>Ga0209079_10000005_pt1 | contig 142366 bp, 136 predicted proteins | sample PPLLaktember2015_2_FD_187259 | JGI IMG/M metagenome (GOLD analysis project Ga0209079, IMG submission 187259) | Freshwater sediment microbial communities from Prairie Pothole Lake near Jamestown, North Dakota, USA - PPLs Lake P7 Core (6) Depth... | ecosystem: Environmental > Aquatic >... | reverse complement strand
ATCAAACTTAAAAAAATCTTCGAAGCCTGTTATAAGGGGGGCCTCTCCAGTCAGCGACCAGCCGATCCCCTTCGGTAACATTTATTTATGAGGCAACGGGCCACTTCGAACGATGGAAACGATCGTGACGGAGAGGCGGCCGTTTATTTTGCGGGAGGCGCCTCGACCGGCTTGAGGCTGAGGATCCGATCGACGTTGAAGACCCGCTTCTCCCGCCGCATCAGGCACAGGGCCTCCAATCCCAGAAAGGGCCGCCCGGCGTATTCCATTTCGCCCAGGCGAAGGGGTCTCACGGTCCTGCGGCTCTTCACGTCCGTGCCTTTCAGGTAAACCATCTCCAGGGGTTCTTTCCGCCCGATGGCCGCCTCGAGGATCCGGAGCTTTTCTTCGCGGGAGAGGGCCTTCGAGGCCTGGTCGTACTGGCTTCGGGTCAGGTAACGGACCACCGCCCAGTCCAGCAGGATGTGCTGCCTGCGCAGGGCCTTGCGCAGCACGATGCCCTCGAGGCTCGTGCACCGGGAGAGGGCCACGTAGAGCTGGCCGGGGGCGAAGGTTCCCCTGCCCACATCCAGAATCACCCGTTCGAAGGTCTTGCCCTGGCTCTTGTGGATCGTCACGGCGAAGGCAAGCCTCAGGGGGAACTGGGTGAACATGCCCACCGCCTCCGAATCCAGTCTCCCGTCCTTCAGGAAGAACCGGAAGATTTCCCAGGTGTTGGGTCCGACCTCCACCAGCCGCCCGTCGTTCAGGCGGACGCGCACCAGGGGGCCTCCTGCCGGGTCTTTCCCGAACCCGGTGACCCTGCCGATGGTCCCGTTCACCCAGCGGCCGCCTGCATCATTGTTCAACATCATGACCTGGGCGCCCCTCTTGAGCTTCAGCGCCACCGCCGTCGGGAGATACTCCCTGCCAAATTCGCCCTCCAGGATTCCCTCCGACGTCCACGTCCTGCCCTTGAGCTTCTTCAGCTGCTCCTCGTTGTAGCCGTCGGCGAGGTCGTTCGTGCTGGTGAGGTGGATGTAGTACTCGTCGGCAGGGGGCTCGAAGTCCGGATCGAGGCGCGAGTTGAGAAGCTCCAGATCCTCCTCGGTGACCGTGCGGTTGCGGATGGCGTTGAGCAGGTCGATGAATCGGTCGTCCTGCTGGCGGTAAATCTTCTCCAACTCCACAAATTCCATCTCCAGGCCCTGGAAGGCCAGGGCGCTGAAGAAATAGGGGCTTGCGTAGAGGGTCTTGAACAGCATCTTCTCGGCCGAAGTCACCACGGGGGGAAGCTGGTAGAGATCGCCGATGAAGATCATCTGCAGGCCGCCGAAGGGGGCGCCGGGCTCGGGGCCGTTCAGACGCAGGAAGGCATCCACGCAGTCCAGCAGGTCCGCCCGGACCATGGAGACCTCGTCGATGACGATCGCGTCGAGCCTGCGGTATATCTCGGCGCCCTCGCCGCGGATGCGCTTGCGCGCCGATTCGGGCGTCACGTCGGGCTTGAACCCGAAAAAGGAATGGATCGTCTGCCCCCCCACATTCAGTGCCGCAACGCCCGTGGGGGCAAGGACCGCCACCTGCCTGGCGGTGTTTGCCTTGAAGTATTGGAGCAGGGTGGACTTGCCGGTGCCGGCACGGCCCGTGACGAATACGTGCCGCCTGGTTTCCTCCATGAGCCGGAGGGCCCGCTCGAAGGGCTCCGTGAACTCGATCGGGGGCAGGGGGGTATCCGGTTTATACGTCTGCCCTGGCTTCTTCCCGGCGCTATTGTCTCTGGTTCTTGCTGTCGCCATCCTGCCCCGTCTTGATTTCTGTCACCCAATATCCGTCATCCCGCCATGCCGGATGTGTCATCGATCCTTCTTCGCTTGTCTCAATCTGGACATTTCCAGCATCATCTGGGTTCGATCGAAGTAGACCTCGTTGCGCCTGATCTTCCCCTGTTCGTCGAACTGCACGAAACAAACGCCGATGCACTCGACGATCTTCTCCCCGATGGGTATCCGGGCCAGCCACTTGTTCAGAAACCCGCCTTCCATCGGGATCGCTTCGATCTGGGTCCAGACCCAGTCCGGGTTCTGGGCCAGGAGCTTCCGGAAGTAGGCAAGAAGCTTGTCCTTTCCCTGTATCCCCCCGGGCACGGCGGGGTCGAGGTAAAACGCGTCATCGGAATAGAAATCGGCCAGCTTGCCGGGATCGTTGCCCGTCCATGCGGGCAGCCACCGGGAGGCAAACTCCCTGGCTTTCTCTTTGGTCATCATCCGCCGTCACCTCACTTCACGAAGCACGCAAAGCGCTCGTCGTACGAACCGGGCGTGAATTCGATGAAGGAATACTCTGCCGCCCCATGGATCGTGAAGGGGTCCTTTTCCATGATCTCCCGCGCCTCGTCGATGCCGACGTTGGCGATAATCGCCCCCCCGATCCTCGGGTTCTGGGGCCCGGAGCAGATGAATTTGGACTGGCTGTAATACTCCTTCAGGAATTTGCGATGTTCGGCCAGCAGCGAATCAATCATGTCCAGCGGCTTTACATATTTGCTTGTAATAATGACCATGTCTTCCTCCTGGTTTCTGTGGTCGTGTCAGCTCAGAGACATCCTCAGTAGCTCGAGCGCACGGTGACGCTCAGTTGGCGGGTGGCCGGGTCCAGGGTGCCGATGATGATGTCGTTCATCCTCTGCGCTTCGGCGCAGGGCCGGGTCTTCCTCGCATGGAGCACGTTGTCGCCCGCCGTCCTGCAGACGTAAAGGCCCTCAGCGCCATCGAGATCGATCTTCAAGCCCTTGTAAGGGATCTTCTGCCAGATCTCCGCGGGAATCGGGAGGGGCTGCCAACCGCTTGCCTGGGCCTGTGGGAGCCACCCCGCAAGCTCCCCTTCCGTAAACCGGTATTTTGCGCTGACCTGAAGGCCCTCGCGCTGGCCGAAGCCTACCCTGGCCGGGTATCCGTGATACTCGATCATCTGGACGCCGGGGGGGATGCCGAAGTGCCGGCGCAGCTGCTCCCTGTCCATTTCGTCTTGGGACTGGCAGGCGCTGACGATAAAGACAGCGGCAAGGATCACCACCCGGCAGCAACCATTCATGGGCTCACCCCTTCATCCCCCCGAATCGGGTTTCCGGCGTTTTCCCCGGCGCGCCCGGACGCCGGGGTCACGCGTCAAATCCCATCCTGGATGTATTTGAAACCCAGTTTCATGGACAGCTCGGCCCGCTCCAGCTCCTTCCCCAGGTAGGCGGCGTGTAAGAGCTGGGACACCCAGCCGTTCCGGATGATCGTGCCGTACAGGCTTCTGGCGTCTTTCCCTTCGATGACCCGTAGGAGCCGGTTGTCGTTGGTGTAATGCTCGACGGTGAGGATCCCTGTCGCCGGCATGGGAAGGATGACGAAGTATCCCGCCTTGTCCAGCGACACCTTTGCGGTTTTTTTGGCTTCGACCCGTTCAACCGGCGCCGGGGTCAGCGGTTTCACGACCCGGGCATATTCCTTTGTGCCGCATGGCATGTGCATCTTCCGGGCAAGGGCCTTTACCTTTCGCGCCACGAGCCCTGCGTCCTCGCATCCGATCATGTCGACTATGCGGACCTGGTTCCGGAAGGCCTCCACTTCTTTGCGGGTGACATTTTTCAGGATGGGCTTTCGGCCCGGCGAGCCGATCACCCTCATCCGCTCATCCACGCCGCGCTCGCCCATGGAAAGAAGCGTGGCGCCGCTCCGGTGTCCCTCGGAATCCCTGCCGGCAACGATGAGGCAGTGGATGGAGGGATTGGTGATAGTGTTCCGGATGACCTTGTCGATGCCGATGTTCTCGGTCTCCGTTTTCCCGACGATGCAGAGACCCTTCGGGGCCAGGCGGGCAAGCTCTTCCGCCAGGGAGATGCTTGCAAGGGTGGAGACGGCGACATTTCAGCTCCGATTTTCAGGGAGAACGAAATACTCCCCGGCCACGGGGGGCCATGCAGCAGCGGCTGCTGAAATCTCACCGCGTAAGGGGGCCGATTCCACCCGTTCGGGAAAGATTCGGACTGCCAGGTTGTTCGCTACCGCCGGGTAACAGTGCTTGCAGCCCAGTCAGGTATAGAGGCTCTCCCCGGTTCGATCCAGCCAGGTCTGCACCTTCTTGCGCAAGGCGGCGGCTTCCCCGGCCGGGTAATCGGCGAGGTTCTCCCGCAGCTCCTCCAGTGCCCCTTTCATGCAGCCGCATTTCCTGCATTTGGACAGGGCCATGCCCTTCCGGAGTTCCGAGATCAGAGTTTTCAAATCGCGATTCACGGCCATATCCCGATTCCTGTTTTACGGCCCCTCGCCTCCTAATCGGCGCCGCAAGTCCCGCAGGGGCACGATTCGCCACTGGCCTTCTCGAAGGCTTCGCGGCCCTCGTGAAAGGAGAGTATCGCAATCACGATGGCTCCCACCGCGTCGATGCCCCCGAAACCCGTCAGTTCGTATCCGGCGCTTGCGATGAGCAGGACCCAGGAGAGCCACAGGCAGACCCGGCTGCAGTTTGCATCGGCCAGGATGGCCTCGGAACGGAGCTTGCGCCCCACCTTCGTCTTGAAATGGATCAGGAGCCACATGGCGGATATCGAAACCAGGGCGATGACGATACCCCAGAACGTCGTCTCCGGTCGCTGACCCCGATACAGGTTCAGCAGGCCCGTGACGACGAGCCCGGCGGACAGGATGTAGAAGGCGCTTCCGGTGATGCGAAGGGCCGTCGTCTCGAACCGGTCCGGGTCGCTTTCCGGGGCCCGCCGGATGCGACGGATCATGTGCCAGATGCCGACACCGGAGATCACCTCCACAAAAGAGTCCAGCCCGAACCCGAAAAGGCTGAGGGCGTCGTCGTCGAGACCGAAATAAACCGACACGACACCCTCCAGGATGTTGTATGCGATCGTCAGCACGGCCAGGGTCGAAGCCAGTCTGTACAGGGGTGCGTTGGTCGCTGCGCTATTCTCCAAAATTGCTCCGTTGGGTCTGGCCCATGTTGGCGACATTCTATTACAGGCCCGTTGAAACGCAATACCGGATCATCGCCCGGCCCTGCGCATCGTGAGATGAGCCTACTTGACCCGGATCGACTCGATGATCACCTCGTTGCGGGGGACGTCCGAGGAGAACGGACCCTTCGGCCCGGTCGGCACGGCGGCGATGGCGTCAACCACGTCCATCCCCTTGGTCACTTTGCCGAAGACGGCGTATCCATAATCGCGGACCCCGTGGTTGAGGCCCTTGTTGTCACTGACGTTGATGAAGAACTGGGCGGTTGCCGAATCCACCACCGAGGTGCGCGCCATGGCCAGCGTGCCGCGCTCGTTCTTGAGGCCGTTGGCGGCCTCGTTCTTGATGGGCGGCCGGGTGGGCTTCTGGGTGAGGTAGCGGTTGAATCCTCCGCCCTGGATCATGAAGTCGGGGATCACGCGGTGAAAGATCGTCCCGGTGTAAAACCCGGCCTCGATGTACTTCATAAAATTATCAACCGTGATGGGCGCCTTGTCCCTGTAGAGAACGGCCTCGATCTCCCCCTTGTTGGTCTTGATCACGACGGTTGGGTTTCCCTTGCCGGCGTCCTGCGCAAGCGCCGGGCCTGCGCACAGCGACAGCAACAATACGATCCATATCCATTTCTTCATACGCTTGCTCCTTTCCTGACTTGCGTCTTTCGGGGTCCGTCTCGGCCAGTTACACATCGAAGCGGGGCAAATGTCAATACTTCAGCCTGACTACGCCGGTTGCCCGCAGCCGGACTGACAAGTTATGATGGACACCAATCAGGCGTTGTCATTCCTGCAAAGGCAGGAATCCACTAAAATACTGGATTCCGGATCAAGTCCGGAATGGCAGCGACTCTTTTCTAAAAGATTCTTATGCAAGCCGTTTCATGACCCTCTTAATAAGAGCAATCGTTTCCACGCCCGAACGGGTCAGGTCATGACCCTTTTTTGATTCGGGGCCGGCGTTGTGCGGATGTCAGCGCCGCCAGCTTCTTGTTTTTCGGGAGCCGCTTGATCCGGTATTCCAGGCAGAAGGCCTCGGCCTTTCCCATGGCCCTGCTTGTCGCCAGCAGCGTCACGGGGAGCCGCGCCCGGGTGAACCGGGATGCGATCCCCCGGTTGTGGGCATCGAGCCTCTTTTCCATGCCGTTGGTGACGCCGCAGTAGATCTTTCCGTCGGCGCAGAGAAGGAGATAGGTCATCCACGATTCATGCATTGGGCAATCCCGAAATCATCATTTCAGACTAAAGGTGTCAGCTATGCTTACAAATCCAAATTCAGCTGAAAGTTAAATGATTCCATACAGGAATCCGGTTCCGATCTTCCTGCTCCATCTCGATTGTAAAATTAATTGACAATGTCTGAAGTGCGTTTCGATTTTCAATATGTAAATCCTGCCATAAATCAAGTACTTGATAAATTGGCTCGCTATTTGCTCTGTACAGAAACTACACCTGCGACACAAGTTTCCGAGGATATCCCGCAACCTGCTGAATTCACTCTGAGATTCATCCTGCAGATTTTCCAGTCCTGTTTTGGGAGGTGCTGTATTTTATGCATCGCTTCTCAATAAGTTCACAGTGTGTCTTTTTCCTCATTGGGATACTCGTATCTATCTTCCTTCTTCTAACTCCATTGAGTGTTCAAAACGTTCAGGGCGCCAGTGTCACTTTAGCCTGGGATCCCAACCCGGAAGCGAATCTGAAGGGCTATAAAATCTACTATGGCTATACCAGCGGTAACTATTCCTTTATGGTCGATGTGGGTAACTGGACGAGTCTCACGATCTCGGGTCTCGAAGCGGGAAAGACCTATTATTTTGCTGCTACGGCATATGGTACTGCCGGTGAGGAGAGCGGTATGTCTAGTGAGCTTGAGTTCCGATATGATACACCAAGGTCCGATAACGGTTTATTATCAAAGACAAAGGCATCAAATGATACAGCCAGTTACACGATAAATTTGTCGGCCGGGCCCAACGGTTCAATTTCACCTTCAGGAAACATCACCGTCAGGAGAGGTTCCAGCCGGGCATTTATCATCAGGCCAAACAGAGGTTATAGAGTCGGCCGGGTGAATATTGATGGAGTATACATCAACTACGTTACTTCACATACATTTACACATATAAAGGTCAATCACACTATCAGGGCGGAATTTGAATCAATCTGGAGCAAAAAAAAGAAGACAGATATGAACCCTCTGTTTCCGCTCATTAAGGATTCCGTCATCACCCCGGCTCGCCGCTGAAACGATTGCACGCGCATTGAAGCCTTATGCCGCTTCGCGGGGCTTCCCGGTAAGGGAAGAACCAAACATGATTGCGCGCCCTCGTGGGATGCGCCCCCGGTCCCCGCAGCGCCTGACGTGAGCAGTCGAACGTTGCTGCGGGGTAAGCGAACTGATAACAGGTAACCCATTTCCTTGAATTTCTAACTTCCTAGCACCTCGGTGCAAGCAAGTTTAATTTTGCCGCGAGGCTCTCCAGTTCGTCCCAACGCCCGTAGGCCCCGTCCAGTTCCTCTTCCAGGGACTTCAGCCGGTCGCTGGCCCGTTTGATTTCATCGGCGTTCCTGCCGGCGTAGAATGCGGGAGAATTCAGGGTCTCCAGCAGGCGCTCCTTCTCCTGCTCCAGGGCTTCAATCTGCAGCGGCAGCTCCGCCAGTTCACGTGCCTCCTTATAGGACAGCTTCTGCTTTTCTCTCGGGGTTTTCCCCTTTTTCGGCCTTTGCTCCCCCTGCGCCGTCTTCAACGGCTCCCCCTGCGCCGTCCGCTGCCGCAGCCAGTCGTCATAGCCGCCCACGTATTCCTGCAGCCGCCCCCTGCCTTCGAAGACGATCGTCGAGGTCACCACGTTATTGAGGAATGCGCGGTCGTGGCTGACCATGAGTATCGTGCCGCTGTATTCCAGGAGCCGGTCTTCGAGGAGTTCGAGCGTTTCCGTGTCGAGGTCGTTGGTCGGCTCGTCCAGGACCAGGACATTGGAGGGGAGGATGAAGAGCTTTGCCAGCAGGAGGCGATTGCGTTCACCGCCCGACAGGGAGCTGACCGGCGACAGGATCCGGTCCGGCGGAAAGAGGAAATCCTGGAGATAACTCATCACGTGCCGGGAGGCGCCGCCCACGACGATCATGTCGTTGCCGTCGCCGATATTGTCCTTCAGGGTGCCGTTCTCGTCGAGCTGGGCGCGGAGCTGATCGAAGTATGCGACCCGGATCCCGCTGCCCAGGCGGATCCTGCCCTGCTGCGGCTCCAGTTCGCCGAGCAGGATCTTGAGGAGCGTGGTCTTGCCGGAGCCGTTGGGCCCGATAATGCCCACCTTGTCGCCGCGGATGATCGTGGTGGAAAAGTCTTCCACGATCGTGCGGTCGCCGAAGGCGAAGTGAATCTTGTCCGCTTCCACAACCAGCCGGCCGCTGCGTTCCGCCTCCTGGATCGTCAGACGCACATTGCCCGTCTGCTCCTGCCTCTGTGCCCGCTCCTGGCGCATCTTCACCAGAGCCCGCACCCGGCCCTCGTTGCGGGTGCGGCGGGCCTTGATCCCTTGCCGGATCCACGTCTCCTCCCGGGCCAGTTTCTTGTCAAATTCCTGCCACTGCTTATCCTGCGCCTCCAGCAGGGCCTGGCGGCGTTCGAGGTACGTGCCGTAATCGCAGGCAAACGACGTCAGGCGGCCCCGGTCGATCTCTACGATGCGTGTCGCCAGCCGCTGGAGAAACGCCCGGTCGTGGGTCACGACCATGAGGGTCTTCTCGAACTTCAGGAGGAAGTCCTCGAGCCAGAGGATGGCGTTGATGTCCAGGTGGTTCGTGGGCTCGTCCAGGAGCAGCAGATCCGGGTCGCTCACCAGGGCCTTGGCCAGAAAGACCCGGCGTTTCATGCCCGCAGACAGGGTCCGGAACTCCGCGTTCTCATCCAGCTCGGTCCGGGCGATCACCGTTTCCACCCGCTGATGGTAATGCCAGGCACCGGAGGTCTCCAGCCGGTGCTGGACTTGTTCGAGCTTTTTCAGCAGGCCCTCGTCGCCGCTCCGGGACATCTGCAGGGTGAGATCGTGGTATTCCAGGTGAAGCTCCATGTGTTCCCGGCCGCCGGAGGCCACGACATCGTAGATCGTTCCCGGCAAGTCGTCGGGCACATCCTGGGGCAGCATGGCGATCCGGACCTCGCCGCTTCGGATGATTTCACCGGTATCCGGGGTGATATCGCCCGTCAGTAATTTCATGAGGGTCGACTTGCCCGAACCGTTCCGGCCCAGAAGCCCGATCCGTTCGCCCGCTTCGATCTGGAGCGTAGCGCCGTCCAGCAGCCGCGGTCCGCCGAAGCTGACCGAAACCTCATTGATCCAGATGAGTCCCATATCGCCAGCTTGAGTATATGCCTTTCCGTTAGGGGCGCCGGTTCAGGTCCGAACGGGTACCCGGAGAAAACCCCGCTCTCTGCCTACCGGCAATGCCCGCTTTTGTAAAGGATAAGTTGCCTCCGCTGCCGACGAGGAAGCGTATATACCAAAAGCCCTCTGCCGGAGCATCGTTTACGGGCAATAAAATAGCTTGCATTTGCATAAAAGATCCACTAAGATACTTTTAACTTGATGTGCAGTACGTTTTTGTTACCAGCAAAGTACAGAAAAGTAGACCGCACAAACCAGCAATAACGGCAAGTGCGGTTTTTTTGTGCGCAAAAAGAGTTCCCGCCGAAGGTTTCGGCATAATTTAACGGTTCCCTGGAGGAGCCCCATACAAAGGAGCAGTAAAGATGTTTGAAGGAAAAGTAAAGTGGTTCAATGATTCGAAGGGTTTTGGCTTTATCGAGCAGGACGGTGGCAAGGACGTATTCGTGCATCATTCCGCCATCCAGGCAGAGGGTTTCAAATCGCTGTCCGAGGGTGATCGGGTGAGCTTCGAAGTGGTCGCAGGGCCCAAGGGTCCCGCTGCGGCGAATGTTCGCAAGATCTAAAACCTGAATACATATTGCCGGAAAAAGCTCCCCCGGTCCCGGGGGAGCTTTTTTTATGCAGAAACGGATGCCTGAATTTAACGCGGGCTCAGATCCGCTCATGCCTTGCCGTTTTCGGTTTTCAAATGCCTGGTCAGGAAGCTGTCCAGCCGGTTCGCAAACGTCTGGCGGTCAAGTTTGCCGAATGCCGCCGGGCCGCCCGAAATCATGCCGCCGTCCCGCAGCTCTTTGAACAGTCCGCGCAGGGCGAGGCTGTTCTTGATGTTTTCCTGCGTGTAAAGCTTGCCCCTGGGGTCGAGCGCGAAAGCGCCCCTGGTCACCACCCGGTCGGCAAGCGGGATATCGGCGGTGATCACCAGGTCGCCAGGCTGCACAAGCTCGGCGATGCGATCATCAGCCTTATCAATGCCTTCGGGAACCTCGATGAAGGAAATGTTTGCCGTCCCCGCGACCTTTACCGGCTTATTGGCCACAAAGCACAGGGGCACGTTCAAGCGCACCGAGGCCCTGATCAACACGTCCTTGATCACATTCGGAAAGGCATCGGCATCAATATATATCCGCATTCTATTCCTTCCCTGCGGGTTTATTTCCACGAAGCTCGCCTCACGCGAGAGTCATTCCCGCGGAGGCGGGAATCCATCAAATTTAATATCCGGCGACGGATCCTGTCCATACAGGGCACCTGTTATCCATCCAGGATCTCCTTGACCCGGCCGACGATACCGCTTTCCAGGCGCACCTTGATGCCGTGCGGGTGCAGGCCCGATTTCGTGAGGATGTCCCGGACGACGCCTTCGGTCAGTCTGCCTGAACGCTGATCCGCTTCTGGACGACCCTGACGCGGGCCCCCACTTTGATCTCTGCGCGATTGTTCCCCTGCATGCATGTACCTGGTCGATTGAGTTCATCCTCTCGTCTTGAGTCCTGAATTACGATACAAGACTATATAGGCGGTGTCAAAGTAGTCCCGACGGCAAACTTCACCTAAAAAATACAATTTGTGGAACTGCGGACTTCCTTTTTGAAATGATAAAAAAAGGCAGAGCCGCCATGGCCCTGCCTTTGAGATACTCTTTACAACTTATTTAGATCTATTTTCTCCTGATTCCTGCCAGCCCGACAAGACCAAGGCCAAGAAGCAGCATGGTGACGGGTTCGGGAACAGCGTTAAGGGTGACCTCGAACGCCCCGACATTATTGTTCCATGAGTAGCCATCCATCGTGCCAAGGTAAAGCCGCGTCGCCCCCGCGGGTACAATGATCGTCTGCGCGGAGAAGCCACTCGTCAGGCCATCTCCCATGAAGAACACTTGCTGCAATAGCGGGAACAGGGTGAGATAGTCTCTACTGGCCGCGGATGAGAAATCCAGTGGCCCCGGTGGGAAAAGGAGGTCAGGTTGACTTGCACTGAGAAAAACTCCCAGTAGTGCATCAATCGGGACATTGACATCCGAGATTCCATGCTCCGCACCTGTGAAGTGGGATGTAATGACTGACGCAGCGCCATCAGGGCCTGCGACATCTCCCGGATGGCCCACTTGGCCGGTTGCAGTCCACTGCAACTGAGTTCCTGGCGTGATGGAAATGCTGGTGACTAAGACCGGAGACTGGGCCGGAGCCACATCCGCAGGTTCCCCACTGCCTGGGTTAAAGCTAGCCGTTGTCCCGGCGGGCATACCCGCCAACCAGGGATCAGAAGTCCCAGGAACCGTTTCACTTTGCGCCGGTACAGCGACAAACATGAAAAACATCGTGATTGCGAGTAAGAAGGACGCTTTTGTCATTGATAATTTGCTTTTCATCATAATCCTCCTTAACTGCACTAAATTTGCCCATTATTAGACACGTGTTACAATTGTTACAGCAATTAACATTCCTAACTTTTTAACACACTGAATACATTGAGATTATTGGATAATGGGGATGGAAACGTGGTGAATGATTTGTAAAAAAAGCCGACGTTTTTATGCAGCCTATTGGGGAAAATGAAGAAGCTCTCGTTAAATAACTAATAAAATCTTTATGTTAAACAACGAAAAAACAAAAACAGAAACTGTTAAGATTGCTGACGTTTTTCCGAAATTTCAAATGTATCTGTTGTTCTATTTTAACATTACGGGTAGAAAGTCGCACAAAAAAAGCAGGGCCATTTCTGACCCTGCTGTTCAGTTGATTCATCATTTATAGGCTTGTCAAGTCAAACAGATTTCTTTGTAACCGACATGACATCCCCCGTTGATCTGCTGTCAGATGTTACGGGGTGAGCGCGTGGCCCCCGTGTATGATGACTACTTGAGCTTCAACGATATGCCGCTGGGGGCAAGCTTCAGGTTGAGGCCTTTCGTCGTTGTGAACAGGTCGATCACCACTCCTTTCTGGTTTTTCATCTTCGTGGCACCTGCGCCTCCGCCAAGAGTGCCTTCCGCGGTGGCGGAGGTGTAGTTGCCGTTGAAGTCTTCGAGCTGCTTGAGACCATACACCTTGCCGAACGCCGTGGCCTTGGTAACGCCGACATCAATCACGGAAAGTCCCTTGACCTCCACGGGGTACTTCTTGCCCTGGTAGGTCAGGGTACCTTCGCCCCAGCTGTAACCGATTCCAATGGCTACCGACCCTTCGCTTAGTTCGAGGTAGGCGTCGGGCTCTTTGTCCTGGGCTACTGCCATTCCGGAGAGACAGAGAAAAAGGGACAGAACCACCATCAACGCGAAATACTTCTTCATTTGTTGTTACCTCCTTCTTCGAGAATTGACATACTTCGACTTACAAAAGAGGAAATCCGCTTCCGCTGTGGTCATTCAATACATCTTTTCATGCTGGAGGGAAATGGGACCTTGGTCCTATCCGTACTGGACCTTGGTCCATTATGGATAGAAAGTGGAAATATGCGACTCGGAAAGAGGGAAATAGCGCCGGTCGGCCCTTTGTTGTAAAGCAGGGTATGCCCTCTTTTTCAGCCATTTCCGGTTGAAGGGCCCCTAAAAACCATATAGGCAAAAATCTCTTTTTCAGGAATTATTCGCATTCTCGACAGTCCGGGTAGACTAAGACACTGATGTAACGGTTTATTCAATGTATGATTCGGTTGTTTAATGAACTGCACACCAGATGCTTCGCAATGACGTGCCCCCAGATCCTTTACCGGTCGATCCTGATCCCGCATTTTCCGCCCCCGACATCGAAGTCTTTCAGAAACGAATCGAATTCCCTGGTCCAGATGCGGATTCCGTCCCTGGAGTTGAACAGGGTGTGACCGTCATTCCCGAAGGGGGGCTGGATGACCAGGCGGCCTTTGCCGCCTGCTTTTTCGAATGTCGAGAACCATTCATTGGCATACTTGGGAGCGAAATATCTATCATTCTCCGCGTAGTGCCAAAGGACAGGAACCTTGATGGTCTGCGAAAATTTGGCGAGCGTGGCCCTGAGGGACTGCGGATCGCAGGGCTCGCCGGGATGGGCTGCCGGATCTCCGCCGTGGCCGCCTGAAAAGTTGATCACGGCAATGAGTGCCCTCGGATGCATGCTCGCCGCTGCAAGGGAAGCGAATCCGCCTGTGGACTGCCCGACCAAAATCACGCAATCGGGTATGATGTCGGGTCTTTTCACCGCATAGTCGATCGTCGCGGCGATATCCGACCCGGCGGCCCGGCACGCCTCGTAATATATCGGTGATGCACACTTTCCTATGTATTCGACATAATCACCCCCCGTCGCGCCAAAACCGCGCCGGACAGGTACGATGACGGCGAAGCCCCTGCTGACGAACTCTCGGATCTGGGGAATTCTGCGGTACCTGCCGATCTTGGCTCGCTCGAGCGCATTGGGCGACGTGCCGTGGCTCAGCACGATAAGAGGGAAGGGGCCGTCGCCATCGGGACGGTAGATTGTTGCCGTCAGATTCAGTTCTTTTGCGCCGAACAGACCCTCAATCTGGACAGGCACCTGAACGACCTGTTCGTGCAGATCTGCCAGGACTTGTTCATCTGCGGCATGCGCCAGGATGGGAGTGATTACGAGAAGAAGTAAACACAACAACCGCAACTTCATCATGATATGCCCCCTGCTTCCGGCTTTCCTGTCCCGGCCCCTGCAATAGTACCATTGACTGCAGTTCCGGACCATTGGAAAAGATATGGCCTAAAGCAGCCCCGACGCCGGTCATTACCCGGGAGCTGATGACGCGATGCGCCTGAACAGGCTGACCGCATCCTCCTCTTCCACATCCTCCCAGAGTTCATAGGCGGCAGCGACGGCAAAGCTCATGCCGCCGCGGATATTGGCGCAGTAAAGGGATTCCACTGCAGGGGCGACGCGCTCGACGGCCGATGCGCTTGCCGTGGGCACTGCGACGATGACATCACGGCCCCCTAAGCGGCGCAAGGCGCCGATTGCCGCCAGCATCGTGAATCCCGAAGCGAGGCCGTCGTCGACCAGGATGGCTTTCGTTGCCTGCAGATCCGGCAGGGGCCTGTCCCCGCGGAATTTCCGCAGCCGCCTCTGAACCTTTTCCAGCGTTGCCCGCCGACCCTCCTCGATCTGCCCGTCCGTCAGTCCGATCCGGGCGAGAATGCCCTCATTGAAAAGGACGCTCCCGTCGAAGGCAACGGCTCCGTAGCCGGCCTCGGTGTTCCAGGGCATCGTGATCTTGCTCACGACGGCTACCTCCAGCCGAAGGCGGAGCTTCTCTGCCATGACGGCGGCGACAGGGACTCCCCCCGCCGGAATGGCGAACAGGATGGCCCTCGAGCCCTCGCAGCGATTCAGCATCGTGGCCATGGTATCCCCGGCGTGCTCGCGGTCCCGGAATACGGAAATTCGATCCCGCAATTCCGCCATCTCGATTACGTTCTGAGGCAGTCGGGCCTTCATGGATCCTCCCTGCGATTCCGGGTTTCTCCCCGGCACCTAGGGCTTGAAGCGGAAGATGGTGTAGGGAGCCTGCGAGTGCATGTGGCTCCTGGTCTGCAGCGTCAGGTGCGGAAGGGCGCTGTCGGCAAAGTAGATGGTTCCGTCCGGCCCGAGGCTCAGGCCGTCGGCCCAGCGGATCCGACTCGAACGGATGACCGTCTGCAGTATTTTGTCCGGCCCCACACGCATGACGGAGCCGTGCTCGACATCGGTGATGTAGAGGGTTCCGGCCCTGTCGGCCAGGAGACCGTCACTAAGGGGCTTCCTGCTGAAAAGCTCGATCCGCCCGGACAGTTCCGCCGGGCTCAGCTGCCGGTTTTTCAGGTCCGCCGTTCTCACCCGGTAAAGCCCCTCGTGCGCCATGGCGGCGTAATAGAGCCACTCGTCCTGTTTGTCCAGCGCGATCCCGTCGACCCCGGGTTTCAGGGCGATCAGCCCCTCGAAGAAGACCATCTCCTTGATCGGGTTCCGGATGATCCAGCCCTGGGGATAGACGGAGGGATCCGATTCGAGCACGCGGCGGGCGGATTTCTTCTCTACGTCGTACACAACGATGGCCGGGTTTCGCCGAAAGATGCTCGCATCGGCGATGTAGACGGTCTCTCCTTTTGAGTCCACCTGGAGGTCCTGCAGAAACGAGCCGGGCTGCGCAATCTCGGAAGGAAAGACGTAGTCGTGAACCAACTTGTTGGTTCCCAGGTCGAAAGCCGACAGGCGGGCGGTCCCCAGGCCGTGGATGCCGTGGTCAATCGTCCACAGGCGGTTCTGCTGATCGACGACAAGACCCAAGACGGCCTGAAAGTGGGTCTTCTGCATCTCCGCACTCGGATAGGGGACGGCGGCAATGCCGTTCCATTCCATCAGCTTGTTCTGATCCGGCCGGGATTCGGGATGGATCGTGAAGAAGATCCGGCCGTCCCGGCTGACGGCGACATTCCCGATGGGCTCATCGGACTGGAGGGCCACCTCGAGTTTGTCTTCACTCAGCAGGGGAGTCGTCGAGAGGTCAGGGTAATAGCTGCCGCCTCCGTAAAGGAGCCGGAGGGCTGTGGCGAGAATCAGGATCAGGGGAGCCAGAGTAAAAATGAGTGCCCGCAATAGAGCCGCCATATTTCACCCCCGTTAGTCTTCTCTATTTATCGCCCCATTCTCCGTTCATAAGCCCGGAAGATCTGGTCGGCGAGTGCGGGATCCTGCCCGGAAGGCCCGCTCGCATGGAATTCTACCCTGACGCGCCCGTCGGCCTGCCCCTGGATCCTGACAGTGGCGTCGACGCCGTTCCGAGTTCCCCGGATGATCCCGCCGTTATAGTCGGTCGATACGATGCCGACACCCGTATCTCGCATTGCATCCAGTGCAGCGTTCCAGGAACGATCGTAGGTACTCGGTCCGTAGTAGTATGGGTATGGTCCAGGCGGCGGACCGTAAACATAGCAACCGGCCAAAATAACCAGGGCGAGCAAGACACCGATGCCCAACGTCGGTTTTCTCACCTCAACCTCCTCAATCGTGAATTTGTACTCATGATACATGACCGGGGGGGCGTCCCGCAAGCCCTGCCTTGCAGGCGGTGTCAAAGCAAGCCCTCAGCCCGGCGGGATGAAACCTGATGAAAGTGTGAGGTTGAAGTGAATAAAAAAAGGGGGCCATTGCCTGGCCCCCTCCCATAAACCGATGCTGACCGGTGTCTCAAAAGTGATAATTCACACCAAACGTTATCATGTTTGTCGTATAATCAACGTCACCGCCATGGATATCGGGATCTGTCCCAAACCATCGATAGGTCAGATCTGCCGACCAGTTCTTGTTGATCTCGAAATTAACCCCTAGCAATATCTGGTACGCAAAGGATGTGTCGCTGTCATCCAGCGGCTGCGTAACGGTGGTGCCGAGGATCTGCTGCGTTCTGGTGCCGGAGACGTCAACCGAGGAGACACCCAGGCCGAACCCCAGGTACGGGTGAATCCGCCCCTGGGGGTACCGGGCCAGGAAATTCACCATGAAATTGTTCAGCGTTGCATCGCCGCTTTCAACGCTCACAGAAGTTCCTGCCGACCGGTCGATATCATGCTTCAGGTAAAAATACTCCAGCTCCACAGCGAAGAATTTGAACGCAGGAGGCGTATAGCCGACCTTTGCCCCCAGGACCCAGGTTTCCTGAAGATCTGCATTGAACTGGTCGTAAAAAACAAAAGTCCACGTCGCATCCGAGCTGAACGTATAACCCCCAAAGACGCCTGCGTAAAACGGACCCGTCTCTTCAGCCTCCGAATGGATGGGAGCCAGGATCAGGAATACAGATAGAAATAAAACCACCGCCGAACCGAATAGCTTTTTCATTTCTCCCCCTTAGATGTGAACAAAATAACCCTGTCTTCAACCGAAAGCAGGGTTCGTAACCGGCTCGAGTCCCCCTCATTATGTCAGTGTTGGTGTTGGATAGAGTCAGGACCGTTGGAACAACGCGTATTTTCTAATGGATCGGAAAGAGGATGTCAAGGGTTGGTTCTTGGGAGCGACCCAATGAGCTCACAGGACAATCATGATGGTCTCAGACTACGGTGAGGCCCTCATTCATGGCGGGTGATCTGGCGCCCGAACCAGGGACCTTTGATTTTGGAGACCCCACGATGATTAAGGGTGATGCAGCGTAACTCCTTGAAATGTAATGCTTATGCAATTTGAAAATGTCGCTTCAAGGCTCGTGAACTTACGATTTTATCGGGTCAATCTGGGGCTGAGAAACCGCATAAAATTAATGGTATCCGATAAAAAAGAGATTATAATAAATTAGTAACTATTCAAACTTGTCCAAACCTCATCGCGTTTCCAATCTAATCACTGAACAATTAATTATCTCACAAGGCATAATATTTTCTATCACCATCGGCGCAGGTTGGGGATCACTGCAGGGCGCAGACACTGTAAAAGCAGGAAGGATTAAAGGAAGAACATGAGTCTGGAGGCATTCTGGGGATGTGCTTTCCGTCAAAGAAGATTCGGGCCGTTTTTCCAGCCTGGAAAACCATGAAAGGAGGTATTGAGTCATGAAAGATGCATCCAAGGAGATCTTGCGGTTCTGGAAAACCCAGTGGGAAGCTTACATGAAGTCGATGATGGCTATGCAGGAGCAAGGGGAGGCGATGCTGGAGATGATCCAGAAAAGCGGTGTCTTGCAGGAAGGATCGCAAAAGATGGTCAAGGAATGGGCAGATAAATATAAGGTCATCCAGAAGACGTATCTTGACGCGGTTGAAGACCACTTTAAGAAACTCGAGGATTATATTGTCGGGAGTGCCCCCTGAGTTGGACAAAATTGTTGGAGTACCGGGCAGGACCCAGGATTCACCCACTCAACAACAACACCAAATCCATTAAAATGCGAAGGCAGAGTCGATTGGCTCTGCCTTCTGTTCAATTTATGATATTCATATTTATTCGATGTGTGATTTGGCGGTTTTTATGGCGAGGTCCCTGTCCCTCGTGAAGAACCTCCACTCCATCCCGGTCGCGTGAATGCCGGCTTTCTTGTCCTGGCCCCTGCAATAGTACCAGTGCCCGAAGCGCTCGACGGTCGAGAAGGGGTGCTCCTTTGCGCAGAGGATGCTGCAGGGGTTGTATGTCTTGAAAAAGACCGTCTCGTCGGGGGAGGCATCGTAAAGCAGGTCATCGGGCAACTCGATTTGGGATACGTCGATGCTTTCCGCCTCTTTTTTATCCAGCCAGTCTGAAATATTCATGTGCTTTCTCTGCTCTACAGGTAGTTGCTTTCGTTTCGTAACGTAAAAGGATCATGATTCTTGGATGTTAATAAGGATGAAGCTGATAATACAAAATCTGACCCTCAATCTCAACCTTGCAGTTTGATGTCATGCCTTTCCCTGTCCATCAGACGATTCTTACCCGTTTACTTGGACTGGCTGCGTTCCCCCCATTTGGGGGAGTCACCTTTTCTCCTTGGAATCAAATGAATATGGCAATGGAATACTTTCTGACCGGCGTCCTCCCCCACATTTACGCCGATATCGAATCCCGTAATCAGGGGATCGTTTTCCAATAACTGTCTTTCCCGGATTTTTAACAACTCATAGATGGCATCGTGCTCTACCTGTATGCTGTCAAAATAACTGGCAAAATGCCTTTTGGGGATAATGAGGGTGTGTCCTTCCGTGGTGGGATATTTGTCGGGGATGGCAAAGGCATAAGCATTTTCAATCAGGATATTTTCTTTGGATGCTGCGCAGAACATGCAATCGTTATTGAACCTTTCATCCACACCAGGCCTGAAGTCTGAATCATCCGTGTCCGATCTTGATGCGTTGCACTTGTCGCATAGAACCTGAAGATTTTCGTAGATCGTTTCTCCACCTCCGGATTCGGGCTTTATGTGGCAAATATTCAATAGCCCCTCATGGCTGGTCGCTCCACAGAGCATACAGCGACCCTTTGCCGCCTTCAGGACTTTATACCTCAATGAGTCCGGAACATCACCTTTCCCCCTTATCACTGCATGGTCGGTCCTATCGGATATCAAATCCACGATCCTGGCAGCCTGCGCTTCACTCAGGTTTTCCCTTGTTATCAGCATCTTTATCAGTTCCGATTTATTCATGGGTAACCCCTGATCTGATCTCTCACAATCCCCTTACGTTCTTTATATTTTAACACATCCTGTGCAGATTGAACCTGCAAACCATCAGAAATGATACGGCTGAGCATGAGGGCAACAAATCCCGTGCTATGGCTCTCTCACACCCTCTTACATCAGGTATTTCGAAGCTGAAAGTCAACCATACCCTTAGGAACTTATGGGACTATTAATGCTACTATATATTCAACCCGAAATCAGGGATGAGGAGGTATAAAAGCACACCTTTCCACTTGACCTTCAGAAAAAAGCTCTCGCGACCAACTCTTCAACCAACCAATTAACCGTCAAATCCGGAGAAAGGAGTATTAACCATGAAAAAGAGCTATATCGTGATCCGTTTTCTTGTCGTCCTCATGATGATCGCGGCCTTTGTGGCTTGCGCATCGACGCCGCAGCAGTCAAGCACGGGGGAAGTTGTCGATGATTCCGTCATTACGACCAAAATAAAAACGTTGCTCGCAGAGGATGAATTTCTCAAGTCATTCCAGATCAGCGTCGAAACCCGCAAAGGCATCGTGCAGATGAGCGGCTTCGTTGATAATCAAAAACATAAAGATAAGGCGGGCCAGATCGCTCGCGGCGTCGGAGGGGTCAAATCCGTCAAGAATGATATCATCGTGAAATAGGCCGATACCCTGATTCACGTGCCGATCACGCATTTCCGGGCAACAGGGTGGGAAAGCCCTGCTGCACGAAGTTCAGGGAAGGTCTCGACGGCAACAACGGTTTGAACAACCGGCCGGAAAAGACTCGCTGACCAGCACGTCAGAGTCATTGACGGCGTGAACCGAGTAAAGAACCGGATGCTCATAATTCGTCCGAGTTCAGGTCCAATTCAACAGCTCGTTGCCGGCTGACACAATCCTGTGACAGCCGGCAACGGGCCTCAACCACCCAGGAGGGAGATCCTATGCTGTGGACAATCGCTGTCATACTGATCGTTCTGTGGCTGCTGGGGCTGGTGACCGGCTATACGATGGGTTATTTTATTCACATCCTGCTGGTCATTGCCATTGTCGTCATCCTGGTGAGAGTCATCCAGGGGCGAAGACCGGTATAGCTGTGAGTATCCTTGATGCAACTTAAGGGGGCTTGCATTCGGATAGAACATGACATTCATCAAACCTCTCTTTTTGTTCCTCCTGTCGGCTTCGATCCTGGGGTTCAGCAGCGGATGTGCGACCTTGCCGAATGTCGCCGAAAAGATCGACGCGGCGCCGTCTGCCCAGGAGCCGCGTCAAATCGTTTCGGCCAGGGGACTGTTGTCCCCAAAACAGAGCAAAGCCATCATGGACCGGTTGCAGCGATCAGTCGCTCCGACGGACATTTTGGAGCGACACACCGCCGTGGTGGAGTCGGTCACCGAAAGCCCGCTGACCAAGGGAAACAAAGTCACTCTGCTGGCCGATGGCCAAGCGGCCTATGCCGCGATGTTCAAAGCCATGCAGGGTGCCAGGGACCATATCAACCTCGAGACCTATATTATCGATGATGATGACGCGGGCCGCGAATTTTCCGACCTGATGTTGAAAAAGCAGGCGGAAGGGGTTCAGGTCAACCTCATTTATGACAGCGTTGGCAGTTTCACGAATCCCGCGTCCTTTTTTCAGCGCCTGCGGGAAGGGGGAGTTCAGGTCGTCGAGTTCAATCCGATCAATCCGCTGATGGGTCATTGGAACTGGCTCCTCGCGCATCCGGACCACCGAAAGATATTGATTGTCGACGGCAAAATCGCCATCACAGGCGGCATCAACATCAGCAGCGTCTACTCGAGCAAGCCATCCGGAAGGCATGGAGACAAAGGATTCCCGATGCCCTGGCGTGACACGGACGTTCAAATTGAAGGTCCCGCTGTGGCGGAATTCCAGAAGTTCTTTCTTGACACGTGGTCCAAGCAGAATGGGCCTGAACTGGCAGGGAACTACTACCCGAGGTTGAACGAAAAAGGGAATGCCCTGGTGCGAGTCGTCGGCTCAACGCCCGGCTCGGACAACAGGATCACGTTTATCGTGTATGTGGCTGCCATCACCTATGCGGAGCATTCCATTCATCTGACAAATGCCTATTTCATACCCGACGACCAGATCCTGAAGGCCTTCAAGGATGCAGCCCAAAGAGGCGTTGACGTAAAGATTATTCTTCCCGGGACCACCGATTCGACGCTGGCCCTGTATGCCGCGCGGTATAATTATTCCGAGCTGTTGGAAACGGGGGTGAAGATATACGAGCGCCGCAACGCCTTGCTGCATGCAAAAACCGCGGTCATTGACGGTGTCTGGTCGACGGTCGGTTCCACCAACCTGGACTACTGGAGCCTTTTAAGCGATGACGAGGTGAATGCGGTTATCCTGAGCCGCGAGTTCGCTGTTGAAATGGAAAAGAGCTTTGCGAAGGATCTCGCGGAGTCCCACGAGATAAGATGGGAAGAGTGGAAAGAACGACCCCTGTTCTCGAAGCTGAGGGAATGGTTTGCGCATCTGTTTGTCCACTGGTTGTAACCCGGTGATTCAACCGATGACTGATCTATCCGCAATACCCGGTCACCTTCTGGAGTTTTAAACAGGCCTTGAAGACCCGGTAAATCCCCGCATAAGGAACGAAATCCGAAAGGAGACAGCAACAATGCCCGGAGTGCAAAATCAGCCCAGGTCAACCGGTTCCACGTGCAGGTGTTTCTGGAGGATACCGTTGGTTGTGGCGATGAGCCTGATGTTTCTGCTGGGGGGCTGCGCCGCAGATACGTCGCAGAGAACAGGGCCGGGGGAGCCGACGGCGAGCCGGAAACCGGCACCGAGCCCGCGCCAAATTGACGCACGCCAGGCCGAGCGGCTCCAGCGGGTGATGACGCCCCTCATCAAGAACATGAACAAGCCCCTCCCGCTGAATAAGGTTCGCGTAACCCTCCTGGATGATCCACAGATCAATGCCGCCAATGCCGGCGGGGGCGAGTTCTATATCACGACCGGCCTCCTGGTGAAGGCAAACGACGAGCAGCTGCGCGGCGTCCTGGCCCACGAGGTGGCGCACGCTGATCTCGGCCACGTCGCGAAAGCCCAGACTCTCGGGACCGGCATGAACATCGGCATTATTATCCTCGATCAGATTATCCCGGGTTCGGGCTACATCACGCCCCTGATCGCCGACCTGGGAGTGATGCGCCCTTTCAGCCGCCAGGAGGAATACGAGGCAGACGCCCATGGAGTTCAAATCCTCCAACGGGCGGGCTACAACGGCAAGCAGGTTATGGGAGATACGCTTACCTGGCTGCTGAAGACATCGGGTTCGAGCGGAGGTTTTTTCGCAACCCACCCTGGCACCGACGATCGCATCCAACGAATTCATGATTTACCCTAGACCGCCAACGCACGATCTCAGCGAGGGGGCCTGATCGTCACTATTTCCCCATCTATGCCTCCCGTCGGCGAGCCAATGAAAACCGGTTTAAAAAAATTGATCTCGGTTGTGCCGAGCGATGTTCGGAATGACGGGCGCCGAGGATCCAATGCCCACTTTCTTCTGCTCAGTCTGACCGCCCTCGGGGTTGTCTACGGCGACATCGGAACAAGCCCGATCTATGCTTTTCGCGAATGCTTTCACGGCACGCATCCCTTTCCGCCGACCGGGTCAAACGTCCTGGGCATACTCTCGCTCATCTTCTGGGCGCTCATGATCATCATTTCGGTCAAGTACCTGCTCTTCGTGATGAGAGCCGACAACCACGGCGAAGGGGGCATTATGGCGCTTCTGGCATTGCTCGCGCCCTGGCAAGGACCGGCAAGGAAGGGTCGGATCCTTCTCTTCATCGGGCTGTTCGGCGCGGCGCTCCTCTATGGCGATGGGGCGATTACCCCGGCAATATCGGTCCTGAGCGCCGTCGAAGGGCTGGAGATTACCGCCCCGGGTCTGAAGCCGTACGTGCTTCCGATCACGGTCTCGGTCCTTGTTCTCCTCTTCCTTTTCCAAAAACGCGGCACCTCCCGGATCGGAACCGTATTCGGCCCGATCATGCTGCTGTGGTTCACAACCATTGCCTTCCTCGGCATCCTCTGGATTGTCCGCGAGCCAAGAGTGCTTGCTGCTATTGACCCCACCCATGGCGTCGATTTCTTTATCCACAACGGTTGGCCCGGTTTCGTCGTCCTCGGGGCCGTATTCCTGGTAGTGACCGGTGGGGAAGCCCTTTACGCCGACATGGGGCATTTTGGTCGATTTCCGATCAGGCTCGCCTGGTTCGCCCTGGTTCTCCCCGCACTCCTCCTCAACTATTTCGGCCAGGCAGCCTTGATCCTGGTTCATCCCGAGCGGTCGAGCCAACCGTTCTTCAATCTGGCGCCGGGTTGGGCCCTCTACCCCCTGGTCATGCTCGCCACCCTTGCCACCGTGATTGCCTCGCAGGCCGTCATTTCCGGGGCATTTTCCCTTACCCGGCAGGCCGTACAACTCGGGCAGTGCCCGCATGTCCACATGATCCAGACCTCCGAGGAAGAAATCGGGCAGATCTACATCCCCAGTGTCAATTGGGCGCTCATGATCGTGACGATATCCCTCGTGCTCGGTTTCGGCTCTTCGAGCAAACTCGCCGGCGCGTACGGGGTGGCGGTTGCGTCCACCATGGTGATCACGGTGGTGCTGGCCTTTTTTGTTGCCGTCAGAAAATGGCGGTGGCATCCCGTCACTGCCTGTCTGATCACGTTGTTGTTCCTGACGGTGGACCTGTCGTTTTTCGGGGCGAACATGCTGAAGATCGAGTCTGGCGGGTGGTTTCCCCTGGCAGCGGGTGGAATCATCTTCACCCTGATGGCGACATGGCACAGGGGCAGGGAAATCCTCGCCAAACGTCTCGGGGAAACGAAGGTACCTCTCGATGTCTTCCTGCTGAGGATTGCCGCACACTCCCCGGTGCGCGTTCCGGGCACGGCCATATTCCTGGTCAAGCAGATTCTTCCCGGGACACCTCCCCAGCTGCTCCACCATCTTTCCCATACCCAGGTGCTCCATGAGCAGGTCGTGTTGCTCAGCGTCGTTACCCGGGAAGTACCCTGGGTGTCGGCAGAAAAGAGGCTCGAGGTCATCCGCCTGGACCAGGGGTTCTTCCAGGTGACCGTCAACTACGGTTTCATGCAAAGCCCCAATGTGCCGGCTGCACTGCGGGGATGTGAATCTTTCGGCCTGAAGGTGAATCTCGGCTCTACCACATTTTACCTTGCCCGCGAGACCCTGATACCCTCCGTGAAGCTTCCCGGAATGATGCTTTGGCAGGAAAAGCTGTTCTCATTCATGACCCGTAACGCCCTTCCGGCGACTGATTTCTTCAGGATACCACCTGAGAGGGTCGTTGAGTTGGGCATCCAGATCGAGTTATAGTTTAAATGGGGTCTTGGCCGGAAGGTCCGGTGGAGAGGAACGGAGGCAGAGTCGAATTGGCTCTGCCTTTCTTATTACACATTCCGGATTCTGACAGGATCAGATATCAGACATCTCAAGAAGCACTTCAGGTGCAGGCGCATATGGCAAATCACCACGGATATGTGACGAACCAGGGCAGTATTTCGACTCGTACCGGGGTGAGCTGATTCCAGGGCTTCCTCGTCCCTGGCCCGCTACTTCTTAATCGTTTTGTTCATCTCGGATTGAACGTTTCATTAAAAAAAGGGCCTTTCAGGGTGTCCCGGCGTGTAGTCGGGGACAGACCCGAGTCGCTATTTCCCCCTTCTGATCCATGTCTTGCAGACTATCTTTCCTCCGGCTTCTATACTGGCACGATCCTTCCAGTATATATGGGCACCTAACAAATACATTTAAGAGGACCTGACCATGAAAAAGACGCTTTCCACCCTGATTCTCACCGCAGCCGTTGTGCTGATCACCGCCACCTTCAGCTTCGCCGAGTATACCGCAGCCGGCGCCGAGAGCTTCCCCTACTTTCACCTGGGGGCCCTGATTGTGGGCGGCATGATTATCGTTTCCCTGAAGCAGAAGTACCAGAAGCTCTATATGAGCGAGGCAATGGGCAGCTTCGCGATGTATGCGGCGCTGGTGGCGCTGTTCACAAACCCCGTAGCCCAGGCAGTTAAGAATCTGATCGGCTAACCCGAGCATGAAAGGAAGGAGCCGGAGCAGTCCGGCTCCATGGTTGCTCATGAGAACCGGAATCACCGCATACAAAGGAAGCATCCTCTCCGAAATCCTGGCTTTCAGCGCCTGGGGGTTCGTGATCGTCGTTGGCTCCCTTCTTTTCTTCTGGGTCGGGCTTTTCATCGACGAGCAGCTCCGGACTGAACCTTATTTTATGTTCGGATTGTTCTTCCTGGCCATCCTGTTGACGATCGGCAGGCTCTGGCAGAAGGCCTTCGAAGTGAAAGAGAGGCTGAAGACCGGACTCATCCCCGAGGAAGAGAGGAAGGCGCTCAGGGATCTGAGCAAGACGGGGATCTCTTTGAGTCGTCGCCCTTAACCGATCTGCCGATCATCCCGATCGGAATACGCCACCGCTCTGCATTGGCCGCCGCTGCAATGATGCCTGGAACCGGGTCGGACCAGGCCCAAGACGAAAGGTTAAAGGTCAAAGGATCCAGACCAAACAGACGAAACAGACCAGATAGACAAAAGCGGCCAGAACAGGTCCTCCAATAACCCCCCATTCCGGATCAACAACGGGATTGGGGTTTTTTTAGAAGTACCAATCCGGAAAAATAGCGATTACGATTTGAAACACGCAGTTCTGATTGAACCAATCCAATCCCTGACATGAAGTAATGCTTTTAGACGCATCAACTAGGTGTTACGCCAATGGTTAAATCGGGCGATATCTTATAGTTTTAAAGAAGATTATCAGCAGCCCAGAGCTTCTGTCCTCCCGGGGGATTGCTTCTGGCTCTCTTCGCGGCTTGGGTCCTGGTGGACGAAAACGGCATTTTCGTTTTCTTAAAAGTCTGTCGCGCGGGAATAAGGATGTGTCATGAACGCTCTTGAAGATTGGCGAAAGAAGTTCCCCGATAAATTCGCTCCCGAGGAAACAGCCTTTCAATGCATTCACCGGGGCGACACCATCTTCATCGGATCGGCCTGTGCCGAGCCCCAGTACCTCGTCCAGGGTCTCATCCGTTACGTCCAGTCCAATCCCAAGGCCTTCTTCGACGCTGAGGTGCTGGGCATCAGGACCCTCGGCGTGGCTCCCTATGCCACGGAGAAGTTCAAGGAGAACTTTCGCCACAACTCCTTTTTCATCGGCGACAACACCCGAGAGGCCATCAACGCGGGTGTAGCCGACTACACCCCGATTTTTCTCTCCGAGGTTCCGGGCCTGTTTTATCATGGCCTTGACCGGATCGAGGTTGCCCTGATTCAAACCTCGCCGCCGGACCGTCACGGCTATATGAGCCTGGGGGTCAGCGTGGACATCGTGAAGGCCGCCACGGAGATGGCCGGCTGCGTCATTGCACAGGTCAACGGGAGAATGCCACGCGTCCATGGCAATGCCTTCATCCATATCGAGCAGGTCGATTATCTCATTCCTTATGACGAACCGATCCTGGAGTACCATCCCGGAGCGGATACGGAGATCGCCCAGCTGATCGGGAAGTACGTGGCCCGTCTCATCGAGGACGGCGATACGATCCAGGTCGGCTACGGCGGTATTCCCAACGCCATTCTGGCAAACCTGGCCGACAAGAAGCACCTCGGAATCCACACGGAGCTTCTCAGCGACGGCATCGTTGAACTGATCAAGAAAGGCGTCATCGACAACAGCCGTAAAAAAATCAACCGCGGAAAGACCGTGGCGACTTTCTGTATGGGAACAAGGGACACCTACGATTTTCTCGATGACAACCCTTCCATCGAGTTCCGAACGATTGACTATACGAACAACCCCCTCGTCATCGCCCAACACGAAAACATGGTGGCCATCAACAGTGCCCTCGAGATCGACCTCACGGGGCAGGTCACGGCCGAGTCCATCGGCAGGGTCTTCCACAGCGGCGTGGGCGGGCAGGCGGACTTCATGCGAGGCGCCGTCCTCGCCCGGGGCGGAAAGTCCATCCTGGCGATTCAGTCCACCGCGCTCAAGGATACGGTCTCGCGAATCGTTCCGACCCTCAGCCAGGGCGCAGGGGCGACACTCGTCCGGGGGGACGTTCACTACGTCGTCACGGAATACGGCATCGCCTACCTTCACGGCAAGAACATCCGGGAGCGGGCCCTGGCGCTCATTGCCGTCGCCCACCCGAAATTCAGGCTGTGGCTCGTCGAGGAGGCGAAAAAGGCAGGCTTCATCTATTCCGATCAGATGATCATGCCCGGTGAGAAAGGGAGGTATCCCGAGGAACTGGAGACCTACCGGAAGACCAAGACGGGCATGGATATCTTCCTGAGACCGATCAAGATGACGGACGAGCATGAGTTGAAGGAATTCGTCCACGGTCTCTCCGACCGCAGTCTTTACACGAGGTTCATCTCGAAGCGCCGGGATCTTCCCCACGAGAGGCTCCAGGAACTTGTCGTCATCGACTATACCCAGGAGATGGCCATCGTGGCCGTCGTCGGCGGCGAGGAGGGAAAAGAAACGTTCGTCGGAGTCGGGCGCTATTACATCTATCCCGACAGGCAAAGTGCCGAGGTCGCCTTTGCCGTGAGGGATGATTATCAGAAGAAGGGCATCGGTCAGGAACTCCTCTCCTACCTCACCTATCTGGCCAGGCGACAGGGTCTGCTGGGCTTCACGGCGGATGTCCTGGCCGGTAACGAACCCATGCTCCATGTCTTCGAAAAGGGAGGCTTCGAAATGCAGAGGCGGACCAGCGCCGGACTCGTTGAGTTGAAGATGACGTTCAAACAGGAGGCACCCCTGCGGTCCCAGAAACTAGGGTAGCAGACAGTGGCTGACCCTTCAGTCTTCGGGTCGGGGAGGGTCCTCATCCATAACGGCTTATCTACCGGGAAGGCCCGTTTCGCTGGCGGGACGCACCCATCAAACAGGGAGGCGACATCATGGAAGCAAAACCCCTTGCGCAGCGCTCTTTCGACAAGATCATCGAGGAGCAGATCAAGAGATGGCAAACCGATCAGAAGAAAAAGTACAAGAACCCGATCCGGCCCGTCATCACCATGTCCCGGCTGCCCGGAGCCATGAGTAATGCCCTGGCCCAAAAACTCGCCAAGGACCTGGAAATCGATCTTTTCGACCACGAAATCGTCGAGGAAATCGCCACCAATGCCAAAAGAAGCCAGCAGATCGTTGAATCCCTCGACGAGCAGGATCGCGGCATCTTTGACGAATGGATCGCCGTCCTGGGCGAAGACCACATGTGGGCCTATGAATACCTCCAGCATCTCACGCAGGTCGTCGGCGCCATCGGGGCCCACGGACATGCAATCATCGTCGGACGTGGCGCAAGCTACATCCTCCCCAAGGAGGTATGCCTTCGCCTGCTCGTCGTTGCGCCGCTGGAGACGAGAATCCAAAACGTGATGCGCACTTACAAGGTCGCCGATAAGGAGGCGAGGCGGCAGGTGATGAGAACGGAGGCAGACCGCAAGGCGTTCATCCGAAAATACTTCCAGGCCGACATGATGGATCCGATGAACTACGATATGGTCATCAACACGGAGCATATCGATATCGATCTGGCGGCCCGGATTGTCACGGAGACGTTCAATTCGCGACAGTGGTACGACTATTCCGGCAAGAAGAAGTAGAAGCTTATCACCGGGATTCCCCGGGAATCCCGGCCGTTGCCAGGGAGTTGCGGGATGACCAGTCTTGACGCCATCTTCGCCCCGAATGCCATAGCCGTGATCGGGGCTTCCACCACCCCGGGCAAGGTGGGATACGACATCTTCGCCAACATCCTGAAGGGCGGATACAAGGGTACGCTATACCCCGTCAATCCCGCTGCCAAGTCCATCCTGAGCATGAAGGCCTACCCCACGATCGGTGAGATCCCCGATGCCGTGGATCTGTCCATCATCGTCCTACCGACTGATGCGACCCTCAATGCTGTGGAGGAATCCGTCAAAAAAGGCGTCAAGGGGATGGTCATCGTGTCGGCGGGGTTCCGGGAGGTCGGAAAGAAGGGCTTGGAAGCCGAGAACAGGATCGTCTCTGTCTGTCGGGAGGCCGGTGTTCGTGTTGTCGGGCCGAACTGCCTCGGGGTCATCAATCCCCTTCCCTCGGTGAACATGAATGCGAGCTTTTCCGCCCGGATGCCCAGCCCGGGAAACATCTCCTTCATTTCCCAGAGCGGTGCACTCTGCACGGCCGTTCTCGATTTTGCTGCGGACAGAGGGTTCGGATTTTCCAAGTTTATCTCGATCGGCAACAAGGCTGATGTGGATGAGATCGACTTGCTTGAGTACCTCCATGATGACGCCGATACGGCCGTCATCATGATCTACCTCGAGGAGCTGCGGAAGGGCGAGGAGTTCATTTCCATGGCCAGGCAGGTCACCTCTGGAAACAGACCCACTCCGGTCCTGGTCGTCAAATCCGGAAGGACGAGCGCGGGGGCTATGGCGGCGGCCTCCCATACGGGGGCCTTGGCGGGGACCGAGGCCGTCTATGACGCGATTTTCAAACAATCGGGGATCATCCGGGCGGAATCGGTTAATGAGCTCTTCGATTTTGCCGATGCCTTTGCCTACAAACAGGAAAGCCCCCTGGGAAAGCTCCGCAGGAAGCTTCCAACCGGGAATCGCGTGGCCATCGTGACCAACGCCGGCGGGCCGGGGATCCTCGCCACGGACATGACCGTCTCAGCGGACCTCAAACTTGCCCGGTTCAGTGAGGAGACCATTGAGAACCTGGCCAGGCAACTGCCCTCGACGGCCAATATCCGCAATCCTGTGGATATCATCGGCGATGCGAGCCAGGATCGCTACGAGAACGCCTTATGGACGGTGATCAAGGATGAGGGGGTGGACGGCGCCCTCGTGATTCTCACGCCCCAGTCCATGACGAACGCTCTGGGGACGGCCGAGGCCATCGTCCGCGTGGCCCGGGGCACCCACAAACCGATCATCTGCTGCTTCATGGGGGTGATCGATGTCTCGCCGGGCGTCAAGTACCTTCAGAAGCATGGCTACCCGGTCTACCAGTTTCCTGAAAACGCGGCAAATGCCATGGGGGCACTTTATCGCTACACCGGGTGGCTCAACCGCATCGAACTTCCGGATTCACCCGTCGCCCACGACAGGGCGCGAGCCGCAGCGATCATCTCCGAATGTCTAGCCTCGGGGAAAACACGTCTCGGGGAAATCGAGGGGAATGAAATCCTGGAATGTTACGGCTTCGACGTACTGCCCGTGCGCCTGGCTGGAATCGAGGACGACGCGGCTTCGATCGCCGAGGAGATGGGCTATCCGGTGGTCATGAAGATCGTTTCCGAGCAGATTCTTCACAAGACCGATGCCGGGGGGGTTGTCCTTGGGATCAAGAGCGAGCAGGAGGCCAGGCAGGCTTTCCGGGATATCGTGAAAAGGGCGAAAAGCTACAAGCCCGATGCCGTCATCGACGGTGTGCTTGTGGAGAAAATGGCACTTCCGGGAGAAGAGGTGATTCTCGGCTTGAACCGTTACGATATCGGGCCTCTTCTGATGTTCGGATTGGGCGGCATCTTCGTTGAGGTGTTCCAGGATGTGGCCTTTCGCCTTGCGCCCATCGGACGAACCGATGCCGACCTGTTGATCCGGGAGATCAAGGGATTCAAGCTTCTGAATGGATTTCGGGGTCGACCCCGGGCCGACCTCGATGCCCTCAGGAGAAACCTCATGAATCTCTCCGATCTGGCCGTCAACCACCCGGAGATCAGCGAGATGGATATCAACCCGCTGCTTGTCCACAGCGAAGGAGAGGGAGCAACTCTGGTTGACTGCCGGATGATCCTGAAACCGGCACGAACGACAAGCCCGCCAGCAAGGTAGTGAAGGGAAGCCGGAAAGATGAATAACAAATCACGACCTGACCTTCATTTCGTGACCTTCTCCTCGACCGGAGCGTTTTTGACCTGCCCAAGATCTTCACCATGCCGATAATAAAGTGTGGACCGAAGAGTCGTCAACCTCAACCGGCTGTTAGACGAATTTAATTTGCATTTGAACTGTACTCTTTTAGCATTTTCCGGAAATATTGTTCTGCTTTTATTGTATTTCCATTGGAGAATCTGATCAGATACGGTTTACCCGAAATATAAGAATAGGAACCACATAGCCTTATGAAATCATCAGCGGTTTGGACCTTACCGCCGGCCTTTTGAAGTTTCATTCGTAAATGTTCTGCGGCTTCTTTCCCATCATGCTCTGTGCCGTTTCTGATAAATTTTGCCTCTTTCAAATGATCAACGGACGATATTAAAAAATCGATTTTCTTTTTTTCAACATTATCCTGGGCTACGACAACCCCCGAAAATAGTGCCAGGATTACAAATGATGTGACCAATATTGTTTTCATGCATTTCCAGTTAAATTGCGTCTGACATGAATCAGGCTGATCCGAATAAGACGCAATTGGAGCCTTTGCCAAAATCGCGCCCAACACCTATATTCTCACATTTGCGTCGAACCTGAGCCTTTCACGCACCTCAATGTTCCCTCACATCATAAAAAAAGAAGGAGAGGTCGGTGGCACGGTGAATTGTATCCTGGCCTGTCTTTTTGTCAGGTCTGTTATTTCTTGATGTCTTCCACTGCCTTATCGACTTTCTTGCCGGCCTTCTCCATCGGGCCTTCTTTCGCGCAGCCCGACAGCCCAACAATCAGGGCGGTCATCGCCAACAGGGCGACGAACCTCTTTCCATGCTTCTTCATAAGTGCCTCCTTTATCTTTTCCTTTTCTTTGCCTTCTTATCCCACTTCCCCGCCTTCTCGATTTCCTCCATCACCGCCTGCAATTTGTCCGTGCGGTCCCTGTGGAGGATCAGGGTTTCATTGTATTCGTTCTTGCCGATGGAGAGCACCGTAATCGGTTTACCCAGAAAACTCTCGATTTCGTCGAGGACGGGTTTTTCTTCCGGGCTGCAGAAAGAAACCGCCAGGCCCTTCTTGTCGCCGCGGCCGGTGCGGCCGACGCGGTGGACGTAGTTTTCAGCCACCTCGGGGAGGTCGTAATTCACTACCTGGTCCACATCGGGGATGTCGATGCCCCGGGCGCTGACGTCGGTGGCAATCAGGATCTTCACGGACCCTTCGCGAAACTGTTTCATCACGTCCAGGCGATCGAGCTGGTCCTTGTCGCCGTGGATGGTGAGGCTCTGAATGCCTTCGCGTTCGAGGGCCTTGCTCACGCGCTCGGCACGGACCCTGGTGCGGACGAATATGAGAATCTTGCTGTCCGGATTTTCCTGGATCAGGCGGGCAAGGAAGAACCGCTTGTCGTCCATCTCGATGAAGGCCACGGAGTGAGTGATATTCCGGGCGACCGGGTCATCGGGCGCGATCTGGATGCGAATCGGATTTTTAACGAGCGAATAGGCCAGTTTCTTGATCTTCTCGTTGATCGTGGCCGAAAAAAACAGGGTCTGCCGTTTGCGGGGAAGAAAACGGATCAGGTCCTGGATGTCCTTGATAAACCCCAAGTCGAGCATGTGATCGGCCTCGTCGAGCACCAGCATCTGCACCCGGTCGAGGTGGATGTGGCCCTGGCTCACGAGGTCGAACATCCGGCCCGGTGTGGCGACGAGAATGTCGACGCCTTTTTCCAGCCGGGCAATCTGCGGATCCTGCTCCACGCCGCCGAACACGCAGAGGGTTTTCACCCTGGTGTGTTTGCCGATGGAGTCGAACACCTCCGTGATCTGCAGGGCGAGCTCGCGCGTGGGCTCCATGACCACGCATTTTATGCCCTCCGGGCGGCGGGATCTCTTTTGCTCGTGCAGCATGTGAACAATAGGTATCGCAAAGGCCGCTGTTTTCCCGGTGCCGGTCTGCGCGATGGCCAACACGTCCTCCCCGTTGAGGACGGGCGGGATGGCCTTGAACTGGATGTCGGTCGGGCGCCTGAGGCCCATGGCCGCCAGATTATGTTTTATCTCAGGCGCAATGCGATAATCGTCGAATTTCATGGTTTTCCTTCCACTTGCAACAACCGCAGCACTACCTGATCTCTCTCCCTCTGGAGAGCCTCTCCTCGGATCTTCCTCTCCCCTGGCGGGAGAGGATTGAGGTGAGGTACAAACCGGTTACATAGTTTACGATGATCCGGGTTGCACAGTGAGGGGGTCCTTCGACAAGCTCAGGATTGACATATCTTCCGTCATGGTGAGCCTGTCGAACCATCTTTGCCGGAAAGCCACGCCCTTTGTGTGAGGGGAGCTTCACATTTCAGTATTACCTGAACCCCTTCATCGGACTTCTGACATCGGATAAGACTATATCATGTAAAGTCGAATAAATGATACCAGGCAGGAATGATGAAATGATCTGCTGGAGGCAAAAAAACAAAACCTTACCCCAAAGCTTCTGACCTCAAAGCTTCCTTGGGTGACTACCCCTGTTAACATTCAGCCTTTTTTCACCCAGCGGTCCCCGACCTTCTCGTAAAGCTTCTTGACAGCTGCCCAGGCGACCCGGTGAGCCGTCTCCTCCTGAGATGCGCCCTTTCTCCTTTTCGCGGGGTCTGAATATTCATCCCAGGCATGGTTGAAGGCGTCCTTGTAGATTTCCTTGGCATGGTCCGGCAGGCTTTTTTTCACTGGCTCCGGCAATTCGGCGATTGTTCTGTACGGCATGACTCAACCTCCTATCGCTGATCTTTCCCTCATACACGTCGTTTATAGGGAGAGTAAATATCGGATGACGACCATAAACCGTGTCTCGCGAAAGAGCAGGTATGAGGATATTCAGAGACAAAAGTATCTATGATAATAAGGGATTTATTCCATCAGGAAATATCTGATTATCCTGTGCGAAAAGTATTATGGACGTTTACAGGAGATACACCGATGAGGGGAAGAATCCACATGATAAAGGATAAAAAGTCATCATGAGGGGGCTCAAACAAACTGGTGATCAACCGTCAGAAGGTAGATGACTTCCATGCCGGCATCGCGCAGCGCGCGGGCGACAACGATGCTGCCTCTCCAGTGTGCGTCCAGCCCAAGGCGTGCTATCAGGATCCTGGTCTTTCGGCTCATTCTGACCTCCATGGTTCGCTTCAAAAAAATCCCTGATCTTTCCCTATCCCCACCGCGGGAGAGGGAAAGGGTGAGGGGGAATGATCCTATTCCTCACGTAGTCTGATGCACAGTCCTGCATCGCGTAAGACTATATCCCGTAACGTCGAGGAAATGATAACAGGCAGGTATGATGAAACCCCACGGGCAATGATCTGCCGGAGGCAAAAAGCAAGACCGGATCACGAATCTTCACCAAGTATTATCTTATCCGGAGTCCCTTGACGTTCAGGGCAAAGGTCGCGAGTGCCAGCAGCGCCAGCATGAAAAAGCCCCAGGTGAAAGAACCCGTCACATCTTTCATGAATCCGAACATCAGTGTGAACAGGATGGCCCCCAGGTTGGCCAGAAAGTTGATGAAACCAAAGAGCGTAGCATAGGAATCCGAGACCGTTGCTTTCGCTGCAAGATGAAAAATGGCGCCGAAATTGATTGAGGCGAACCATGAGGCCAGGAGAGCAAGACCCAGTGCAAGCATCGGAGAGTGGATCAGGAAGAGCCCCAGGAAAAGGGCCGAGAGTATCGCCAGGGATCCGGTGACTACCTGGAATGGCGAACTTCTCATGAGGAGAAACCCGCCGGACAGCCTTCCCACACCGCTTGTAAGCATCACGAGGGCGCCGCCCCAGGCAAAACCGATCGCCAGCCCTTCCTTCGAAATCTCCGCCATGAGGGAGGGGACCCAATTGCCCAGATTGAGCATGGATCCGAATGAGAGGGCGTGGCAGAGCCCGAGAAGCCATCCTTCCCGCAGGTGCAATACACGACCCAGATCAAGAGATGAATATGCATTCGATGCGTCCGTCCCGAGCCGGAGCGCGGGTATCATCGCTAGAAGAGGCAAGGAGAGCACCCCGGGCAGAATGTAGATCCATTGCCATCCCGAGACTGCAAGATGGGGGATGACGAGGTAGGAGATGATGCTTCCCAGAGAAAAGAAGCCTCCAAAGAAGGACTGGTACATGCCGATCCTTCCTCCCGGTGCATGGAGGGCCACCAGCTTCATGGTTGCGGAGACGCTGAGACCCGTTCCGATCCCCGTAGCCACGCGACCGAAGATAGCGAGCTCGAAATTCGGAAGGAAAGCGGGGATGACATTCCCGATGCTCATAAAGAGCAGACTAGCGACGAGGGTGCGTTTTGTACCGAAACGATCGGTCATCATCCCGGCGGGAATCTGCATCAGGGCATGAAACCAGAGGAGCGCGCTCAAGAGGATTGAGATGCGGGTATAGGAGATGCCGTAAAGAAGCATCAAACCATCCATGGCCGGAGGGATATTCATGAAGATTACCCCCAGATTCAGGCCCATGAGGATGGAAAAGAGCATTTTCAAATTCATTCAAATTCCTTACCGCATGCCGGTTGCCTGCCAGAACAAGATCTTCGTGATCCGTGCATGAATAGAAAACCTTTTTCCCAGATGGAGGAGTTGAATCCCGACTCGTATTCTCACGGGGCCTTTGCGCTGACGAACTGGATGATTTTTGCCAGTGCGGTGCCCGGTCCGAAAATTTCGGCGATGCCTTCCGCCTTCAATTTCGGGATGTCGTCGGGCGGGATCGTGCCCCCCAGCACCACCGTCATGTCCCCTGCGCCTTTCTCCCTGAGCAGCCTAACGACTTCGGGGGCAAGGATCATGTGATTACCCGAGAGCGTGCTCAGGCCGACGACGTCCACGTCTTCCTCCAGGGCCGATTTTGCGATCATCTCCGGGTTCTGGTTTCCCAGGTAGATGACTTCCATGCCGGCATCGCGCAGCGCGCGTGCCACAACGATGCTTCCTCTCCAGTGTGCGTCCAGCCCAAGGCGTGCTATCAGGATTCGGGTCTTTCGGCTCATTCTGACCTCCATGGTTCGTTTCAAAAAAATCCCTGATCTTTCCCTCTCCCTGCGGTGACGCCCACCTTGCAGGCTCCCTCTCCTTCTGGCGACCCCGTCCTGGGTCCCCTCTCCCTTGAGGGGAGAGGGTCAGGGTGAGGGTGAATAATCTCTTTCCTCTTCCGGGAGAGGATCGAGGTGAGGGGGACTACTCTTTCCTCCAGTTCGAGAGGGTCAGGTTGATGGTGACTGTTTCCGTATAGGCTCCCTCTCCCCACCGCGGGAGAGGGTCGGGGTGAGGGGGAATAATTCCATTTCCTCACCTATTCCGATGCGCAACCGTATTCAAAAGAGGGGCGGGTTCCATGTGCCGTAGTGTCGTTTCAGGACGCCCGTTATCTCTCCCTCGGTGATGCGGGCCGGGACGGCATCCACGATCACATCCATCAGGTTTATTCCCTGCTCGCAGGCACGGGCGATCTCGGCGAGCGCCTTCTCGACGGCGGCGGCATCCCGCTCTTTCTTGATCCGGACGAGCTTTGCCTCCTGGACTGCGAGGGTCTCCGGTACTTCGAAGAGGCATATGGGGAGGACCTCGTCCTCGATCTGGAAGCAGTTGACTCCCACGATGAGTTGCTCGCCCGATTCGACCGTGCGCTGGAAGGCATAGGCGGCGTCGGCAATCTCCCTGTGTATCCATCCTTTTTCAGTTGCCTTGACGATGCCGCCGATCCGGTCGATCTCCCCCAGGAGGCTCTCCATTTTCTCTTCCAGGTCAAAGGTCAGGCTTTCGAGGAAATAGGATCCTCCGAGAGGATCCACCGTGTGGGTGACGCGGGTCTCGTGCTGAAGGATCTGCTGCGTCCGCAGGGCCGTAAGCGAGGACAGCTCGGTGGGGACGCAGAGCGCCTCGTCATAGGCGTCGGCGTGGATCGACTGGGCGCCGCCCAGCACGGCCGACAGGACCTGGTAGGACACACGGGCCACGTTGTTCAGGGGCTGCTGGGCCGTGAGCGAGACCCCGGCCGTCTGGACATGGAATCTCAAGATGAGAGAACGGGGGTTCTTCGCCCCGAACCGGCTCTTCATGACTTTTGTCCAGAGCCGTCTGGCGGCCCTGTACTTGGCGATCTCCTCGAAGAAGTCGCTGTGGGAGGAGAAGAAGAAGCTCAGGCGGGGGGCGAAGCTGTCGATGTCGTAGCCGCGCCGGATCATCTCCTCGGAGCAGGCGATGGCATTGGCCATGGTGAAGACCACCTCCTGGACCGCGGTGCAGCCGGACTCCCGGTAGTTGTACCCCGCGAAGCTGATGGGGTTCCAGCGAGGGGCATATTTCGCGCAGTACTCGATGCCGTCGCAGCTCAACTTGAAAGACGCCTCGGGCGGCAGGACGCCGGGCGCCACCGTGATGGCCGTCTCCATGAGAAAATCGTTCTGGCTCGTGCCGGTCAGGGTCTCGAGGGGGATCCCCCGGGCCTTCGCGTTGGCGAAGTACATGGACTGGACGGTGATGTTGCAGATGGGCTGGCAGGTGACCAGGGAGGTGCTGACCTTGTCGATGGGGATGCCGTCGAAGAGGGCCCGCATGTCCTCGATCGTGTCGATGGAAACACCGCCCTTCCCGGCATCGGCACGGGCATCGGGGTCGGTAGAATCGTAGCCCCGCAGGGTAGGGTAGTCGAAGACGCCGTTAATGCCCGTTGCGCCCTGCCCGAGAAGGAACTTGTAACGCTTGTTGGTTTCTTCCGGAGGGCCGAAGCCTGCCAGTTGCCGCTGTGTCCAGGTGCGCCCACGGTACATAGTCGGGTGGGCGCCCCGGATGAAGGGCTCTTCGCCCGGAAAGCCCAGGTCCTGCAGGTAGTTCAGGTGTTCCACATCGGCCGGTGTGTACAGCGGCTTGACCGGGAGACCCGAGAGCGTGCTGTAATTCCGGTTCTGTTCTTTCTGCGCCGCGTAGCATTTCGATTGCCACCGCTCTGCATTTTTGCGGACATCCCGAATCGCCGTTTTCCGGAACAGCTCCACTGGCATGCTGGCTCCCTCCTTATCTATTCATTGTCTTGGATAAACTTGCTCCTCCCTCTCGTCTCTATCGTAGATGCCTATCTGTGTCCTGTATTTAAGTAGAAGGGTGTCGCAAATAAAAATGTTGACCGGGGGCGCGTCCCGCAAGCCCCGCCTTGTAAACGGGGTTAGGGTGCGCAATCATGTTTGGTTCTTTACTTACCGGGAAGCCATGCCCTGTGGGCGGGGAGCTTCAAATACAAGACCTGACCGCATTCCCTCTGAGCAAAATAAATCCCCGCCTTCAACCGAAAGCAGGGTTCATAACCAGCTCGAGTCCTCCCGTTATGTAAGGGTTGGTTTGTTGGATGGGACCGACGGGACAACGCGTATTCTCTAATGGATCGGAAAGAGGATGTCAAGGGTTGGTTCCCGGGCGCGAACACCCGATATCCCTATTTCTAGATCAGGATGGCGGGATTATGGTTGAATCGATCATTCGATTGTCGATTTTTTTAAAATCACCGGGACCGGCCGGAGCATTCGGGTCTGCAAGGTCATACACGCAGTCCAGGTACGCCTGCAGCTCTTCCCATGAGGCTTTCCTCGAGTAGTACTCCATGATCGTCTGGCCGACATCCACCATGTTTGTTTCGGGGTAATAAAGCTTCTCAGCCAATTCCTGGTCCGATTCGGCCTCGCTGTGGGCTGCGCTGTCCTGCAGATTGTAGACGTGAAACTGTCGAACCCATCCGGGATGACGCTTGCCGCTGACATGTTTGCATTCCTGGCCGCGCTGCTCGTCCCTTCCCACGTGAGAGTCCGAGAAGCTGTCACAAACCATGTGAAGCAGCACACCCATGACGAAAAGGTGAAGATTTTCGTCAACCTTGTACTCTCTGGGGGCATCGCTCACGAAGAGCGTCTGAATGGTGTCGTACCGGCAGGTAAACAGGCTGTCGATATCCTTGATGCCGGTTTTCTTGATGCTGGTGCCGCGGGTGATTTCACCCAGGGCGATTCGGTACATGAACTCGGCCCAGGCCATGATCTTCTGCTTGGTCTCCCCGGCACGCTCCTGCTCGCTGGAAGCCATGGAGTGAAGGAACTGCATGTCGCCGAAATGCGAGCGGTAGAGCACCAGGGTCAACGGGTCGTTGCCGTACTTTCTTCCCGCCTCGGCCCTGTTTCTTTGCGTCCTTGAACAGGATCCCCCAGCATTCGGGGTAGTTGATAATCGTGATGACCTTGTCTACGGGACAGAGTGGTGTCCTGGTCTTGAGCAATGTGAAGGGCGGGGTGTCGTTCCAGCGGACACCGGCGATCACGGCTGATGGTGCAGATTTCTGAATCCCGGGCTGGGGGAAGCGGCAATCCTCTTCTTCACACCCGAAGATCCGGTGGGCGATGTCCTCATGTTGGGGCTTTGCATAGTGCGCGGCAATTTCTGCCGTAGAGCCTCTTTTTAACTTCTTGTACCACGGGTCGAATTTCCCGATCTTCTTGTCCGTACTCGAGGGAACGGGTTGTATATTCCATGCTGCGGCCGTATCCGCAATCGCAAAAAGGGCAAAAACGCCTGCGACGAAAACGGAAAGAATCATCATCCGCATCATGATAATTCCCCTCTCATCCAGGTTGATTATGAGGAAATATTGCCAGGTAACGTTTTCCGACCCCATTCTTTTACTAACCCGAGGTCACCTGCTCAAACAATCCAGGGTACAGAATCACGGCACCAGAAGGCAATACATGCAGCGTTCCGACGTAACCCACGGAGGGGGCTTCATACTTGTATTCCATCCGACTGACGCGCTGGTAGCTTTGCGGAAGGCGCACAAGCCGCATCTCCGGAAACTGCAGGTAGGCCGCCGGTGCTTCAGCCCGCTGTCCAACCTTGAGCGACAGACGGCGCAAAACAATTAAATTCGTAGCCGGAGTGAATCCTAGGTCTATGTCAACACAGCCGACCACGCCCTTTTTGTGAATGCCGTTGACTTGCCAGTGCCCGGTGCCAAATGATCTGATGCGCAGGTCAATGGCCTTCTTGCCAAGATACCCGGAGATCCTCGCGTTTCGCGTTCTCCATGCCGGGTCCGCGGATACCTCATAGTGAAAATGACACGGTTGGTCATTGTCCCAGAAGACCGCCGCTCCGGAAAGGCGCCACCCGTTGGGCAGCTTGAGCAGACGGCAGCTATCGTGGCCGGGATGGTCCAATTTTTTCCAAAAGAACATGGCAACTGGGTTAGCTATCTCCATACCTACGTCTGACCCCATTATTCCCCTGGACACTTGCCACGTCTGCTTTCATCCCCCGGGTTGCTATTTCTTGCCCTTTGCGTGTGTGATGCACGCGTGAGCGCCGGAGTGCCCTTTATTCAGGCAGCAGCTTTCATTACAATGGCATTTTCCGAGGCAGTACCTTGATTTTTCAGCCGGCTTTTTGGTCGCTTTCTTTGTCGTCGTCGTTTTTTTCGTCGCCATACACGGTACCTCCTTTTGTAAAGTTGTAATGATGATTCGACCCCAATCCTGTCCCCCAAATAAAAATAAACCCCGCCTCTTCCGAAAGCGGGGGTTTTGATCATTTCCTCATGGCAACACCCTGCAAGGGTTGGTTGGTTAAGTTATTAACCTACTGCCATTCTAAATATGTAATAGATGTTTTAGATATCCGCAAATGGTTGAAATAGCAAGTCCTATTTGGTCTGCATGCAGCAAAGAGGAGATATGCGGACTGGCCATTTTAGTAAGCATGCCTGCATGTGGGTCAATCATTATCTGTAATTCAAGACCTGCCATAAAACGGCGAATTTTGTACTGAAACCACAAATCTGAAGGGGGTCCCCTAAATTAGACGACGCGGGCCCGCTCAGGATTCCCGATGGAACCTACTTCAGAAGCGAATAGCCGATTTTGCTTTTGCCGCCCGATTTCGGCTGATTTCCGCTGTAAAGGACGAGGGCCATCTCGTTGCGAAATGCCGTGACGCTGATCCGTGACCGGTAATGGTTGTACTCGCCGAAATTGTATTCCCCGAAGAACGTGGTGGGCCCCTTCACGATATTCCCTGCGGGATTCAGGATTACGGCGGTAAGCCCGTTATTCGGCGCCATGACGACCATCACGTTCCCGTTGCTGAGGCGGGCGGGATACAGGTTCATGACGGAGTCGACGGGCAGGTTCTGCGTCGAGACGATATTGCCGGCGTAGTCGATCACGGTCGCTCTCGGCAGCCCCCTGTCGTCGAGGAAGATGACCATGACGTTGCCGTCAGCCAGGGTGACGGCGGACAGCGCGGAGAAGTTGCCGCTGTAGAACTTCTTTTCCTGCCTCAGGATGTTGCCCGTCTGGTCGATGACGGAGCTGACCGCTCCGTTGAACTCATAGGCCGCAAAGATGAGACCCCCAGGCAGAAGGGTTGCGGCCAGTTGCTTCACGTGACCCTTCCGCGTGAACGCCCAGGGTGTGGATACGATCGCCCCCTCGGCGTTGACGACGACGAACAGGCAATGCCCGGCCATGTGGTCCCAGAGCGCGTCCGAGGCTGGCCGTTCCGGCTCGTAGAAGGCGATCAGGGTCGACATCCCGCCAGGCAGCCTGACCGCAGAAAAGCGGTGGGCATTCTTCGGGCTGAACACAACGGGGCCCTTGATGATCTTCATCTGGGAATTGTACAGGACAAACTTACCCTTCTGGTCGCGCCTGTCGATGTAGGCGAGAAGGGTGTTCCCGTTGGTGAAGGGCAGGGCGGTGTTGTAGGCGATGATGTCGTCTTTCCACCGGTCCGTATAGGGTACGACGGCCGAGGCGGGCTGCAGGGACTCCGTGAAGAGCGCCGCAGTTCCGATCATCCTGTCGCCCGGATCGAGGCTCTCCCAGGCTCGCACGACGTATCCGTTATCGAGGATGGCCGCGCTGACGCTGGTCGGCAGTTTTATGGGGTTGTCCGTCTTGAGATCGACCGTGCCGACGAGGCTGACGGCCGACGAGTCCATACGGACCGGCTTGGCGGGACTGGACTGCGCCTTGCCGGCCGGCTGGGGCGCCGTCATGGTTTTAGCGGGTTCCGTTTTCTGGGGGAATTTCAGTGGAGCCTGCTGGGCGAATGACGGCGAGAGGTGAAGAGCAATGAATAACAAAGTAACCGTGACAGCAGCCGCAACGTTTCTGCCCATGAATGTCTCCTTCCGAATTCGTCGTATGATTGCGAGCATTTCAGCATAAAAAACAGCTGCGAATCCATGCCTCATCTGAGAGAAAGGCAAAAAGCAAGACCTGACCCCCAATTACCCCTGATCCGCCGTCTTGTGTCTACATGCCGCCCACCAGGGCTGCCACCAGGCCCATCGCCCCTATCAAAAGAAGAAATGCCGTGCCCACTTCGCCGGCCGGGATCGGTATCCTGTCCTTTTTCACGACATAGTCCTTTTGCGATAGTTTGGCGCAGATCTCATCGATCTGGCCGGGCTGCAACTTGGAAAGGCTTTCCCCCAAAGCATGCCGGTTGGGTTCCACGCACGAATACCTGTAGATGTCTCTTCTAGCAACCTCCGGCAGCCCTTCCGTCGCCTCGTCGAGGTCTCCGCATACCTGTTTTTGAAGGGAGAGCCACTCGTCGACCTCCACCGGGTTGCCCAGCCGGAATTCGACGGGGTGACCTTGCGCTGTCGACTCGTTCCTCGAGATGTAAATGCCGGGCAGGCAGCCATTCAGCAGGAACAGGATGGCAAGGAGCAATCCGATCTTTGTGGTAATCCGTTGCTTCACTTGCCTCCGCCTTCCCCTGCCTTGATTACCAGAAATGATAATTGAGGCCCAGGGTGAACATGTGCGCATCACGATATCTGACCCCAAATCTCCCCTAAAGATGAGGGGTGTCCCCTGACAGGCCCGGACTGCTCTCTAAAACTTAATCCCCACTTTCGCGCCGATTTCGGTCGTGTTGTTTTTGGGTTCGTATCCCCTGTAGATCGTTCCTCCTGCAGAAAAGATGGTGTCATCGGATTGGCTGATGTGCCAATAGCGGATAAACGGTTCGAAGAGGATCGACGTGTAGGTAAACTTCTTTTCGATCCGAATGGCGCCTCGTATGCCGTAACCCTGATCCTGCTGATTGTCGACGTCAGGATAAAGCGGGTTGGCATCGTTCAAATCGCTGTATTGCTTGCCATACCACAGGTAGTCGAATTCAGCCTCCGCCGCGAGGGTCCAGCCTTCCGGAAGGACTTTGATGATGCTGACTCCGACAGGGCTGTAAAAGTAATTCGATTCCCGATTGTAGCCTCGGGCGCCGGTTGTTGTGATCATCCCGGAGGAGTCATCCCGGAGAACGCGGTAACCGAGGCCGAAATACGGGGTGATGTAGAACGTGGGATCGATGACGAAATCGTATCCGAGAAGACCTCGCAATTCCCAGTGCTGGTTGGGAATGCCGTCCAGCTTGCCGGAGTTTTCGTAATCCACTTCGCCGTACGCGACAAGCAGGCTTGCCTTGAACATGACCTTGTCATGGTACGTGTATGCGAGGCCGACACCGTACATCATTCCCTTTTCGTTCATCACATCGGGTTCCTTGTATTTCTTGTAAAAGGCTTCCAGGCCAATATCAAATGAATGAACAGGCAGGAGGGACTTGGGGGAGGACTTGGGGGAGGGCTTGGTGCTTTCCCCCGTCTTGATGAAATTGTCGACATCACTGAATTTACGTGTGACGATATGTCCGTCCTTCGTCCGGATCGTGACGACCTCCGCAGTGGCCTTGATGATCGTGCCCTCGATGACAGACCCGTCCGTCATGCGCACGCCGATGACATCGGGCATCTCCTGCGCAAGCGCGGCGGTGAATGTGAAGGGATAAAGAAGAAGTGCAGCCAGGAAAAGAAACGGACCGATCCGGGACAGGACAACGCGTTTAATCTTCATTTTCTCCCCCTTTTGAGAAATGCTTAATGAAGACGTAATCGATGTTTCGTTGTTATGTTATCCGGGATTTCGGTGTGAATCTAACACTTGGAGCGTGAAAATGCAATCAGCGTGAAACTGCAATCCGAGGGCATCCCCTAAACTCCCCGGAGGCAAAAACAAGACACGAACAGGCTCTTCGAAGTCTAATCTGTCAATGATAAATATTTGACACCCAAACCTGCCGCAGATCTCAGAGAAAGGCAAAAAGCAAGACCTGACCCTCAATCTTCCCAGGAAGCTCTGCTCGCATGCGGGCCTGGTCCCCCGGGTTCACTCCTCGGGCGGCAAGACACGCTATGGCTCGATCACTAAGCAGGGCTCCAAGTGGCTGCGCTGGATCCTCGTGGAGCTTTCGCATCACTTTATCAAAGGCTACCCGCGGCTCAAATGTCTTTACGCGAGGATTGCCAGATCGCACGGAAGAAACACAGCCCGGGTGGCCGTCGCACGAGAGATGCTGAAGATCATGTATGTCATGCTGCGTGATAACCGGGCCTTTGTGATCAAGTAGGCCGGCTGTTCCCCGGGGGTCATGGCAGATACATCAAAAGCCCTGAGATTTGATGGGAAGGCCGGCATCGAACAATACAGTGTGCCCTAGAGCACGGATAGGTGACTGATTTTGGTCCTAAAGTGGGGACCCTCTGAAGCGACTTCAATGCTACAACTACGCTTGACAGACTTTTTCATAGGTGACCCCAATCTTCGACACCCGGCATGAATGAAAACTGCAAATCTGAGGGGCGTTCCCGAATACGCCCCATACTCTCTAAAAACAAACCCGCCCTTCTATCTTCTCTGGAACTCAATCAGTCCGGGAAACGTATTTAAAGTGGTCAGGTAAAATACCGATCAATATCTTGTAAACCAATATTTCCCCTGTTCGTTTATTATGGTAGAATTTACTGACAGTGGCCCTAACACAACCCTGTTCATTAAACACCAAAAATCAGAGGAACCTACCATGAAACATTTTCTTTTTATTATCATGATAATGCTTGTTGTCCCTTCAGCTTATGCCGCCGATGTCGGGGTGTCTGTCAGTGTCGGCCAGCCCGGCTTTTATGGCCGCATTGACATCGGAAATTATCCGCAGCCGGAAGTTATCTATGCAAAACCCGTCGTGATTCATGCAGCTCCTGCCGGGGTTGTCTATCAACCGGTCTACCTGCACATACCGCCCGGTCATGAGAAAAAATGGAGCAAGCACTGCGCCAAGTATAATGCCTGTGGCCGCCCCGTCTATTTCGTGCGCGATAGATGGTACAATGACGTTTATGTGCCCCAGTATCAGGCGCGTCATGGGAAGGGGCACGACGACAAACATAACGGGAAAAAGGGAGGGAAAAAGGACAAAGACAATCATGGGCATGGCAAGGGCCATGATTAAAGCTGCAGCGGCTCAATTTGAGCACGCTATCCCGATAATTTGGTTATAAGGGAAATAAAGGCAGGGACAGAAATGGCCCTGCCTTTAATTATTCGACAGAACAAAACTGATCCTCTCTCCAGCAAACTTTGCGAGAAGCAAATCTGAGGAATTTACGCAAACAATTTCAGTGCTGCCAGGTTGTTCGCCTACGATGATCTGTCGAGGATAATGATTTGACCCCAATCTTGCCTGATCAAAACATGATAATTCAAGACCTGACCCCCTCATGTATGCATACTGGCATAGTCACAGGAGGTTCAGTTGGAGTCAAATTTCGTGGAGATGTCATTTGAGCGTGCAGTCGAGCTGTTTCGAGAATGGGGGTTTCGGGTTGAGGAAGGTCCCGGGGATGAAGAAGTTACGTTAATACTGGAAGGGCCGCTCATCGTTCCTGCTTCGTCTATGAAGTTGACCAGCTGCCGCAAATTGCCGAGGCTGCCTTGCGTGTGCGCCGGAACATCGGCGCAATGAATGCGCGACAAGCTCCCTCAAGGCGCTATCAAGCGGATCTACCGTACCCTGCGTCGCGACCCATTGTGCATTGACGGCTAGGGTCGTAAGGGGCGTCCCGCCAATTCATATGAAATGCTTAAATACAAGGCCTGACCACAATTCTTCCTGACCCCCAAATCCTTTCTGCTAGATTTCAAATTGCTTAAATACAAGACCTGACCCTAAATCTACAACCTGCCCTAATTCTTCCCTAACGAATTTGGTGCTGAGCCAGATTTCCCCGTACAACGCCTGTTTCCGGGTCGAGGACTGCCAAGCCCTCGGAAACGAGTTTGTCGACGATTTCTCGCACCCGGTACATGACGCCCTTCATCGGGTGACAGCGTGACGGAAGGCCGACCCCGTTGCGCACGGCCCAAGGGCAACCGGCCATACACATGGGCAGCAAGTCGCAGTCGTGGCACTCCGCGGCGAGGGTCGGGTCGTAGGACAGCCAATCAACCAAATCTGGATTCTCCAGAGAGAGCGGACGGTCGATGTGGCCGACGACACCCGTTGAGGCGCCGACATCAGTCCAACACTTCTTCAACACGCCGTCCGGCTCCACGATCACGGCCTGGCGGGCAACTGCAGCGCAGACGGCCTCCGTCTTGATCGGAAGCCGGACGGCCAACCCAAGCGAGCAGGCTGTCTCGAGAAGCTCGGCGACGCGTAGTCCCTCCTCGTGGAGCGGCTTCCAGGAAGCCCAGAGCGACGAACCGTCATGGGTCTTGCAGCCCTCGCCGTAGGGCAGGAGCGGCGAAAAGCTGATCACCAGCGGACAGCGCAAACGCAGCCCGGCTACGTCCCGGAGCATCTCGGGCAAGCCGGCAAGGTTCTCGTTGTCCATGTTCACGCGCAGAGAGACGCGCATGCCCGACGGTACGGCCTCCAATGAGCGCATGATGCGGTCATACGTACCCCCGCGCTGGGGTGTGATACGACGACGGTCGTGGTCGGCGCGGCAACCATCCAGCGTGATCTGAGCGGAAGAAATGCCTGAAGCCAGCAACTCCTCAGCCAGATCGTCTGTCAGCAGTGTAGCGTTGGTGATGAGCGAGGATGCGTAGCCGCAACCGAGTTCCGCCAGCGTCTGCTTCAGCTTTGCCGAGGTGGAGGCTACCAGGCTTGCCGACAGCAAGGGCTCGCCTCCATACCACACAACGTCTGCAAAACCGCATTGCCCCGCATTGGCCGCCGCGAAGACGATAAACCGGTTGGCGATTTCCGGGCTCATGAAGGCCCGGTCGCGGATCTCGTAGCAGTAGGTACACGCCAGATTGCAGGCGTGATTCACCGCCACGGTGAAAGACCACCGCCGTGTTTCGAATCGCGCCAGATCATAGCGCAGTTTCAATTGTTTCAGCTCAGGTGTGCCCAAATCAGACAGGCCACTCCGTACCGTCCGCGGCGCGCCACATGCATTTTGATGCGCTCTCGCCGGTTCCCCGGATGCCGCACTTGTACTCGGTGCCGTCCGGGTTTCGGATTCCGCACTTCCATTCCGTCCCGTCCGCGCATCGGATTCCACACCGCGTACCGGGCCCGGCCCCCGGGTTCTCTCTCAGCCACTTCACTATCGCTCGAGCCAGGACCTCTGGGGGAATGTCCTTACCGCCCGTGTCGGCCAGCAGTTCCTCCGGCAGCTTCACGGAGATCTCGTTCGGCCCTACTTGCTTGATTTTCCAGGCGTCCATGTCTTGTCCTCCTTTGTCGGCAATAGAAGAAATATTTCAGACGAACTTGCTTGTTATGAAAGACGCAGAACTTGACATTCAGTATTATATTATCTGAGATGGCTTACAATGTCGAAATACGAGACCTGCCCCCCGAATTTACGATTTTGGTCCTAAAGCGGGGACCCTGTGAGGCGGCCTTCAAAGCTAGAACTACGCTTGACAGCCTTTTTCATAGGTGACCCCGATCTCCCTCATAATGACATCAGGATAATATTGGGGTCAGGTCAGGTCTTGTATTTAAGCATTTCCTTAACTGGCCAATAAAAAACCCGCTCTCGTTTGAGATGCGGGGTTTTTCGTGTCAGTCGTTCAAGGTTCGGTCCCTATAGGGCAAGTTGATAAGTAAATTAGTTGACTAGTTGATTGGGTAAGAACCTCCATAAAAAGGCTTGAGGATCGAGGCGCGAGGACCGAGGATAAAGCGAGATTGCTTCGTCGGCCTGCGGCCTTCTCGCAATGACAAAAGAAAATCCCCGAACTTTCCCCCTCACCCCGGCCCTCTCCCGTCAATGGCGAGGGAGACTATAGGGTAGGGGCGTGTTCCCGTCTCTCCCCCGGGGGACCCTGGCGGGCCCCCCGAAGGTAAAGATGAAAGGGAGAGATGGAGTTGGGGAAATGGTAATCGTTATGAGGGAAGGGGTTTTCACCCTCACCCTTGCCCTCTCCCGTCAAGGGAGAGGGTTCATTTCATAAGAGGATGGAGGTTAGATTGCCGTGGGGTTTGGGCCCCTCGCAATGACAACCGCGTTTTATTTACTATTTTTTTTCTTTCTTGGCTACTTTTTTTTCACCCTTTAAAAGATCCTTCACTTTCTTCAGGGCCTTGTCGATATTTTCGGGCTGGGTGCCGCCGGCCTGGGCCATGTCGGGCCTGCCGCCGCCGCTGCCGCCCACGATGGGGGCGATCTCCTTGACGATGTCGCCGGCGTTGAACTTGCCCGCCAGGTCCTTCGTGACCATGCACAGAAGCATCGCCTTCTCGCCCACCTGGCTTCCCAGGCACAGGACGCCGGAGCCCAGCTTGTCGCGCAGCTTGTCGCCGAAGTCGCGCAGGGCCTTCACGTCGGAGACCTCGACTCGCTCGGCCAGCAGTTTCACCTCGCCCACCTTCTTGGCCTTTTTGATGATGTCACCGGACTCCTTCGCGGCGAGCTTGCCCTTGAGGCCCTCGATCTCGCGCTCGAGGTCGCGCTGGTGCTTCATCATCTTGTCGATGCGGTCGGCCACCTCGAAGGGGTTGGCGCGCAGCATGTTGGCGACCTTTTTCAGCTCGTGGTCTTCCCTCTTGATGAACTTCACGGCCTCGGCTCCCGTCACGGCCTCGATGCGGCGAACGCCGGCCGCCACGGCCGACTCGCTGAGAATCTTGAGGACGCCGATGTTTCCCGTGCGGGTCACGTGGGTGCCGCCGCAGAGCTCGGCGCTCACCTTGCCCATCTGGACGACGCGAACCTTGTCGCCGTACTTCTCATCGAAAACGGCATGCGCCCCCGTCTTCATGGCCTGCTCCTTGTCGAGGATGCTCGTCTTCACGGGGAGATTGGCCTGGATGAAATCGTTGGCGATCGTCTCGATGCGGTCGAGCTCGTGATCCTCGATGCGGGAGAAGTGCGTGAAGTCGAAGCGCAGGCGCTCGGGGTTGACGAGCGAGCCCGCCTGCTTGACGTGATCGCCCAGTACGCTGTGCAGGGCCGCGTTGAGAAGGTGCGTGGCCGAGTGGTTGCTCTCGATTGCCTTGCGGGTGTTCTTTTCCACTTTCAGGTGAACCGTGTCGCCCACGCGCAGGGTCCCCTTCTTGAGCTTTCCGATGTGGGTGATGAGGTTCTCGTCGGGGTACTGGGTGTCCCAGACCTCGAAGAGGAAGCCCTCGCCCTCGATTACGCCCGTGTCGCCCACCTGGCCGCCCTTCTCTCCGTAGAAGGGGGTCTGGTCGGTGAAGATCTCTGCGTTGGTGCCCTCGGTGATGACGTCCACCTCGTCGTCCTTCTTGAGGATGGCCGTCACGAAGGAGGTGGTTTCAACGACCTCCTCGTAGCCTACGAGCTCGGTCTTGATGCCCTTGAGTACAAGCTTCTTGTAGCTGTCGGCAATGGCGGCCTCGCCGCTTCCCTTCCAGCTCTCGCGGGCCTTCTCTCGCTGGGCCTCCATGAGCTTCTCGAAGCCCTCCATGTCGAGGGTGAGCTTGTCTTTCTTCACGATGTCGGCCGTGAGGTCCGACGGGAAGCCGTAGGTGTCGTAGAGCTTGAAGACCACTTCGCCGGGGATGACGGCGCTGCCCACGGCCTTGAGCTTGGCCACCTCGTCGTTGAGGATGCGCAGGCCCGTGTCGAGCGTCTCGAGGAAGCGCTGCTCCTCGTTGAAGATGACCTTCTGGACGAAAGCGAGTCTGTCGACGATCTCGGGGTAGGCGTCCTTCATGACGTCGACAACAGAGGTGACAACCTCATTGAGGAAGGGCTTGTCGAAGCCCAGGAGCTTACCGTGCCGGCAGGCGCGGCGCAGGATGCGCCTCAGCACGTAGCCGCGGCCCTCGTTGGAGGGCAGGATGCCGTCGGCAATCAGGAAGAAGACGGCGCGGGCGTGGTCGGCGATGACGCGCATGGAGACGTCGTTGTCGGGGTTGTCGCCGTACTTCTTGCCGGCGAGTTTCGCGATGTAGTGGATGATAGGGGTGAAGAGGTCCGTGTCGTAGTTGCTCTTCTTGCCCTGCACGATGGCCGCGAGGCGCTCGAGGCCCATGCCCGTGTCGATGTTGGGCTTGGGAAGCGGCGTGAAGCTGCCGTCGAGCTGGCGGTCGAACTGCGTGAAGACGTGGTTCCAGATCTCGAGGTGCCGGTCGCAGGAGCACTCGACGTTGCACTCGGCCCTGCCGCAGCCCACCTCGGGGCCCTGGTCGTAGAGGATCTCGGAGCAGGGGCCGCAGGGGCCCGTCTCGCCCACCATCCAAAAGTTGCTGTCCATGCCCATCCGGACGATGCGGTCGGCGGGCACGCCCTCCTGCTTGTTCCAGATCTCGAAGGCCTCGTCGTCGTCCTTGTAGATCGTGATGTACATCTTTTCCTTGGGGAGGCCCATGACGTTGATCAGGAAGTCCCAGCCCCAGGCGATGGACTCCTTCTTGAAGTAGTCGCCGAACGAGAAGTTCCCGAGCATCTCGAAGAAGGTGTGATGGCGCGCCGTGTAGCCCACGTTTTCCAGGTCGTTGTGCTTGCCGCCTGCGCGCACGCACTTCTGGGAGCTTGCGGCCCTGTAGTAGCCGCGGTCCTCCAGGCCGAGGAAGCAGTTCTTGAATTGCACCATCCCCGAGTTGGTGAAGAGAAGCGTCGGGTCATCCTTGGGGATGAGCGACGAGCTCGCGATGACGGCGTGGCCCCTCTCCTTGAAGTACTCGAGAAATTTCGCTCTGATCTCACTCGATGTCATGTACGATTCCCTCCTCGTTTTGTGCCGAGTTATATTCCGTACGATCCCTCTCTCCCTCGACGGGAGAGGGCAGGGGTGAGGGTGGATGGTCTTGTCATCCCCCTCACCTTCATCCTCTCCCGCTAGGGGAGAGGAAAGCAGGATTAAATCCTCTCCCGCCAGGGGAGAGGAAATCGAAAACGATTGCACGCGCATTGAAGCCTTATGCCGCTTCGCGGGGCTTCCCGGTAAGGAAAGAACCAAACATGATTGCGCACCCTGGCGGGATGCGCCCCCGGTCCCCGCAGCTTGCTGCGGGGTAAGCGAGCAAAATGACAGAAAACACTTTCCTTAAGTTTCTAAATTCCTGGCACCTTGGTGCGAGGAATTTTAATGTGTTAGTCCTTGCCAATCTCACTCGATGTCGTTTGCTATTGCCTCCTCGTATTTTCCCAGATAATCGAGGATAAGTCCGAGATGATAGCCTTTGCCCTGCAGCGTGCGGGCAAGGGCCAGTCGTTCCTTCTTGTCCAGGCCGTTGATGCCCCGGCCCTGGAGCTTCTTGGCCGCGGACCGGGCGATCCCTTCCATCTCGGGGAACTCCTCACGGACCTCGCGAATTGCCGCCTTGGCCGCCTCGCGGGCTATGCCCTTCTCCCGCAGCTGCTCCTCGATCTTGCGGTCCCCGTAGAGGCGGTTCACGGCGAGGTGCCGGGCCCGGTTTACGGCAAAGGCCTCGTCGTCGAGATACCCCAGCTCGCCGAGATTTTCAAGCACTCGTTCGACGACGGATTCCGAGAAGTCCCTCTCGGCGAGTTTCTTCCGCAATTCCGCCCGGCTCCGACCCCTCAGGGCCAGCAGCCGCAGGGCCCGTTCCCTGGCCCTCTTATACTGGAGGTGGTCCTCCATCGTTTACTTCTTTTTCTCTTTTTCCGGCTTCTCGGCCGGCGCAGGTTTCTCGGGCTTCTTCAATCCGAACTTCTCGCGGACCTCGTCCTCGATCTTCGCCAGCATCTCCCCGTTGTCCTTGAGGGCAAGGCGCACGTTCTCCCGGCCCTGGCCGAGGCGGTCGCCCTTGTAGGAGTACCAGGTGCCGCTGCGCTCCACGATGCCGTTGTTGACGGCCAGGTCGAGCAGGTCGCCTTCCCTGGAGATCCCCTCGCCGAAGATGATGTCGAACTCGGTCTCGCGAAAGGGCGGGGCGACCTTGTTCTTCACGACCTTGACGCGGACGCGGTTGCCCACGACGTTTTCGCCCTGCTTGAGGGCCGTGATCTTGCGGATGTCGAGACGCATGGAGGCGTAGAACTTCAGGGCGTTGCCGCCGGTGGTCGTCTCGGGGTTGCCCATGAACATGCCGATCTTCATGCGCAGCTGGTTGATGAAGATGACGCAGGTCTTAGACTTGCTGATGGTGCCCGTGAGCTTCCGAAGGGCCTGGGACATGAGGCGCGCCTGGAGGCCCATCTGGGCATCGCCCATGTCGCCTTCGAGCTCGGCCTTGGGGACGAGGGCCGCCACGGAGTCGATGACGAGGACGTCGAGGGCGCCGCTTCGCACGAGTGTTTCGGCGATCTCGAGGGCCTGCTCGCCCGTGTCGGGCTGGGCGATGAGCAGGTTGTCCACGTCGACGCCGATCTTGCGGGCGTAGGCCACGTCGAGGGCATGCTCCGCATCGACGAAAGCCGCCAGGCCGTTCATCTTCTGGGCCTCGGCGACGATGTGGAGGGCCAGAGTCGTCTTGCCGCCCGACTCGGGGCCGTAGATCTCGATGACGCGTCCCCGGGGGATGCCGCCAACGCCCAGGGCCATGTCGAGGCTCAGAGCGCCCGTGGGGATCACGGGCACGTCGATGATCTCCGCGCCGCCCAGGCGCATGATGGAGCCCTTGCCGAACTGCCGCTCGATCTGGGCGATGGCAAGATCGACTGCCTTTTCACGATCGGATTCGTGTGATGCCATTTATAATGCCTCCTTGAGGTTATGATCGTTGTGTGAATTCATTGTCATTACGAGCCGAGCCTTGTGAGGCGTTGTAATCTATGTTTGATAGAGATTGCTTCGTCGCTATCGCTCCTCGCAATGACGCAACAAATGACGCAACAAAGGTTCCTGTTCTTTATTTTTCACCCGCCCAGCTTGAACTTCGCCAGGGCCGTGTACACGGGGCCCGTGGGCTTCAGGTCGCTGCGGAAAAGGATCATCTCACTCGCCGTGAAGGAGCCCGCCGCGAAGTCCTTGTTGCTCTCGATGGCCTTGTCGAGGCCGTCGATCTTCCGGTCGGCCTTCATGCGACCGAGGGTCAGGTGCGGCCGGTAGGCTCTCTCCTCGCGCGGAAATCCCGCCGCCTCGAGGACCGCTTCGATCTCGGCTTGTGTCGCCGTGAGTTCCCTCAGGCCCGTGGTGATCCCTACCCACAGGACGCGGGGCTTGCTCAGGTTCGGGAAGACGCCCATCGTCCCGACGGCGATAGGGATCGGGGCGAGCGCCGACGCCTTCCCCTTCAGGGTGTCCTCGATGCTGCGGATGTCGCGCTCCGTGATGTTCCCGAAGAACTTCAGCGTCAGGTGGATGCTCCCGGGCTTTGCCCAGCGGACAACGCCCGTCATTGACCGGTCCAGGCGGTAGTGGAGCCGCTCGAACTGGTCGAGGATCTCCTTCGGTATCTCGATGGCCAGAAAAGTCCGAATCGTGTTGTCACTGGACATGGTCTTCCCCCGTCAGGAACCTGCGTGTGAGCTCGAGGGCCCACTGGGTCGTGATTTCCTTGTTCCGCCTACGGTCCCACTTGAATGTGAAATCGCGGCAGATACTCCGCGTGCCGTCTGAGACGGCGATGAAGACGGTGCCCACGGGCTTTTTGTCCGTGCCGCCCGTTGGGCCGGCAATTCCCGTTGTCGAAACGCCGATGTCGGTGCCGCTTGCTCTGCGCACGCCCTCGGCCATGAGGACGGCCACTTCTTTGCTCACGGCGCCGTGCTCGCGGATGATCTCTTCGGGCACCCCCAGCAGCTCCGTCTTGGAGCGATTGCTGTAGGTGACGACGCCGCGCTCGAAGTAGGCCGAGCTTCCCGGCACGTTGGTGATCCGGTCGGCCACGAGGCCTCCCGTGAGCGACTCGGCGATGCTGAGCGTGAGCTTCTTCCGCGTGAGCAGCGCGCCGATCATCCCCTCGAGGGTGTCCTCGTCGTAGCCGAAGATGTTGCGTTTGAGCCGCTCCACCACGCCCTTCTCGATGAGGGCGATGTCCGCCTCGGCCTTAGCGCGGTCGGGGTTCTTGGCCGTCAGCACCAGGTGGTTCTCCGGGAAGCGGGGGTAGAAGCCCAGGCTCACCGTGGTGCCCGCCAGGGGCAGATCGGACAGCGCGCTGTCGATGAGCGCCTCGGCCAGGCCGAAGAGCTTGATTGTCTTCGTGAGGATGCAGGTCTTGCCCGCCTTCTGCTCGAAGAGCGGGATGAGCACCTCCGGCGTCATCCGCTTGACTTCCATGGGCACACCGGGCACGACGACAATGATCTTTTCGCCCCTCTTCAGGGCATATCCCCAGGCCGTCCCGACGGGGTTGCGAAGGGGCGCGGCCCCCTGCGGGAACACGGCCTGCTTGGCGTTGTTGTCGGTCCAGCGAAGCCCGCGCGAGGCGAAGCGATCCTTGATGACCTGCAGGACGGCCTCATCGAGGTAGAGCGGCAGGCCGCTGTACTTCGCGATGCACTCCGTCGTGATGTCGTCGGCCGTGGGGCCCAGGCCCCCCGTGACGACGACGGCATCGGAGTGCTCCAGGATGAAATCCAGCGCCTCGCCAATCGCTTCGGCATAGTCACCCACGGCCATCGAGACGGGGACGTCCCAGCCCCGGACGTGAAACTCGCGGGCCAGGTAGGACGTGTTGGTGTCGGCGATGCGGCCGCTGGTCAGTTCGTTGCCGATTGTGAGGATGCCTATCTTCATAAAATCCCCCTGTCATCCCCCTTTTGTAAAGGGGGAAAGAGGGGGATTTTCTTATCTGTGAAAAGCTCCAGAATCGTCGCTTTTGTCATATCCGTCGAAACACTCAAAAATCGAAAAAGTGCAAGGCCAGCAGAAGCGCCACGTTCGCCCAGATCGCCGCCGCGACGTCGTCCATCACCACGCCCCAGCCGCCGGGCAGCCTGTCCTGGCACCAGCGCGCCGGTGGGGGTTTCACGATGTCGAAGAGCCTGAAAAGAAAGAAGGCCGCCACGATCCGCCCGGCCGTCGGACCCACGAGGGCAAGCGACCAGAGGAAGCCGACGATCTCGTCTATGACGATCCGGGGGGAATCTTTCCTATCGAAAATCCTCTCCCCTTCATCCGATGCGTAGACGGCAAGAAGGGTGAGAACCGACACCGATACCAGGTAAAGGGGCCAGGATAGAGACGAAAGGGCTAGATAAAGGGGTATGCCGACGAGCGTGCCCGCCGTTCCGGGCGCGAAGGGCGAGTAACCGCTTCCGAGTCCCGTGGCGATGAGCTTGACGACCGTCTTTCCCAGAGAGCCCCCCCTTCGACTTTCAGCCGCTCGGCAGGAACAGATCCGGTCCCGTCCGGGCCATGCTATTCCTCACTTGCGCGGGCTAAACCTTATCGTCTTTCGTCAATCATGTCAACGATTTTGATGTCCTGCCGCCGTGCCGAAACGGCCGTGGGACAGGGCCTCCGCTGCCGCCGCATCCAAAATCCCCTTGACAATAGAACGAACGTTCTATAACACGAAGCTGCCTCGAGTCAACCCCTGAATTCCTTGAAAAATCCTCCCCAACCCTCCTTTGCAAAAGGAGGGGGGGAAGCGGGGGAAAGAGGAAAAAGGGGCTCCTCTCCGATCCCCCCTTTGACACCGGGGGCGCATCCCGTGAGGGGCGCAACCATGTTTGGTTATTCCCTTGCCGGGACGCCCCGCGAAGCGGATAAAGGCGGCAAAAGGGGGATCGAGGGGGATTTTAAAAACACCAGTCGAGGCGGGTGAGCCATGTTTCTTGCCTACGAAGGAAAACTGGAAGACTTCTCCCGGGAACTGCGAATGCACATGACCGACGCGCAGAAGGTTCTCTGGATGAAACTGCGAAGAAAACAGCTCAAGGGCTATCAGTTCTGCAGGCAGAAGATCGTCGGGGATTCCATCGTGGATTTCTACTGTCCCAGGGCACGGCTGATCGTCGAGGTGGACGGCGGGCAGCACTACGGCCCCGAGGAGATGGCAAGAGACAGGGTAAGGGATGAACGCCTCCGGAATCTGGGGTTCGATGTTCTGCGGTTTTCGGACAGGGACGTGCTGGTCGAGAGGGAGAGCGTCCTGGAGAAGATTTACGCCAGCCTGCCGTGAAGAAAAATCCCCCCTCCAAATTCCCTCTCCCTTGACGGGAGAGGGCAGGGGTGAGGGTGGATGGTAGAGAAAAAATGAGTCATCGCGAGGAGGCCAATCGGTCGACGTGGCGATCTCGTAGCGGGGGTGTCTGAGATTGCCGCGGCGCTCTGCGCCTCCTAATGAACAGCCTGAGGGTCATTGCGAGCGAAGCGAAGCAATCTCGATGGATTCATGGGATTGCCGCGTCGGGCTCGCGCCCTCCTCGCAATGACGTATCGACGCTGTTTCTTCCATAGATAACCCAATCCGCAGACGGGGTCCGTGGCTCGCAATGACGCGAGGGAAGATTAATTTTCAGATGGAAAAACGAACCGTCGAAACCGTGTCGAGAAGGCTTGCGGGGTTCTACCGGGACCACCGGCGGATGCCGGCCTACTCGGAGATGATCCCCCTGCTGGGGGTGCGCTCGAAGAGCGTCGTCCACTTCTGGATGCGCAAACTCCTGAAGGAAGGCGTCCTCGAGAAGGACCACAAGGGATTCCTGCGGCCCGTGCGGCGCGACTTCGCGCTGCCGCTCGTCGGGGCCATTCATGCCGGGTTCCCGACGCCTTCCGAGGAGGAGCTGCGGGACCTCGTGTCGATCGACGAGTACCTCGTGACGAAGCCCGAGGCGTCCTTCCTGCTGCGGGTGAGCGGGGATTCCATGACGGGGGAGGGGATCATGCCGGGGGATCTCGTGATCGTCGAGCGGGGCCGGGAGCCCAGGCCGGGCGACGTGGTCGTGGCCCAGGTGGACGGCGAGTGGACGATGAAATACTTCACGCGCACAAAAGGCGGCGCCGTCGTCCTGGAGTCGGCCAACCCCAGGTACCCACCCATCCGCGCACGGGAGGAGCTGAAGATTGCGGGGATAGTGAGCGCGGTGGTGAGGAAGTACCACTTGTAAAAAAGGGACGAGGGACCAGGGGTAGGGACGAGGGAAGAAATGAGTCATCGCGAGGAGGCCTACAAGCTAAATTCCCCTCTCCCTTGACGGGAGAGGGAAAGGGTGAGGGTGAACCATGAACAAGTCCAGACTTTCCATGAATGCCAGGAACCTCAGAAAAAGGCAGACCCGCGCAGAGGAATTCCTTTGGAGACAATTGAGATCCAGGCAGTTGGAAGATGGCAAGTTCAGACGGCAGGTGCCCCTCGGAGACTACATCGTGGATTTCATTTCTTTCGAAAAAAAGATCGTCATCGAGTTGGATGGCGGGCAACATGCCGAGACCACGGCAAGTGATGCCACAAGAGATGCCTGGCTCCAAGGCCGGGGGTACAAAGTACTGAGATTTTGGGATAACGAGGTATTCCAGAATATGGAAGGTGTTCTGGAAGTCATAAGAAGGAATATCAGATAACCCTCACTCTGACCCTCTGCAATTGGAGGAAAGGGGTCATCCCCCTCACCTCTTATCCTCTCCCGCCAGGGGAGAGGAAGCCTGCAAGGTAAAGAAACCGAAGGTTTCCCATGGATCAATTAATGCTGAATCTCCGCTCCTGGCCGCAGGCCATCCTGCACATCGACGGCGATGCCTTCTTCACGTCCTGCGAGGAGGCGGTCCACCCGGAGCTCAAGGGCAAGCCCCTCATCACGGGCGGCGAGCGGGGGATCGTGGCCTGCGCGAGCTACGCCGCCAAGGCCCTGGGGATCAAGCGGGGCGTTCCCCTGCACGAGGCGAAGAAGATCTGCCCGGGGCTCATCGTCCTGCCCTCGGACTACGAGACCTACAGTCTTTTTTCGCGGCGGATGTACACCATCGTGCGGCGCTTCACCCCCCAGGTGGAGGAGTACTCCATCGACGAGGCCTTCGCCGACCTCACGGGGCTGCGACGGGCCCTGCATTCCTCCTACGAGACGATCGCCTTCAACATCAAGCGCGAGGTCGAGCGCGAGCTGGGGATCACGGTCTCCGTGGGCCTCTCGCTCTCGAAGGTGCTCGCCAAGGTAGCCTCGAAGCACAAGAAGCCCGCGGGGTTCACCCTGATCCCGGGCCGCAGGATTCCCGACTACATCGGCGAGCTGCCCGTGGAGAAGATCTGGGGGGTCGGCCCCGCCACGACGAACTACCTCTGGAAGATGGGGATCAGGACGGCCCTGGAGTTTGCCCGACTCCCCGAGGCCGTGGTGAAGAAAAAGTTCACCAAGCCCGGCCAGGAGATCTGGCGCGAGCTCCGCGGCGAGTCGGTCTACCCCGTCACGGCCGAGGAGAAGAGCGACTACGCCTCCATCAGCAAGACGAAGACCTTCGCGCCGCCCACGAACGACCCCGAGTACCTCTTCGCGCACCTGCTGCGCAACCTCGAGTCGGCCTGCATGAAGGCGAGGCGCTACCATCTCGCGCCGCGCAAGCTCATCGGCTTTCTCAAGATGAACGACTTCGAATACCGCGGAAGCGAGATGAAGCTCACCCGGCCCTCGGCCCATCCCCTCGAGTTGTGCGAGGTCCTGCGGGGGCTTTTCGACGAGCTTTACCGCAGGGAGGACATTTACCGCGCAACGGGCGTGATCCTCGTGGACCTCGCGCCCGACCGGAACGTCCAGTACAGCCTCTTCGAGAGCCCCATGCGGGCCGACAAGGTGCGCGACCTCTACGAGGCCGTTGACGAGATGCGCGAGAAGTTCGGCAAGCACTGCCTGCACCTGGGCGCGGCCCACCCCATCGACAAGTTCGGGAAGGGCAGGCGGGGCACGCCGACGGTGCGCGAGCAGACGACCTTCTTCGGCGAGACGAAGAGGAAGCATTTGCCTCTGCCCGTTCTGCACGTGAAGGTCTGAAGTTTATTTTTATTGACTTCAAGGGCGGATTTTTCATTAATGGTTCACGACGGGGCGGTGGGCGAACCCGCCCGTCGACCATGTCTTCTTTCAACAGGGAGCCGAACAACGGGTATGGATTACGGGCAATACTACGGGTTCAGCAGGATGCCCTTCGGGGAGGGTGCGGACCGCGACGTTTTCTTCAAAGCGGAGACGCACAAGGAAGCGCTGGCATTGATGCTCTACGGCATCCGAGAGCGAAAGGGCTATACCGTCATCTTCGGCGAGCAGGGGATGGGAAAGACCACGCTCATCCGGCAGGCGATGGCTCAGCTCGATGAGCGGACGCAGGCTGTCCTGATCTCAAAGTCCCATGACCTGTATTACACGCTGCTGAAGGAGCTCATGGAAAAGCTGGGCCTGCGCACCTCCTCCAAAGCGGTGACCAAGGGCTCCATGCTCCATGACCTCTATGACTATTTGACCCAGTGCCTGGGAAAAGGCCGGAATATTGTGATATTCCTGGACGACGCGCACACGATGAAGGATGACATCATCGAAGAACTGCGGCTCATGTCCAACCTTGAAACGAGCGGGACCAAGCTGATCCAGATCGTCATCGTCGGGGAGCCCGAACTGAGCCGGAGGCTGAATTCGAAACACCTGAGGCAGATCCGGCAGCGCATCCAGATTCTCCACCGTCTTCTTCCCCTCGGCCACGATGAATCCCTGCAGTACATCGAGCATCGGCTCGCCCGGGCCGGCCGGAGCAGCGGTGATGTCTTCACGCCGGAGGCGCTTAGGGTCATTTGTGAATGTGCCGGCGGGATTCCTCAAAATATCAATGCCCTGTGTGACGGCGCCCTGAGCCTGGGCGTTGAACGATCCGAAAAACCCGTATCCGCAGGGACAGCCAGAGCCGCCCGCAAGGCTGCGGCGCCCCTGATCCGGGCGTCATCCTCATCGCCTGCCATCGCGCAAGCGGCGAAGTCGGCCCTTCGATCCCCCTGGCTTTATGCAGCCCTGGCCGTTGCGGTGGCCGGGATTTTCCTGGGAAGCCAATATCTGAGGCTTCCATCCGACCTTGCGCCCGGGAAAGCGATTGTCCAGCCGGCGTTGGTCCAGAAAGCCTCCGAGGCAGACGGTGCGGCCGGGGCGCAGTCCGCGAAAGAAGCGCAACCGACCGGCCCGCAGGCGGAGAAACAGGAACCCCAACCTGTCCCCCCTGCCGCCCCGGTACCGGGACCGGTCGCGCAGGAGCCGGCAGACGCCAATGCCGCTGTCAGCGAGGTCAGGGTCAGGGAGAGGGCGACCCTCTGGTCCATTGCCGCCCGGCATTACGGGTTCGTGAACGCAACCGTCCTGGACCGTATCCTGGAATCAAACCCTGAGATTGCGGATGTCGATCTCGTCCGGGCAGGCAGTGAGGTCCGTCTGCCGCAGGCCGCCGGGAAAGCGGGATTCGTGACGCGCCCGGACGGAACGCTCTTCATCCATGCCGCCACGTTCATGACTCACCGCGAAGCACGGGACTTTGCCGGCAGGATCGGCTCCGATCTTGGCCGGGTCGACATCGTGAAAAGACGCGTTGCACCTGGGAAGGACTGGTACCGCATCCTGGTGGGTCCATATGCAAGCAGGGAAGAGGGCCGCAGCGCGCTTCAATCGTTGGAGCGGCTCGCACCTCAGTAAGCCCAAGGGCCAGGGCCAGTTGAAGTGCGTGGTGGCGAGCGGACACCCGTTTTCTCTGGACAGCAACTCTTCATTTTCCTATACTCCACGCGAATCGCGGCGGCGGGATCGACGGGAAGGAGTGAAGACCGATGCCCTACGAAGAAGGCGGATTCCGACAGAAGGCACAGAGGCGCTACTACTCCGTGATGGAAAAGGTCGCCGGGCCTCTTGTCAGCGCCGGAGTCTCGCCGAACCACATCACCGTTGCCGGGATGCTTTTGTCGCTTGCGGCCGGCATCCTTTTCGCCGTCGGGGAGATCTTCTGGGGAGGGATGCTGCTCTGGGCCTCGGGCCTGATGGACCCCATCGACGGAACCGTGGCCAGGCTTTCGGGAAAGGTCACCCGCTTCGGCGCCCTCTTCGACTCCACCCTGGATCGCTACTCCGAGTTCTTCATCTTTTTCGGCCTGATGCTCTACTTCAAAAGCGGGCGGATGCTGATCGTGGTGATGCTTGCCCTCATGGGTTCCATCATGGTGAGCTACATCAAGGCCCGTGCCGAGAGCTTGGGGCAGAAGGAATTCAGGGGCCTCATGCAACGCCCCGAACGCATCATCCTGCTCATCGTCGGGACGGTCCTCAATACCCCGATCAACCACTACCTCTTAGGGGGTTGCCAGGACTGCACCCTCAAGGGAGTGCTCGTCATCCTGGCCGTCCTGACGAACCTGACTGCCATACAGAGATTGCTGAGCAGCCGCAAAGAACTTGCGTAAAACTGGTATCGGGTATTGGGTATAGGTATCGGGTACAGGCCGCTGCGCCGCCGGAATCGGGAATCCGGATTCCGGAATCCGGAATCGCGAGGCCGCCCGTCACATCCTGCGATAAACAGGTTATGGTACGTATAGCTTCCTGAAGTTGTTGAAATTCAATTCTGGCAATATGTGAAGATTGCAACCGTCAATCGCTGGAAAAGAAAAAGCAGAGCCAATCGACTCTTCCTTCCATTCTTCTTCCTTTTTTTCAGTAAGAAGCTTCCGACGCCCTGGTCCCTTGTCCCTTCTCATCGACACTGGTGCATTGGTTGCAATCCGTACAACCCTTCAACCATTGATGACCAAAAAGGAAGGAATAAAATCAAAAAAGGAAAGAAAAGACAAGATAGCAAGTTTAATTGAAGTGAAAATATAAAATATCCAGATTGAAAACTACATAATTGTCGAGATTATTTACGGATTCATTATTTCCTTGATAACATAATAATTGCAGATATTTACTTGCACTACTCCATGAATCTCCAACTCTAGCTGTCGCGATTACTTACAATTCTGCAAACGATAATTACTATAATTTTTAAATTTATATTCATATTTCAATGAGATACAAATCTGGCATATTAATTGTGTTTGTTTATTGACGCCGTTGTTTAGAATCAAACCCACTAAAAACAATATACCCATATGCTGATTTGCTGCGACGAGAGAAAAAAAGTCGTCTACGTCACTCCTGAAGGGGATTTCGTGGCCGACGAAGCAGTGACCGTGCACGGACAACTGCAACAATATATGCGGCATGGCATTGATACGCTCGTCCTCGATCTTGCCAGGGTTCGGACACTTGACTCTATTGGTCTCGATACGATCATCATGCTCTACAACTTGATATGCAAGAACGATGGCGAAATGATCATCGAGAATGCCTCACGTGAGTTGAAGAAGCTCTTTCAGCTGATGCGGATCTCCGGTCGTATCACGATCAGCCGGACAGGTTGGCCCAGTTAGAAGGCCCCTTTTGCAGCACTTTTTCAGTGACCGAAGATTGTAACCCCTCCAATCGTTTGACACAGTCGTTTGCTGTTAATAGCCCAGGACCACAAAAGGGCCTGTACTTTTGACGTAATTTAAAATTGAGAGAAAGCAATACTACAGACGTATTGAACGTGGAGATTCTGGTCGGAGCGATTCTGTCGGCTGCTAGCGATGACGGGGAGCTTCTCCGGGCCACCTTTTTTACTTAATATTGCTTACTACAGCAGAGAAAGATTGGTTGAAGATTTACGTCTAAAAGGTGCAGGAGGGTAAAGTGACGGGTTCGCATCTGAATAGATTTCACCCAGTAACCCCTGCTTTCTGGGCCCAAAGAAAGTGGGGGTGAAGACTGAGACACACCTTAGGTTTCTAAGGCTAGTAAGAGCGTCCCGAATCACAGAACTCTCCAGCTTGACGCCCAAAAGCGTTGAGCAACCGAGGGGGGGTAGTTCCTAGGCGCCCCCTCTTTTCTTTGGATAATTATTTGGAACCCTGCCTTGCGAGTCGGTCCGTGGTCTTTTTTCGTCTGGTTCTGATTGCAGTCTCGGGCCGATTATCGCCTGCATTATTTCAATCCGAAATCAACAGTTATGCATTAACCAATTCCACTCTCTTTGTAGGTGTAAGATGTCGTGCTCGAGCCCGTCATACCTTTTCAAAGTCTTTGTTGAACTTGGATTTGCTTGTCCTGCGGCGTAGTGAAAGGTCCGGAGTCCGGATGCCCGATGTCGGCCGCGTTTTGCGGCCGTCAGCCCCCCTGCGCCCAGCGGATCAGGAAGACCCCTGCGATCATGATGGCGGCGCCTGCCAGTCGCTCTCGGATGTTCTGCTCGCCGAACCACAACGCCCCGTAGAGAACCCCGAAAAGAAGGCTCAGCCGTTTGACGGCGATCATGTAGGCGGCCTCGACCTGTGCAATGGCCATCATGTGGGCAAGATTCTCCACCGCTGCCGCGAAGCCGATGAGCAGCATGGGGCCGGGCTTGCTGAAAATGCCTCGCGCCCCCGCACCGCCTGCGGCCACGGGCCAGAGCGAGACGATGACCACGGAGAGCACCAGGTTGTAGACGGCGGCGAAAAACCACGGGTTGGAATGAAGGATGGCCACCTTCCCGATGGGCGCCGTGAGCGAGTAGATGAACGAGACGAGCAGCATGATCCTGGAGCCGGGCTCGCGGATGACGGCGCGGATGGGGCCCAGCAGCCCCGACTTCATCTTCGAGAGATTGAGGACGTAGGCCCCGAAGACAATCAGGAGGATTCCCAGGGCGCCGCCCGGCCGGATCGACTCGCCCAGAATGAAGCGGCCCGTGAGGATCATGAATACGGGCGTGAAGGCGAGAAAGGGCAGGGAGAGCGAAAGCGGCGAGAGCTTGAGGGCCCGCATGTAGAGAAAGAATGCGCCCAGCTCCAGGGGAAGGGCCGCTGCGATAGCAAGCCAGAAAGTCCGGTCCGGCGCGGCCGAGGGAAGAAAAAACAGCGCCAGGACCATCCAGGGGGCCGTGGACAGGATGCGGACGACCCCCATGCGGTAGAGCGGAAGATCGCTGAAGAAGCGCTTCGTCAGGGCATCGGCCGTCGCCAGGCCCAGGGCGGCGAGCAGGGAAAGGAAAAACCACATGCACCGTCTTTTACAACAACCGGCGCTTATTTACATCATCTAATAAACCGGACATTCGTCGTATTGATGAAAGGTTGGAAATGGTTTTTTTGACGGGCGGACGGAAAAATATTGGATAGTTTTTTCGGGATCGCCAAGGTGTCCGGGAAACGCAGGGTGCGATGCTGTCCGCAACATACGTTGCTGTAAAGATTTCAGACAGTGGCAGATTGGGAGCAATTATCCATAGAATCGGGAGGTTCCAATCTTTCGAGGATTGTTGATATGTTTGGCATTGTCGACTTTGTTTACAGAATTCAAATCGGACGAACGTCGTAGCCCACCCGAATAGTTTCGTTATTTCAACTGGTTGAGAAAATGGCTTGGACGTTGCTCTAGAGAAATCGCAGATGAGAGACAGAAGCTGATCGAGAGGTGAAGGAGGACAGCCATGGAAAAGTACTGGATGAAAAAAAGAAAGACACTGTGCTGTCTCGCCCTAGCCTGCCTTTTTACGTTTACCATTGCGAGTGCGGTCTCGAACGCCGCGACAATCACTTTTGACGAGAATACCGCAACCAACGACAGCTCAAAGCCTGTTACGACATTGTACAGTGCTCTCGGCGTCACATTCGGCGGCGACAATGCAGGCACATGGGGCGGAATGTCAAAGGGGGATCCCGGGACCTGGGGTCTGGAAGGAACGAACGGATCTGCTTTCCTCGGGAATAACGGACAAAATAGTTATGATACAAGCATCTTTTTCAGCACCCCCTTATCTTCGGTCTCCTTCGATGTCTCCCGATCCAATGGGTCCGCTGCCGGGCAGTCACTGACGTGGTATGCTTACGATGGAGTCAATCTGCTGGGGTACGCGACAATCACACTGGGGGGCATCAACAGCTGGAGCACGGTCACCCTGAATTTTGCCGGCATGGACAAGATCGTTCTCGACGGATCCGGCGAGGGGTTCAGCCCCTATGGCATCGACAATCTTCAGTTCAGTGCGGCGGCCGCCGTGCCGGAGCCTTTGACGCTGTGGCTCCTGGGAGCCGGGCTGATCGGCTTGGCGGGGCTTTCCAGAAGACAGCCGGAGTGACGACCGCCCCCCCTCAGTTCGCATCGACGATGCTTCGCCAGTAGGGATCCTGACGGAGCTGGTCCACTGCACGGCTTACGAGAATTCTGGCGGCTTCCTTGAGGCTTTGCGCCTGCTCGACGCAGATCTTGAAGTTCGTGGGGATAGAGCTCACCTTGTCGTAGAGATCCCTGTGCTGATCCTTGAGCAGGTCGAACTTGAGGTCGAGCAACAGCCCGTTTCCCCTGCTCTTCACGTATTTCTCGAATTCACGGACCCTCAGCTTCTGGTTCTCCACCATCAGCAGGCTGTATGTGTCCTTGATGTTCGAGAAGTCGACGAGATAGTCCAGGAAGTGCCGATCACGGCCGCGGCGAACGTGTCCGGCGGCAGGCAGCTCTCCGTCCTGCAGGAAGGCGGCGCGACGGCCAATGTCCTTGTCCCGTCGGCGGTGCCCGTCTATATCGAAGGGGACGGACAGGTGTCCCTCGACTACTTGACCTTGGGCCGGCAGGTGCGCATCATTCTCGATCTGCGAAGCGGATGCGATCTGGTGAACTTCTCGACGATCGAGGCGGGCGATAACGTGGTCTACTTCGGCCTTGAGACCTCAGGGGCGGACTTCGAGGCGCCAGTGGTCCTGATCGTGGGCTGATAAACAAGGCGGGCCTGCGACGAAATAAGAGAGGCAGGGTATTGCGGCCCTGCCTCTCTTTCTATTGATGGGTTCGATGCCTTGCGCTGCCCTACTGGTTGCCGGCGGCCTTCTGGACGGAATCGAGAAGTTCCTGGGAATGGGCGACGGAGCGCTTCAAGGCCTCGACGGCCTGGCCCCTCTCGTGCATCTCCTTCTGCAGTTCGTTTCTCAGTCGGTGGGTCTCCTCGCGCCGGGCCTGGATCTCGGTTTCCAACTCGGCGCGCAGCCGGCTGAACTCTTCCTCTTTTCGCCCGAAGTCGGCCGTCGTGCCCCGGATTTCCTCCCTCAGCGCCGCAAGCCCCGATTCGAGTTCGTCGCGCAGGCGGCCGAACTCCTCCTCTTTCTGCCGGTATTGCGCCGATGCGGCTTCCATCTCATTTCGCAGTGACTCCACCTGCCCGACCCTCTCCGAGAGGGCCCCCTCCAGCTCGTGGATCCTTCGCTCCTGGCTTGCCTTGAGCCGCTTGTCCTCCGTGATGTCCCACAGTACGCCGAGAAGGCCGAGGGTGTTTCCCGTGCCATTGATGATGGGCTTGCGAATCGCCAGCACCGTGATCTCCCGGCCGGCGACGAGGCGGTCTTCTTCGGCAATCTCCATCTTGCCCGTCTGGATCACCTCGTACTCGACGGCGGCCAGTTTCTCCACCACGTCGGCAGAAAACAGATCCCGGTCCGATTTTCCGCTCAACTCGCCAGGCTTCATGTCCCAGTCATGGGCATAGGCCTCGCTGCACAGGACGTAATTCAGGCCGGAATCCTTGAAGAAGAATCGCAGCGGAAGCTTCTCGACGACGCACCTCAGGCGGGCATCCGTCACCCTGAGCGCATCGATTTCCTGCCGATTGTCCCGGTCGGCTTCCTCCAGGTCCTTCACACGCTGCCACATGGCGATCATCTCGTGCATCAGTTCCTGCACGGCCTTGAACTGCCCGCTGCTTTCCGTTTCCGTCATGACGGACCTCCATTGGGCTTTCACCGCAAAAATAACGGCAAAGGCTCATCGTGCCTTATATGAGAAGCCATTGCCGTTGTCAACAGTGAAACAACTCGTGCAACCAATTAGTTGCAACATCATGTGAATGAATAGGTTTTTAGAACTGCTCTTTCGCCCATCGAATGATGGCGCCCAGGACCGGTACGCGTTCGAAGACAATACTCGTGTCCCAGTAGTCGGCGTGGAATATGACTTTCCCGTCGGGGCCGAAGCGGATATGGGACATGCCGATCTGCTCCATGGGGTTGTCCTTGTCTCGCTTGATGGTGAGTTTCATGACCCATCGGAAGTAGTAATTGCCCTCGTGGACGCTCACATCGGTGATATCGAAGGTGCACGACACGACGGCCTTCGTCGTTGCGATGAAGTACGTCTCGATGGCGTCGACACCCTTGACCTCCTTGTAGCCGTCCCTGAAGTAGGCGTCCCTGGCGTAGAGCTTCTTCGTGTCGCGACGGATCACGTCTTCCGCGAAGACCTTGTAGTACTCCTTGAAGTTTTCGATGCCTGACTTTTCCTCGGCAGAGCCCGGCTTCACAGGGGACGTCTTCGCCGGGTCCGTCACCGCCAGCTCCTTGGTATAGTTCTCGAGGGTCATGGGTTTTCCTCCTGTGCAGCCCCAAAGGGCGATCATCGCCGCCAGCAGCATTCCGATGACGATCTTGCATTTCATGATGCGTGCTCCTCAAGTGGGGTATAGGGTATAGGGGAGAAGAAACAGAAGCAAGACGATTCATCTTTCCCGAGACCCTATACCCGAGCCCCGATCCCCTAGTATCCAATTTCCGACTTCACCATCACCATCTGCAGATCGCCGAGGTAGCCCGCGGCAAAACAGGCCTCGCACCCCGACAGGTAGTAGACCCACTTGCGCTGAAAGGTGCGGTCGAAGCCCAGCGCGGCCGCCCTGTCGATTCCGCTGAGGAAACGGGCTCTCCAGTCGCGAAGCGTCCGCGCGTAATCCGGGCCGATGTTCTCCACGCCCAGCACGTTGAGGCAGGTCTTATTTGCCAGGGCCTTCATCACGACGGCCAGCGAAGGCAGCTCTCCCCCGGGGAAGATGTGCTTGCGGATCCAGTCGTGGCCCTTGCGGTAGTGCTCGTAGCGGCGGTCCGGGATCGAGATGAACTGCAGGGCCATGACGCCGCCGGGCTTGAGAAGCCGGTCGCAGCACTCGAAGAACGTTTCGAAGTATTTGTGACCCACGGCCTCGAGCATCTCGATGGAGACGATCCGGTCGAAGGGGCCCTTGATCTCGCGATAGTCCCGCAGGACGATCTCCACTCGGTCCTCGAGGCCTTCCTTCCGGATGCGCTCGCGGGCATACTCATGCTGGGCGTCTGAGATGGTGACCCCCGTGAGACGGCACCCGGTGGTCTTCACTGCTTCGACGGCGAAGCTTCCCCAGCCGCAGCCGATCTCGAGGACGTGATCGTCGCCGGTGATCCCCGCCTTGCGGATCATCGCCTGCAGCTTGTTCTTCTGGGCCTGCTCGAGGGAGTCTTTCTCGTTGAGGTAGCGGGCACAGGAGTAGGTCATTGACCGGTCGAGGAAGACCTTGAAGAACTCGTTGCCCAGGTCGTAGTGGGTGACGATGTTTTTCCTGCTTCCCAGGATCGTGTTCTCCGAGATGGGGTAGAGAATCCGGTTCAGCCTGTCGAAGAGGGGCTCGAAGCGCTCGTAGCGGCCGAAAAAGGCCTCCCAGTTGCGGATGAACCAAGCCAGGGCTTTTGTCAGATCCGGCGTGTCCCACTCGGCGTCCATGTAGGACTCCCCCAGCCCGATGTCGCCCCCGAAGACGAGTCGGGAGAAGAACCGCCAGTCCTTCACGATCATTTCAGCCTGGTTCGCCGATGTCGCCTCGCCGAGGGTCTTCGAAGAGCCGTCGGGGAGCGTCATGCGGAGCGAGCCGTTTCCGGCGCGGCCCAGGACATCGAATGCGGTGCTCATGCACGTTCTCTGAACGAACGTGGGCGGGTTGATGCGGATCGTCATGGGACTCTGCGGCACCGGCTTGTCGTGGTAGGTCAGCTTCTTGCCGAAGGAGAGTTTCGCCGCTTCGTAGAGGATGCGCGGCATGGAGAGATGCGGCGCAATCGGGTGGCGCAGGAACATCTTCAGCTGGTTGCCAGCGGTCAGCGGCTCGGGCGATCCGCGGAGGCGGGCCTCGAAGACGACCTCGTCCTCCTGCCGGATGTTGATCCCCACGTCAAGCTCTTTCGCAATGTCGGCGAAGTTAAATTCGTAGATCCCCTCGATGCGGTTGAAGGGGGAGACGTGGAAGGCCTTCTCCGCCCGGTAGGTCGCGGTTTGATCGCCGTTTCCCCGGTCGGGCGAGCGCAGGACATAGAGATGCTTCTCCCCGAAGGTGTTGTTCACCTCGGCCACGTTGCCCACGAGGGCCCCGTCGGCCCTGAAGAGATAGTAGAAACTCACGGGGTTGAAGACATAGTTGAAGTAGCGCGGCGAGGTGATGAGGAAGACCCGTGCGACGGCTTCGCCGAAACCCTCCTTTGCGAGAAAGCGGTCCAGCTTTTCGCGGATCGCGCCGGGGCCGCTGTCGAGGTAGTCCTTGTCGTGGACCGATGCGGGCCGGAAGCGGTTGTAGCCGAAGAACGGGAGTCTGCGGTCCAGCTCGGGCAGATCCCCCAGGTCGAAGCCGTAGACGTACAGCGGGTAGCGGAACTGGTGGTCCCGGGGCTTGTGGCGGTGATGCTCGATCATCCCGTTGTAGAGAAATGCGCTCATAGATCGATTCCGAAAAGGCGGGCCATCTCCACGGCGGATCGAGTGCCGTCCTCGTGGAACCCGTAGCCGAAGTAGGCGCCGCAGAAGTACGTGTTGCGTTTCCCGTTGAGGGAGTGCAGCTCCGGCTGCGTGGACATGGATTCGAAGGTGTACATCGGGTGGTGGTAAACCATTTCGCTGACGATTTCGGAAGCCGACACCGGTTTCCAGGGGTTGAGGGTGACGCAGTAGTGGTCGCGTGCGCCCAGGCGCTGCAGGTGGTTCATGTAGTAGGTGACTGTGGCCGGGAACGCCTTCGGGATGGACGGCTCGTGGCGGTAGTTCCACGAGGCCCAGGCCCTGCGGTTTTCGGGCAGGTAGGAGGTGTCCCGGTGAAGCACCGTGTGGTTTTGGGAGTAGCCCCAGGGGCCCAGGAGGCGCGTTTCCTCCGGTGACGGGTCGGCGAGCATGCGGAAGGCCTCGTCGGCGTGGGCGGCGATGACGACGGCATCGAAGTTTTCCTCGGCGCCGTCGGCAAGCTTCAGGGATATCCCCTGATCCCTTCTCCGGACGGCCGCGACGGGGCATTTCGGAACGACCTTCCCCTTGAACGCCTTGAGAAAGGCCTTGACGTAAGTGTGGCTTCCGCCGGGGATGTAGTACCAGGCCGGGGGGTCCCACAGGGACAGCAGGCCGTGGTTCGAGTAGAAGCGGGCGAAGGATTCCATGGGGAATTCCATCGTCTTGGCCTCCGAGGCGGACCAGATGGCCGAGGCCATGGGGATGACGAACTGTTCGATGACGTCTTGCCGGAAGCCTTCCCGCCGCGCGAACTCGCCGAGGGTGAGGCCGCCCAGTCTTCCCTGCTCGAAGAGTTTCAACGTGCGCCTGCAGAAATGCTGGATGCCCCAGAGGAAAGCCCAGTAGGAGGGCCTGAAGAAGTTTGCGCGCTGCGCGAAGAAGCCGTTGAACCCGAGGCTGCTGTAGTGAAAGCCGGTTGCGTCATCCTGGCAGCTGAAGGACATGTCCGTCCGAGCCGCCGAAACCCGAAGCTGCCTGAGAAAGGCCCGGAAAAAGGGGTAGGTCCTCTCGTTGTGGACGATGAAGCCCGTGTCGACGGGAAGACCCGCGTCGGGCCCCTCCCCGATGACGGCCGTGTTCGTGTGGCCGCCGATGTAGTCGTTCTTCTCAAAGAGGGTGATCTTGTGCCTGCGGTCCAGAAGATAGGCGGACATGATGCCGGAGATGCCTGCACCGACGATGGCGATGTTCATCCCGGGTGAAGGGGCCATGGGGCTTGCCTCCTCAGGAATGTGAAAAGGGTTTCATCCGGTCTCTGAGGGCACAACAATACATCTTCCCCTCCGGTTGAATGGGTCGGGGCGTACCATGACCTGTCGCTGTTGCTCCGCCTTTCCTACGGACCACCCGACGTGGGCGGGGGCCTGTGATCGGCAGGCAGGTTCTCGGGTTCGTGCCGGAGGGGATTCTTGTTGTCCGTGGTCGCGCAGGAGGTGATCAGCACAACCAGTGTCGTCACTATGAAGATCATTGAAAGAATCTTTTTCTTCCACATGGCTCGTCACCTTTCGAATTGTGATGCTATATTATTTATAAGCATTTCCGAATTTGATTTCAAGGTGCAGCGTTACTTTTCCGCGCGGGACTTTTACCCGCGGACCTTCTTGAGCAGCCAGGCCAGGTTCTGCCCGAGGGTCTTCATGGTCTGGATGCCCTCGGCGTCGTTGAGCACCTCGCCGGGTTCGCGCCCGATGGCAAAGGCCCAGTAGCTGGAACCGGGGTTGATGATCTGCTGGTAGAAAAAGAAAAGGTTGAGCGAGTTGAAGGCGTGTATGGCTCCACCTCTGCGGACGGCGATGACCCCCGCTCCGACCTTGCGCTTGAACATGTAATCGTTGGCCCTGGCGACATAACCGGTCCGCTCGATGAGGGCCCTCGTGCCGGCCGACACGTCGGCAAAGTAGGTGGGCGAGCCGAGGAGGATCCCGTCGGCCTCTATCATTTTTTCAATGCATTCGTTCACGATGTCCTTCGTCACGGCACAGCGCTTGTCCTTGTTTTTCATGCACTTGTAGCAGGCAATGCAGCCCTGGATCTTTTTCCCCGCGAGCTGGTAGAGCTCGGTGTCGATGCCTTCCTTTTTGATCTCCTCGAGGACCGTGTTGAGCAGGATGGCCGTGTTCCCGTCCTTGCGCGCGCTGCCGTTGAATGCGATCACCTTCATGCCGTAGCTTCCTCCTTCCAGTCGGTTCGATGAAAAATGTCCTTTTATATTGTCAGAAAGGGCGAAGAATTTCCATAAAATAGGCTTTCTCCGCTCCGACCCGGTTTTTTTCCCCTGTTGTCATATTAATCATTGAATTTTCCGCAGAATTTTTATATATTCACGAGCAATTTGAGGGGGGAGAGCGAGGGGAACCACTCTCCACGGGATGTTTCAGTCCTGTATTTCATTTCCTTTGGTCGAGTTCATAGACCGATGCTGTTTTACAACTCATCATGAATCCAGTGAATCGAAGTTGTCATCGCGTCATCCGGCTCGACAATTCCGTCTGAACCACATCTAACAAAGGAAGCAATTCATCCACAAGGAGGGTTACGTATGGTCAGAAATATGATCAAGTTGCTTGTTGTCGTATTAAGCTTGGCCCTGCTGGGCGGTTGCGCCACAGTCATCAAGCCGATTCCCGCACAGGACCTCAATCCCAAACTGAAATCCGGCGCGCTGGTACAGAAGACCAACAATTTCGAGGTGATCCTGGACACTTCGGCATCCATGGAAGACCCCTACCAGTGGAACCACTTCGCATATACCACCCCTTTGAAGACCACGAAGCTCGAGTATGAGCAGCACCTCGTGCGCCTCTTCAACGACACGATCCCCAACCTGAAGCTCACGGCAGGCCTGCGTGATTTCGCAGGGGAGCGCTGGCTGACGAGGCCCTTCGTGACGAAGCTCTGGTATGGGATGGCGCCCTACGTGAAAGAGGATCTCGGCAAGTCCATCTTCGAGGTCAACACCTACGGTGTGGAAAGCCCCCTGGACGCAGCCCTCGATGCGGCCACGGCGGATCTGAAGCCCCTGGCAGGCAAGTCGGCCGTCATCATCTTCACCGACGGGCTCGAAATGCAGAAGGCCGTCGCTTCGGCGCAGGCGATGAAGGCCGCCCTGAAGGACAACGTGTGCATTTACGCTGTTTTGATCGGCGTGGACAACATTACCGCGGATTATCCGCAGGGCGAAGGCAAGACTCTGCTCGACAAGGTCGTGAAGGCAGGCCAGTGCGGGTTCATGGTGAACGGCAAAGATATTGAGACCGCCGCCGGCATGGCCAACTTCGTCGAGAAGATCTTCCTCGGTCCCCCCGCGGCAGCTCCCGCTGCAGGTCCCGCGGGTCCCGCACTTCCCCCGGGGGCAATCGCACAGCTCGACACGATCTACTTCGATTACGACAAGTACAACGTGAAGGCCGAGTTCAAGGATGTCGTGAAGAAGAATGCCGATTACTTCAAGGCGAACAAAGCCAATAACGTCCTGATCACCGGCAACTGCGATGAGCGCGGCACCAACGAGTACAACATGGCCCTGGGCCAGAGAAGAGCCGACTCGGCCGCAAAGGCCCTGAAGGCGGCGGGCGTTGAAGCCAAACGGATCAAGACGGTGAGCTACGGCGAAGAGAAGCCGGTCTGCAAGGAGACCGTCGAGGCCTGCTGGTCCAAGAACCGCAACGCCATGTTCTATGTGATGAAGCCGTAAATTGAGCCCGAAGGCCGGAGGCGGGAAGCCGAAGGCCGAGGCTTACGACAAAAAAGAGGCCCCCGGTTCGGGGGCCTCTTTTTTGTCTCGGGTATCGGGAATTGGGTATAGGGTATCGGGGAAGAGAAAAAGTCACCGCTTCGCGGGGCTTCCCGGCGAGGAAAGAACCGGACATGATTGCGCACCCTGGCGGGATGCGCCCCCGGTCCCCGCAGCTTGCTGCGGGGTAAGTGAGCAAAATAACCCATTCCTTAAGTTTCTAAATTCCTGGCACCTTGGTGCGAGGAATTTAATTCTTTAAAAGGCCTCTCTGTTCTTTCTTTGCAAAAGCGTAATCATCTTGCGGAATCTGGTTTCGGACAAAGAATACCCGCAGCTACGAAAAAATTTTCATAAGCAAATAAATCTTTTTCCTTCCCGATGCCCGAGTCCCGATACCCTTTCTTCAGACTCCCGCTTTTCGGAATACCTCTGCTATAATCGCCTTCGCTTCTTCCTGGATCCGGGCGAGATGCGCCCGGTCCCGGAAGCTTTCCGTATAGACCTTGTAGATATTTTCGGTGCCCGACGGGCGGGCGGCGAACCAGCCGTCACGGGTGACCACTTTCAGCCCGCCGATGGGCATGCCGTTTCCTGGCGCCTCGGTGAAACTTGCCACGATCGCCTCTCCGGCCATCTCCGAAGCGCCGACCTGTTCGGGCGAGAGCTTCTCGAGTACGGCCTTCTGCTCGACTGAGGCCGCCACGTCCATCCTCTCATAAAGGGAGCTTCCAAATCGCTCCGCCAGTTCCGCGTAGTGCTCCCCGGGGTCGCGGCCCGTGCGCGCCGTGATCTCGGCGGCGAGCAGCCCCATGATAAGGCCGTCCTTGTCCGTCGTCCACACCGTGCCGTCCTTCCGCAGAAAGGACGCCCCCGCGCTTTCCTCGCCGCCGAAGCCGCAGGAGCCGTCGAGGAGGCCGTCGACGAACCACTTGAATCCCACGGGCACCTCGGAGAGTTTTCTGCCCAGGTGCTCGGCCACGCGGTCGATGAGACTGCTCGAGACAAGCGTCTTGCCCACAACGGCATCGGGCCGCCATCCTGGGCGGTTCTGGAAGAGATACCAGATGGCAACAGCCAGGTAGTGGTTGGGGTTCATGAGCCCGGCGCTCCGCGTCACGATGCCGTGGCGGTCGCTGTCGGGGTCGTTCCCGAAGGCGATGTCGTAGCGGTCCTTGAGCCCGATGAGGCGTGCCATCGCGTAGGGGGAGGAGCAGTCCATCCGGATCTTCCCGTCCTTGTCGACGGTCATGAAGCCGAAGGTCGGGTCCACGTCGCGGTTGACCACGTCGAGGTGGATGCCATAGCGCGCAGACACGGGATCCCAGAAGGGCAGGGATGCTCCGCCCATGGGATCGACGGCGATGCGAATGCCCGAGGTGCGGATGGCTTCCATGTCCAGCACCTGCGCGAGGCCTTCCACGTAGGGGCCGATGTAGTCGTGCTCGTGCGTCGTGCCGGCCCGGATCGCTTTCTCGAAAAGCGTTCTCTTCACTCCCCTGAGCGTTTCGCGCAGGTAATCGTTGGCGCGGTTCTCGATCCAGCGCGTTGCCTCCACGTCGGCAGGCCCGCCTTCGGGCGGGTTGTACTTGAATCCACCGTCCTCGGGCGGATTGTGGGATGGTGTGATGACGATGCCGTCTGCGAGGTCCGACCGCCTGCCCCGGTTGTACGTGAGGATCGCGTGGGAGATGACCGGCGTGGGCGTGTATCCGCGGCCGGCCTGGACCATGGCGTCAACGCCGTTTGCGGCAAGGACTTCCAAGGTCGTCGCGAAACTCGGTTCCGAAAGGGCGTGAGTGTCCATCCCCACGAAAAGAGGCCCGCCGCCACGCCGGGCCCGATAGTCGCAGATGGCCTGGGTGGTGGCCAGGATGTGGTCCTCGTTGAAACTGCTCTTGAATGACGTTCCCCTGTGGCCCGAGGTTCCGAAGGCGACCCGCTCCGTGTCGCATTGCGCGTCCGGATGCTTCGTGTAGTAGGCCGTCACCAGCCGGGGGATGTTGGCGAGCAGCGATCTCGGGGCCGGCTTTCCGGCTAGCTCGTGAAGGGCCATCAATGACCTCCGCTGTTTAAAATTGATTCACTATATCACATCGGAGCTTGGACGTGGATGGCTGTTATCAGTGACAAATTGTCTGAGTGAAGAGAAGGCTTCGGGATTCCGGAATCCGGACTCCGGATGCCCGATTCCGGCCGCTGCGCGGCCTATAAACCTTCGCTTGACAGGTAAGGGGAAATAGAGTTATTTCACCATGAAATACTTTCTTCCACTATACGGAACAAACATGGCCCAACCGAAACGTGTCAACTCCCTGATCCGGGGGCTCGAGATACTCGAATCGTTCACTCCGACCGAGCCCCACCTGACCCTCCAGGACCTGGCTGGCAAGACCGGCTTGCCCAAGACGACGGTGCACCGGTTCCTCAAAACGCTGTTGACGATGAATTACGTGACACTGGATTCCCGGACAAAGGCCTATTCCCTGGCGCCGCGGGTCATGGCGCTGGGATTCTCCGTGCTGTCGGGCATGGACCTGCGTCAAACCGCATTCCCTTACATGGAGGCCCTTTCGAAGGAAACGGATCAGAATGTCAACCTTGCCGTCCTCGACCGCGCTGAGATGCTCTACATCGAGCGGATCACGGTCCGGCGGATCATCAACATCAACCTCTATGTGGGAAGCCGCGTGAACTGCTACATGACGGCGATGGGAAGGTCGCTTATCGCGTTTTTGCCCCGCGACAGCTATGAGCAGCTCCTCTCAGAGCTTCTCAAGGACAAGGAGGCGGTGAAAGTGATCGGACGCCACGGGGAGAAGCTCAACTCGATCCTGGACGAGGTACGGCGCAAGGGCTACTCGTCCAACGACGGCGAATGGGTCCAGGGCCTCCGGGCCATCGGGGCACCCGTTTTCAACGGGCGGGGCGAAGTGGAGGCCTCCCTGAACATGACTTTCATCAGCCAGTTGGTCAGCTTCGACGAAATGATCGGGAAGTATATTCAGCCCCTCATGGCGACGGCAGGGAGGATTTCCGCCGCGCTGGGATTCGACGGCCACATCCGGTATCTGAGATAGGCTCACGGGCGGTAAAAGCTAACAGGAAGGGGATCACCATCTCGGTGATCCCCTTCCTGTTTCTGACGTCCCCACGTGGAGTCGAACCGGGGTGCCACGCAGAAAAAGGTTCGCTTCTGCATCATCGCAATGAGGCGAGCATTTTCTCGACCGGCCAGGCATTGATGATGTCTTTCTTCTCCGCCCAGCCGCGACGGGCCTGGGCGATGCCGAAGGTGATCTGGTGCATCTGGTCCGCGCGATGGGCATCGGTGTTGACGCACATCCTGATCCCGGCTTTCTTCGCGCGAAGAATATTGACGTCGTTCAGGTCCAGCCTTTCGAAGTAGGAATTGACTTCAAGCGCCGTGCCCGTTTTTTGGGCCGCCTTCAGGATCTGATCAAAATCGATTTCATATTCGTCGCGGCGTTTCAGGATCCTGCCGGTGGGGTGCGAAAGGATGTCGACGTAGGGGTTTTCCATGGCTGCCCTGCAGATCCGCTCCGTCATCGCAGCCCGGGTCATCTTGACCCGGGAGTGAACGCCGGCGATGACATAGTCCAACTCGGCCAGAACTTCATCTTCGATGTCGATGGAGCCATCGGTCATGATGTTGGCTTCGCATCCCTTGAGGATTTTGAAGCGACGACCCGACCGTTTCAATTTTTCGTTCAGGCGGTCGATTTCCCCGTTCCGCTCCCGGATCTTTTTTTCATCGAGTCCGCGTTCGATCTTCAGGAACCGGGTATGATCCGATATGCCGACGTAGTCGTAGCCCATTTTCATCGCAAACTGCGCGATGTCCCAGATCGAATCGGCGCCCCCGTCCCAGTTGCTGTGAACGTGCAGATCCCCCCGGATATCTTTGACGGAAATCAGGTCCGGCAGCGTTCCATCCCGCGCAGCGTCGATCTCACCCCGGCCCTCCCGGATTTCCGGCGGGATCCAACTCGAGCCCAGTGCCCGGTATATGTCCTCCTCCGTCTCGGAGGCGATCAAATGCGAGCCCTTGAAAAGACCCCACTCGTTGAGCTTTAACCCCCGGTCCATGGCGATTTTTCGAAGGGCGATATTGTGCTCCTTGGAGCCTGTGAAATACTGAAGGGCGGCACCATAACTCCTGGAAGGGATGACGCGCAGATCCATGTCGAAACCCTCTTTCATCCTCACGGAGGATTTCGTGGATCCTTTTCCCCAGATCTTGACGACACCCGGCTGGGAGGTGAAGACATCCATCACCCTGGATGGGTCGTCGGAAGTAATGAGAATATCAACATCGCCGATCGTTTCCTTCATCCGCCGCAGGGATCCGGCGATTTCGATTTTCTTGACCTCTTTCAGCGCCCGCAGCCTGTCTGCGACCTCATTGGCAACAGGCAGGATTTCCCCCAGGAGGAATCTCCCGTGGCTTCTCTTGAGAAATTCGACGGCCTCGATGATGTTTGCCTGGGTCTTTTCCCCGAAACCGGCGATCGGGGCGATCTTCCCGGAACGGGCCGCCTCTTCCAGTTGCCTGAGGTTTGCCACGCCCAGCTTTTCGTAGAGGACCTTTGCCTTTATGGGGCCCACTCCTTCGACGCGGACGATCTCATCGAGATCGATGGGCATCTTCTTCTTGAATTCCTCGTAGTACCGGAGCCTCCCCGTGGTCAGGACCTCTTTGATTTTCTTTGCGATATTCTCACCGATGTTCGGGATCTCCTTGAGCGCCTTGAGGCCTCCTTTGCGATAGATCTCCCCGATGTCGTCTTTCAGCGTCTCGAGCGTGAGGGCGGCTTTCTGGTAGGCGTAGGGCTTGAAAGACACATTGTCCATCTCGAGAAATTTCGAGATCTCGTAAAACATTTTGGCGATTTCCTGATTTTTCATAGGGCAGTCCCATCATCAGGTCAGGCGGTTTGGAAGACCTCACCATCCGTATTCATGTTAACTCAACAAGAAGCGCCGGTCCATCCCTTCGAGGCCTGTATGGTTCCCGTTTTCGCGGTTATGTTTATTGACACAGCCTGACCTCGACGGGGCATGTAAGAGATTTGGCATCCCCTTTTCAGTCAAAAGCTTGTGTGCATCCAACGAGGATCAGGCATAATATTGATGATTTCACCGCTTCACGGGAGCCGCACGCGGGAACAGGGAGATTCTTGCAGCCTTCCAATGACCGAAAGGAGGAAAAGAAAATGATACAGCCCGATGAGCTATTCAGGCATATGCGTGATTTCAATCAGCGTGCCTGCGAGCATGTCCTCGAAAGCATGAATATTATTGAGGATCAGACGGAAAAGATGATGAGTTTCTGCATCGACCAGGCGGTTGGCATGCCTGAACAGGGCAAAAATGCCGCCAGGATGATGGTTGCGATGTACAGGACGGGCTTCGATACCTGCAAGAAGCTCATGGAGTATACCTGCAGCAATGGAATGTCGTTCCAGGAGAACCTGCAAAAGAACGAATAGCTGCTCCTTCCTGACCCGCAGAGGAGCTGACATTCAAAAGTCTTCGTTCTGCTTGTAAGTAATCCGCAGCTCTTGCCACGGACACGGAATCCGACAGTGATGATACCCCTCTGGATCAAGATCGCTTACACTCTTTTTGTTGCGATTACCGTGGCGGTCTATTCCGTCAAGTATCCCCTCGGGAATTTTCTTTGGTTCTCGGACATCGCTTTGTTGACCACAGTGCCCGCGCTCTGGCTCGAAAGCAGCCTGCTTGCAAGCATGGTCGCGGTTGGAATCATCCTGCCTGAGGTGCTCTGGAATGTGAGCTTCTACGGACAGCTCCTGACGGGCAGGCGGATCACGGGGCTGACGGATTACATGTTCGATCCGCGCAGACCGCTATACCTCAGAGCTCTTTCCTTGTTCCACGTGTTCCTGCCTGTGATGCTTCTCTGGATGATCCAGCGATTGGGTTATGCGCCATCAGCCTGGATGGCTCAGACGGCTCTTGCCTGGGTTGTGCTTCCGCTGACCTATTATTTCACAAGTCCTGAAGCGAATGTGAACTGGGTGTTCGGGCCGGGCGCTGAACCGCAGAAGCGGATACCGCCCCTGGTCTATCTGGGTCTTTTAATGATCGCGTTTCCGGCACTTGTCTATCTGCCTTCGCATTTTCTGCTGCAAATGCTGTTCAACTGAACGCACGCACCGTCAGTCGCAACGCTGCCCGCCGGTGCGACGCTCGAAGGTCTGCTTCAGCCATCTGGATCCACGACGGGATTGGGGTATATCTCTTAGAGAAGTATGTTCAGGCCGATGTATATCTGTAACAGGTACAGAAAAAGGATGATGAGACCGATGACGAAATGTGGAGTTCTCCACGGAGACTCCGAACCCCCTATCTTCCTTGAAATGACAAAAGTGGTCATGATCAACAGGGCTATGACCGATCCGGTTATCAGATGATAAGGATATTCCCATAGATTCCCTTTATCGATGTATACGAGACCGATACCGGCGAGATAGCCGGCAACACCCAGTACGGCATAAATCGGTCCCCCGCTTCGGTGTCTCTTGATGACCGCGGCATTTCTCTGCCCCCCGGCTTTTCTTTCCTTTCTGATCCTCAACCCGAGCGACCCCTGGTAAAGAAAAAGGAGCCCGACGATGGTATTAAACGATCCATGCAGAATCTTCAGATAGTCCATGCAGTCTCCCCCGGATCATTTATTCCCTCACCTCGAGAATGCCTTTCATGCCTTTCTCCCTGTGGCTTTCAAGGTAGGGTGGTTTCTTGCTGCAGTAGAAGGGGTATTTTCCGACCTTGGTGGGTGTAAACCTGACGACGGTCGGTTCTGTTTTCAATTCAACGTGTATGTCCATGCCCGCCTCGGGAGCCTTGAGTACAAAATCATGGGGCGTCATTCCCGACTCTTTCCGGACCTTCATCTCGACGGGCGCATTCACTTTAACGACAATATAATTGGGTTTGAAGAAAAAAGATCCTCCCAGGATTTCAGCGTGTTGTATGCCGTCCGAGCCGACAGGTGCAACAAATGCCTCCTTTTCAGCCGCGACGGCGAAGACTGCAAAGATAACCAGGATCACCAAAATTATTCCTATGACTCTGACATGTTTCATGGCTGCCTCCTTGCAGGATGGTTTCGACATACTCAGGCTGAACCGCCGGTTTCATGGATTTGTACGGATTCAGCATGAGCAGTGACCGGACCCCTGTCTCCCTTCAAAGATAGACGTGTATGATCGGCTTCTATTTCTCGAGCCGAGCTGACTGAGTTTTCATCTCCCGGTAGCCGGCTGCCGCTTTTTGAACATCCTGAGGGAAATCCTCGAATTCCTGCACCTGACGAATTTCAATCATCTCGTTGTCGGATGCCGGGCAACGGCTCGCCCACTCGATGGCCTCTTCTTTTGACTTCACTTGAATCATCCAGTAGCCGCCAAGGGCCTCCCTGACATCAGGAAACGGGCCCTGTGTGACAGTGGGTTTGCCTCCGGAGAAGGTGACGCGGGCACCCATCGAAGGCGGATGCAAACCATCAAGGGCAAGGAGCACCCCCGCCTCCTGAAGGGATTCGTTATACTCCATCATGGCCTCAACCGCTTTGGGGTCAGGCATGGTTCCAGGTTCTGCTTTTTCATAACCCCTGGGAATCATCAGCATCATGAATCGCATGGCATCTCCTTGTCTAATCCTTGACCACCCACTCGGGATTCCAGGCGATTTCCCACAGATGACCATCCAGGTCCTGGAAATATCCCGAGTATCCTCCCCAAAAACGGTCGTGCGCGGGATCCGTGATCTTCGCTCCAGCCTTTACTGCCTGTTTCATCACGGCATCAACTTCCTGTTTGGATTTGACCATGTGACCGATAGAAAATTCTGAAGGACTTGACTGACTCACCGGCACCTTTGCATCTTTTGCCAACGCGGCCTTCGGGTACAGTGCCAATATCAAATCGTCGTTCATGTTAAAGAATACGACGGCACCGTGCTCGAATTCGGTGCCAATGATCCCTTTCGTCGGCAAGCCCAGGCCGTCACGATAGAAGGCCAGGGACCTCTCGAGGTCACTGATGCCCAATGTTATGACTTTGATCCGGGGTTTCATGGTGATTCCTCGCGCCCTGCAAAACCTCGAAATGTCTGATCCTCTCTCAGGCTTCCGTGCTCGCTACCAGGGTCGACAGAGCTCTTTCGCCGATGAGCAATACCCGAGCGTGATTGAGCCTGGAGGCAAGCATTCTCGTGAGCCCTTTCATGATGCCAAAGCCCATCTCGCAGTCTTCTTCCATCAGGGCTCTGATTTTGTTGTCCTCGAAGACGATCATCTTCGTCGGTTCTGCGATCAAAGCGCTCAGGGTGTGGTGGTGAGGCTCGAAGGTAGACCAACCGAAGGCGTCCCTACGGGCCAAGATGTCGATGAGGACCTGCATGGGAGGCTGGGTCGGACCCATGTCGCTTTTCATTTCCAGAATGACCTTCCCCTGTTCCACCAGATACAAGTGAGTCGAGGGGTCCCCTTCCTTGTAGAGCAGAGTCCCTCCCGGAACCGATTGCTCTTTGGCGATCGCAGCGAGTTTTTCAATCTGCGTGTCATTCAGTTCCTGAAAGATGTCACACTCGGTTAAAAAAAACGTTGAGGTCAAGGGATCTCACCTCCTTATCAGACGGAGCTGGGGAAATATATTTTACCATCGGGAGGACAACCATAGACAGGATCTGAAAATATGATTTCGGTCTAAGATATTGGATTAGCCGCATTGGGATTTCATTTGCAAGGCAACAGGTCCCTTCCGTTTTGAATGACATTCAAAAGTCAGCATAGAGAAACTCCACCGGGTGCTGCGTCATAATACCCGGACGACGACGAAGATATACTTGAAAAGATTTATGATGACCTGTCGGTCAGGTTGAAGTTGTCGGAGAAAGGGGACACCCAAACGGAAAAGGGGCTAACCTTAAATGGTTAACCCCTTGTATTTATTGGCGTCCCCACGGGGAGTCGAACCCCGGTCGCCGGCGTGAAAGGCCAGTGTCCTAGGCCACTAGACGATGGGGACGCTTGTTCTCGTTAAAAAGAGGGCCGGAGAAACCCGGCCCGTTTGTCCATCGGAATGGACTTTATAGCCTTCCCGGCACAAAATTGTCAAGCACCAAATTGCGCCCCCTGCGAGGGGCGCAGTAGATAAGTTGAAGAGTTGACTGGTTAATTAGGCAAGAAAGAACCGCTGCTTCTTTTCATAAGCCACTAACCACTAGCCACGGTGTTCTGAGACACCGTCTCAGAAAACAACCGGCTCCCTCAGCAGCGACTCCCGTGCCTTCCATGCCAGTTCGGACACGACCGGGTGGGTGTCCCGCAGGGCGGCGATCTGCCGGAGGTTGTCGGCCGTCCGCGAGACGAGCATGGCCATGTCACCGTCGGCAAATCCATAGCGCTCGACGATCCGGTCCCATTCACGCCCCCGGGCCCAGTCGTAGATCACGGCTGCCGTCCAGAGGGGCAGGGGGTGCAGGCCGAATCCCTCGGCATCGAGTTTCTCCATCATGGGGAAAACCGTCTCGACCACACGGTCGTAGGCCTGGACAAGCCGTTTGGGCAGTTCCTTCCTTTTTACGGCGATTTCCTGACCCCGGTCGTATACGAACGGCGCGATGACGGCGGCCAGGAGGCCTGGATCTTCGTTCGGAAGCGCTCCCCGCCGCAGGCACTCGGCAATCAGCACGGGGTGGTCGAGCCGCAGCTGGGAGGTCCAGACCCCGTCGGCCGTGAGCCGGTCGTTTTCGCCCACGAACCCCTCGGCCTTCAGGAAGTTGACGTGCCGCTGAAACGCCCGCCATAGACGCGAGGCGGCGCTTTTCCTGCCCTCCCGACGCTCCTCGTCCTGCTGGTAGGCTGCCAGCGAATTCTCGAAGATGTGGCGCACGTTCTCCATGGTCTGGGACAGAAGCAGGTTCAGCACCATGGAAAAGTCGTTCTTTATGCGGCTCTCGATGTCCTCGGAGCGCGTGGAGACGAGCCTCCGGACGTGCTCCAGGTCCATGAACCGGCCCGGCACGAGCAGCATGAAGCCGATGTTGTCCTGACCCCGGCGGCCCGCGCGGCCCGTCATCTGGTGAAAGCCCGTGGCATCGAGCGGCACGCAATCGTGGCCGTTGAAATAGTCCGAGTTGAACAGAACGATCGTCCGCGCCGGGAAGTTCACCCCGGCCGCCACGGTGGACGTGGCAAAGATGGCGTCGAGGTGTCCCCGCTTCATCACGGTCTCCACGAGAAACTTCCACGGCGGGAGCTGCCCCCCGTGGTGGGAGGCGACCCGGGAGAGGCGCAGCTGCGCAAGCTGCTTGTGCTGGGCGAGACGCGGTGTGCGGTCGATCAGCTCCTGGAGCAGCTCCTCGAACTCGAAGCTCGAGGGGCGCGTGATGTTCCGGCAGCTCTTGAGGGCGTTGTCGCACTCGGCCCTCGACTGCAGGAAGAAGATGGCCGGCAGCAGGTTGAAGTGCTTGAGCGCCCGGAGGATCTCGCCGTAGGGCGGGATCCCGCGGCCCCCGCGCTTCTGCTTGCCCCGCTCGCGGACAAACTGCTCCACCCGGCCGTAGAGCCTGCGCTTGTCGAGAAAGGGCATGAGCCGGCCCGTGGGGTGGAGGAAGAGCGGGTAGAGGGGCACCGGACGCCGTCTCTCCTCGATGACGGCGCATTTCTTGTTGCGAAGGCCCTCGAGCCAGGCGGCGATCTCGCGGCCGTTTTCGATCGTGGCCGAGAGAAGCAGGAGGTTCACCCGCGCGGGCAGGTAGATCATGATCTCCTCCCAGACCACGCCCCGCTCCTCGTCACCGAGATAGTGGGCTTCATCGAGAATGACCAGATCGAAGGGCAGGTCGCGCCCCTCGTGCATGGCGTCGTAGAGCTGATTTCGGAGGATCTCCGTCGTCCCCACGATGATGGGGGCATCCGTGTTTTCCTTCGTGTCGCCCGTGAGGATTCCCACGTTGATGTTCTCGAACAAGTCGCCGAACTCGACCCACTTGGCGTTGGAGAGGGCCTTCAGGGGCGAGGCGTACCAGCAGCGTTTCCCCTCCCGGAGCATCTCGTGGATGGCTTTCTCGGCGATCCAGGTCTTCCCGGAACCTGTAGGGGCCATGACGAGGCAGTCCGAGCGCCCGATGGCCTCGAGAGCCTCGATCTGGAAAGGGTCCGGCCTGAAAGGGGCGTCTTCGGGCTTGCCGATCCGGGCGAGCACATCGTTCAGGACGGGCTCGGCTTCGGGCTTGAGCCACGCGGAGGGCTCTTCCCGTTTTGTATGCCTTCGACGCCGGGCCGGATAGGGGACGCGGGTGCGACTTCCGTGCATGGGGTGATGGGTTCCTTGGAGGTGCCTGTTGATTCTTGCTTGTAGCACAATTAGGCGGTTCCGTAAAGGAAAGGGGAGGTTGACAAACGCTGTCTTTCCGTCCTAGATGGAGCGATGCTGATGACGGGTGAAACGAAAAGCGGAGCCGGGATCTTCTGGGGCTGGTACGTCGTGGCGGGTTCCTTTCTGCTTCACGCCGTCAGCTACGGCGCCCGCTACAGCTTCGGCATCTTCGTGCAGCCCCTCACCGTGGAAAATGGCTGGTCGCGCACGGTCATCTCCCTGGCCGCCTCTCTGAACATGCTTTTTTTTGCCGCAGGGGGGGTTTATGCGGGCAGGCTCCTGGACCGAATCGCGCCGCGCTGGGTCGCCACGACGGGGGCCGCCGTAGGCGCCCTAGGATTCATCCTCTCGGCTTTCATCACCAGTCCCCTGACCTTCTACCTCGCCTACGGTCTGCTCTGCGGCCTGGGATCGTCCTGGACGGGCATCGTCGTAGGGAACTCCTCCGTCGGCAAGTGGTTTGTGCGCAAGCGGGGCCTGGCGATCGGCCTTGCGTCCATGGGCGTGAGTTTCGGCACGATGGCGATGACCCCGGTCGTGGGCTGGATCGTGAAGGAACAAGGCTGGCAGGCCGGCTTCGTCGCCTTGGGGCTTACCCTGCTTTTACCGGGTGTTCTGATCGCCCAGGTCTTTCTCGGCAGGATGAAGCCGGAGGATTACGGGCTCTGTCCCGACGGGGTGCAGCGAGTGCCCGCAGAAACCTGCGCGGCGGACTGTGCCGTTCCGGCAAAGCCGGTCACGGCGCAGATGGGAGAGTCCCTTAAGGATTCACGGTTCTGGGTCCTTTCGGTCTGCCAGGGAACGGCGGTCATGACGGTCCTGATGGCGTTTGTCCACCAGGTGCCCTACGCACTGGATCTCGGGATTGATCGCATTGCGGCGGCCAGTTCCCTGGGGGTGATCGGTCTTGCGGGCTTCTGCGGTCAGTTTTTTTTCGGGTGGCTCAGCGACCGCCTGCCCGATCCCAAGTACTCCGCCATGTTGGGCTATGGGTTCATGGCCGCGGGACTGCTGGTCCTGCTCACGGTGACGACCGTGGAGGGGCTCTTTGCCTATGCGCTCATCTTCGGCTTCGGGTACGGGTGCCTCGGGCCCACTCTTCCCATCATCGCCTCGGGCCGTTTCGGCAGGGAGCGCATGGGGTCGGTTTACGGGCTACTCAACTTCTTTGCCGCAGGTGTCGGCGGGGCCCTTGGGCCCATCGTGGGCGGGGTCCTCTACGATGCCCTGGGTTCCTACCGGTTCGTGTGGACTCTGGACATTGCGCTCCTTATGGCCGCTATGGCGGGCCTGCTGGCTCTGAAGAAGGGATCAGAGCCATCCGGATCGTAGCGGAAAGGAATCGGGGATGGAAAGAAAAAGAAAAGCGGTGATTCTCTCGAGCGGCGGCATCGACTCCACGACGGCGATGGCCATGGCGAAACATGAGGGGTACGAGCTCTACAGCCTGAGCTTCGATTACGGGCAGCGTCACGCCGTGGAACTCGAGGCGGCGCGGAGAACCGCTGCGGCGCTTGGAGCCCGACAGCATCTTGTCATCCGGATCGACCTCGGGAAGATCGGCGGTTCGGCCCTCACGGACGAGATCGCCGTGCCCCACGGCCGCAGCGAGGAGCAACTCGCATCGGGGATCCCGGTGACCTACGTGCCGGCGCGAAACACCATCTTCCTGTCCTATGCGCTGGCCTGGGCGGAGGTCCTCGAGGCGGCCGACATCTTCATCGGCGTCAATGCGGTTGATTACTCGGGATACCCCGACTGCCGGCCCGAATACATCCGCGCCTTCGAGGCCATGGCGAATCTTGCCATCAAGGCCGCCGTCGAGGGAAAGCTGAAAATCTCCATCCAGACCCCGCTCATCCGCATGACAAAGGCCGAGATCATCCGGACGGGAACCGAACTCGGTGTCGACTACCGGCTCACCCACAGCTGCTATGACCCGGACGCGCAGGGCAGGGCCTGCGGCGATTGCGACAGCTGTCTGCTCCGGAAAAAGGGGTTCCGCGAAGCCGGCATCCCGGACCCGACGGCGTACGGCCGGTAATGACTTTTCTGTTGACGGGCCCGGTGTTTGTCGGTCATGATGTTCGTGCGCTGGCCGGGCATCGCCTCTCGTTAATCCGTTCCGGATCCACTTTGCCGCCCCGCTCAACGGAGTTCGCGTCACGACCCGTCAGGCCATTGCGTACGGTCGCAGATCCAACGTCATCCATCAGCCCAAGCACATCCATCATCCAACATCCAAGGAGGAGAACCATGAGAAAGCTTCTCGTACTCGCGATGGCCTGCCTCTTGGCGACGTGGGGCTGCTACTCCGTCGTTTACGTGTCGCAGGAGACGGGCAAAGGACAGCTGATGAGCGCCGTGGATAATGTCCCGCTGTCGCCGTCGGCCCTGTTTGTGACGGCCTTCGACGACTCGATGCCCCAGGTTTCGCACAACAGCATGTGGGTGGCCTTCAAGCGCGTCGTGGGCGGGGTCGATCGCATCATCGTGAGGCAGACAGGCGATGCAGCGGGGACGACGGAAAAGGACATCGCGCAGGGAACACGCCCGCGATGGTCTCCCACGGACGGCTGGATCCTCTTCAGGAATCAGGGGAAGATCTTCCAGGTTAGGCCGGACGGGACCCTGCTCACGCAGATCACCACCCCCCCTGCGGGCATGACGGACGACTACGGCCATGACTACTGGAACGCGAACACCATCGTGTTCAGCCGCGGCACGGCGGCCATGCCCCAGACCCTGGGCCTCTACCTGCAGGATCTGACGACGGCAGCGGTGACCGGGCCCTTCGCGGCCGGCAGCCAGCCCGTTGTCTCCCACGACGGGACCCTCCTGGTCTCGGAGGTCAAGATTCCCACGGGCCCGGCGCTTTTCCATTTCATCAACGTCAACCGGATCCCGTCGTTTCAGTACGTCAACCGTTTCAGCTTCGCCTATGGCCCGAACCCGACGACCATCCAGAACATAAGCGGAATCGGCTTCTCGGGCAACGACACACGGCTCCTCTTCTCGGCCGTGCCTCCCAGCGAGACGAAACGGGATCTCTACTCGCTCGAGGTGAACGGCAGTGCGGGTCAGACACCGTTGCGGCTCACGTCGACCAATGGCTGGAATGAAATTTCCCCGGACGGGTACCGGTAGAGGCTAAAGGGTAAAGGGTAAAGGGTAAAGGGTAAAGGAACGGACCATCTAACAGACAGAAAGCCCCGGGCTGCCTTGATAACCCGGGGCTTTAATTTTTCCCTGGACCCTATACCCTGAACCCTGGACCCTGCGATCTGACGCATGCGTCAGATCGCCTCGTCCTCGATCACGACATTGGCATTGCGGTTCAGCACGCGGGTCACTCGGAGCACTTCCTCGATCGTTGTGACTCCCTCGAGGACCTTCCGTGCCCCGTCCTGGACCAGTGTCGACATGCCGCCGCGGGTGGCCTCGTCGTTGATCTGGTTCGAGTCCGATGTCCTGAGGATCAGCTTCTTGACCGCCTCGTCCATGATCATGATCTCGAAGATGCCCGTACGGCCCCGATAACCCGTGTTCATGCAGGAGTTGCAGCCCTTGCGGCGGTAAATCTGCCGACCGTTGACGGCGTTGCTGGGAATTCCCGCATCGATGAGCGATTCCGCATCGGGCGTGTAGGCCTCCTTGCATCGCGGGCACAGCACGCGGACGAGCCGCTGCGCCACGATGGCGATAACCGACGAGGCCACCAGGAAGGGCTCGATCCCCATGTCGATGAGCCGCGTGATGGCGCTTGCCGCGTCGTTGGTGTGCAGCGTCGAGAAGACGAGGTGCCCCGTCAGCGAGGACTGGATGGCGATCTCCGCCGTCTCGCGGTCGCGGACCTCCCCCACCAGGATGACGTCCGGGTCCTGGCGCACGATCGAGCGCAGCCCGGTAGCGAAGGTGAGGTCGATTTTGGGGTTGACCTGGATCTGCCCGATCCCCTCGATCTGGTACTCGATGGGGTCTTCGATGGTGATGATGTTGATCTCGGGGCTGTTGATCTTCGAGAGCGCCGCGTAGAGGCTCGTCGTCTTGCCGCTGCCCGTAGGGCCTGTGACGAGGACGATGCCGTAAGGCGACTTGATGAGCCGGTTGAACAGGCCGACTTTTGTGTCATCCAGCCCCAGGTCCGAAAGCGTCAGAATAGACTGGGATTTGTCGAGAAGACGGAGGACCACCCGCTCGCCGAAGGCCGTCGGGATGACAGAAACGCGGATATCCACGCTCTTGTCGCCGATCTTCACCTCGATGCGACCGTCCTGAGGGAGGCGCTTCTCGGCGATGTTGAGCTTGGCCATGATCTTGATGCGCGACACCAGCGGCGACTGGATGCGGCGCGGCAGGTTCAGCAGGTTGTAGAGCATGCCGTCGATCCGGTAGCGGATCTTCAGCGTGTTGGCGTAGGGCTCGATGTGGATGTCGCTCGCGCGGTCCTTGATGGCCTGGGCGAGGACGAGATTGACAAGCTTGATGATGGGCGCGTCGCTCGTGTCGTCGAGCAGGTCGGCCGTCTCCTCGATCTCGGAGATGATGCTGTCGGCCGAATCTCCGTTCATGATCTGGATGAACTCCTGCGCCGAGTCTCGGCCCAGGTCATAGGCGGAACTGATCGCAGACAGAATCGCCCCCTCGGAGGACAGCACCACCTCGGCGTCGTCACGTCCGAGCAGCCGCATCAGATCGTCGACGGCCTGGAAATTGGAGGGGTCGTTCACCGCGATCAGGAAGGCATCCGGTGTTTCCAGGGGGACCATCTTCTGCTTCTTGAGGTACTGGATGGGGACCTTTTGGGTGAACTCGACGCTCATGTGGTCCGTGGGGAGCTCCGGCAGGAAGGGGATGCCGAACTTGAGGCTCAGGCCGTGGAGATGGTTCACCTCGTCGGTGGCCTTCTTGTGGGTGTAGATCTCCCCGATGGTCCGTCGCCTCGCCGTGCCTGTCTCGGACACGGGACCGAAGGCCTCGTCGAGAAGCTCTACGATGGGCTTTCCGTCGGGGTTGACCAGGCCGGGAATATCCGCGGGCCGGGGATCGCGTTTGTCTTCTTTTGCTTCCATCTGTTTTCAGCCGATCCCGGTCACTGGACCTTCTGGTCCTTCGGCCCGGGTTTTTGAGGACCGTAACTCTTGATCACCCCTCCCTCGAAGGACTCGATCTGCTCGCGCTTGATCTCCTTGACCACGTCAGCCTCGGCAACGGTCTCGATGATGTGGGGGGTGATGAAGATGTAGAGGTTCGTTTTCTCGCGCCTCTGGCCTTTCGTTTTGAAGAGCCAGCCCAGCAGCGGGATGTCGCCCAGAAGCGGAACCTGGTAGTTGCTCGACGTAGAGCTGTCGCCCATGAGGCCTCCGATGACGATGGTCTGCTTGTCCTTGATCATGATCGTCGTCTTGGCCGTGCGCTTGAGTGTCGTCGGCAGCCCCTGTGTGGATTCCTCCTGGACGAGTGTGGAGACCTCCTGATTGAGCTTCAGGCGCACGAAGCGCTCCGTGTTGATGGAGGGGGTGATGGTCAGGATCACGCCCACGTCCCGGTATTCGTAGGTCGTGTAGTCCACGTTGGTCGTCGAGCGCTCCGCCCGTGTGATGTAGGGGATGTTCTTGCCGACGCTGATCGTTGCCTCCTCGTTGTCGCTCGTCAGCAGCTGGGGGTTCGAGAGGATGTGCACGCTCGAGTCCTGCTGCACGGCGTTGATGACGGCGCCGATATTCGGGAATGTGATCCCACCAAGCGTGATTCCCGCTGCGAGTACGCCCAGCGAAAAACCGTTGGGAAATGCCGGTTGAGTCGACGTTCCCGGGAACAAATTATAAGCACCGCCCGTCCCGCCCCCGCCGGAGCCTGCGATGGCAGCCGACCGGCCCGTGTCAAAGCCGCTGAGCGCGCCGAGATCCTTGACAGCCCTCCATTCGACGCCGAGCTGGAAGTTCTTGTTCACGTCCACTTCCATGATCAGGGCCTCGATGTAGACCATGGCTCTCCGGACGTCCACCTTTCGGATGACGTCCTCGAGGATCCGCCAGTCCTCCTTGTTGGCCGTGATGATGAGCGTGTTCGTCGCCTTGTCGGAAACGATCTGCACGTCGCTCGACAGAAGGGCAAGCTTGCCGCGCAGTCCGGATATCGCCGCGGGCGCCGGCTGGCCGGGTGCCGCGGCCGCCGGCCTGGCGTCCTTCGAGGGGAGGTTCATCAGGATTTTGGCGAGGTCTTCCGAGTTGGCGTACTGCAGGCGGAAGACATGCATCTTGGATTCGCCCTGGGGAACGTCCCGGTCGAGGAGCGCCACGAATTCACGGACCCGGTTGGCAAAGACCTCCGAGGCCAGCACGATGAGGCTGTTGGTGCGATCATCGGCGATGATCCGCATCGTCACCACGGCCTGCGGACGGCGCGCCGCCTGGTCGAGCTGGAAAATGGAATTGAGCGAAGCCGCCGTGTCCGACGCGACGGCGTGCTTGAGCGGGATGATGTGAATCTGTTCGCCCACGCCCGGCACATCCAGGGCGTTGACAATGGTGACGAGCCGCTTGATGTTGGACTGGACGTCGGTGATGACGAGCATCCCCGTGGGCGGGTAGGAGAGGATGACGCTCGCCTTCGACACCAGCGGGTCGAGGATCTTCTTCATGTCGTCGGGGCTGGCGTGCTTCAGGGGCACGATCTGGGTCACCACGCGGTCGTTGGGGCCGATGCCCTCTGCTCGCAGCCGCGTCGCGACGCTCTTCTCCCTCGCCTGCTGGCTGGGGACGATCTTGATGACATCGCCCGAGGGGACCGTCGTCAGGCCGTGAATCTCGAGGACGGATTCGAAGACCCTGTAGGCCTCGTCGGAAGAGATCTTGCGGGGCGAAAACACACTGACCTTTCCCTTGACGGCTTCGTCGACAACGAAGTTTTTCCCGGTCAGTTCGCTGATGAACTTGATGAAGGCCAGGATGTCGACGTTGTCGAAATCGATGGTCACGTACTTCCCGAGTTTCTCGTTTGCAGAGCCGGGCCTTCCAGGTGCGGCCTTCACGGCGGGCGTGCCGCCGTTGTCGTCAGCTCCTTTCGCCGCGATCTGCCGGGCCGGTGTCGTTGCCGCTTTCTTCGGGGAAGGCTTCTTGGCGACCTTTTTCCTGGCCGGCACGTTCTGCTTCTGCACGGGGGCCGTCGCCGGCTCCTCTTCCTCTCCGGCAGGCTTCTGCAGGACGGTGCCCTCCTTGATCGGCTCCGTCGACGTGGTTGCCACCGGTTGCGCGTTTCCGGCCAGCCGGGCGGCCGAAACGGTTCCCTGGATAGCGAAGAGCAGGACGAAAACGGCCAGGGCCGCTGTGATGAGGATCTGTTTTCCGGAAAGGGTCGGCATGCGCATTCACCCTCTTAGTTGACGATTTTTTGGTATTCCGGCATGGAGCGCAGCGGCTCCAGGTCCGAGTCGTTTTTTGCCCACCCCTTGAGCTCTTTGTTCATCCACAAGGCCACCCTGAGGTGCCATATACTTTTCGGGGCATCCCCCTGACGGCTGTAGAGGCAGGCGAGATTGTAGTAGGGATCGGCCCAGTCGCCTTTGATGTCGATGAGCCGGGTGAAGATGTCGATGGCCTCCTTGTCCCGCTTCTGGGCCATGCAAATCACGCCCAGGTTGTTCAGGGCGCTGAGATTCTTCGGGTCCGCCTCGACGGCCCTGCGGTAGAGGGCTTCGGCCTCCGCCAGATTCTCCGACTGCTGCCGCCTGAGGCCTGCCTGAAAGAGGATTTCGGTGTCCTGGGCCGCGTTTGCCGGCGAGAGACGCTCCGGCTGACGGCCGGCCATGTCGACCTTGGCGCGGTGGGCCCTTGAGGCCATGTACAGGCTGCCCTCCTGGTTTGCGGCTTCTTCCTGGCCGAAATAAACGATGAGCGAAAAGGCCGTCGAAGCCAGCAGCACGAGCGAGGCCAGGGTGATGCCGAGGATCAGGCGCTTCTTTCCCGGGACCCTGCGCCGCGGCCGGGTCGAGATGAAGTTCCGGTAGGGCAGATACCGTTCGTCGTTGGCCTTATGGGCTCTTTTCAGTGCAGTCGTTATATAACTCATTGTTCCTCAAGAACGGTTTAGGTGTTACGTTTTATGTTTTACGAAACAGGGAGAAAAACATGTAAATCATGCTACTTGTACGTAAAACCTAAAACCTGAAACTTAAAACGGATCCTAGGCAAACAGCCCTCTCTTCCTTCTTGCAAAAAAGGTTCCCTTTTTCACGTCGCTCGACTTCAGGTCCTTGATGGCCAGCTTGATGATCTTGCGGTCGATCTCGAGCCCGTTGCCGGCATAGGCGATCAGAAGCGCCCTGTCGCAGAGGATGTTGATGCGCCTCGGGTTCCCGCGGCTGAAGTCGTATATCGATCCGAAGGCATCGTCGGCAAACGAGAGATGCCCCGTGTTTCCCGCCACGGTGAGGCGGTGCACGATATAGTCGGGCACATCGTCCTCCAACAGGGCATCGAGGTGGTACCTCACGGCAATCCTCTCGTTGAGCTGCCTCAGCGAGGGCTGGACAAGAAGCTCCCGCAGCTCGGGCTGCCCCACGAGGACAATCTGCAGCAGTTTTTCCGTCTCCGTTTCCAGGTTGGAGAGCATCCGGATCTGTTCGAGGACATTCCGGGAAAGGTTCTGCGCCTCGTCGATGAGTACGACGGAATTCTTTCCCGCCCTGTGATTGGCCAGCAGGAAAGCATTGAGGGTGTCGATGTAACGCCTCTTCGTCCGATCCACGCCGACCAGCGGGATTCCGAACTCCTGGTTGATCACTTCCAGGAGCTCCATGTCGGAGAGATAGGAGTTGAAGATGAGCGCCGTCTCCACGGAAGGGTCCATCCCGGAGAGGAGCGCCCTGGAGAGAGTCGTTTTTCCTGTTCCGATTCCGCCTGTAACGACGATGAAACCTTTCTTCTCCTTGATCCCGTAAATCAGATGATTGAGCGCCTCCCGATGCTGGCGGCTCAGGAAGAGATACTTCGGGTCGGGTGTGAGGCTGAAGGGATTTTCCCTCAGTTTGAAATGGGAGGCGTACATACCCCTTGTTCGTCCTTTATCTTTAGTAGTACATCAAGCGGCAAAATGCCACCCTCAAATTAGGGTATCGGGAATCGGGTATCGAGTATTGGGAAGGAAACAGATTTTACTCAACTTTTGAGTAATTCCGGACCCTATACCCTATACCCGAGACCCATTTACTCAACCGTATGGTTCAGCACCACCTGTCTGCCCGAACGGGTCACCTTGACGGACACGCTCGTCCCCGGCCTGAGGTCCCGGTACATGGACACGAGATCGGCCACCCCGTTCACGGTCCTGCCGTTTACCTCCTGGATGACATCCCCGTTGACGAGCCCCACGTTTTCGAAAAGGCTCCCGGGCTGGATCTCGTTGATGATCACCCCGTCGGTTTTGCCCGGAGAGCCGGGTGTCACGTTCGGTGTCACCCGGGCCTGCGTCAGCAGGCTCGCCAAGTCGGCGGCGGAACCCGACGGCCCTCCGCCCGGGGGGCGTGAAGGCGGCCTGGGTGAAGGCGCTCCCGGAGTCACAGGGGGTGTCTGCTGAGCAGCCACCCCGGGCCGGGCTTGACGGTTGCTTCCTGCCGATGCGATCTCCTTTTTTTTCAGGACCTGGTCCCTGTCGCCCATTCGCAACACGACGGCGTTTCGCGCGATCCTGACGATCGTCGCCCCGCCCACCTTGTCTCCGACCTTGTAGAGGCGCTGCCGCTTCTTGTCCCTTTCCTCGATGATGGCGTAGCCCTTGCCGTCCTCCCCCGCGATCGTGCCGTAGAGATCCAGCTGCAGGGTCGTGGCTTCGAGCGAATTGGGGTCCATCTGGTCCACGGCGATGGGCCGGTCCGTCGTCCGGAAAAGGTTTCTCTCGACGATGACGACATAGGATTCGAGGGGGTCTTTCGTCATGTCTGCAGTGGGCGCGGCCGCCGCAACCTGAGGCTCCGGTTCAGGGGCCGGCGTGTTCAGTTCGATGAGCCGGTAGGCGATGTCAACGGCAAAATACACGACGACGGTGATCGCGAGGAGGACCATCATCATCGTTTGCCTGTTTTTCATGAAGGTTCGCATACCGTTTCCTGTTGCCTCAGATGGGGGTGACCACAGGGCTGGCAACCGTGCCGCCCACATCGACGGGAAAACGCTCCGTGCCGGAGCTCGGCAGATTCACGTCACCCCGAAGGGCGATCCGGCTCAGGGAAAGATTTTTGTCCAGCTGGACGCTTCCCTGGAAATCACCCTGGAGGTGATCCCCTGCCACCTGGAGCCGGTTCACCTTGAGGGTCCCGTTGCCGAAGTCCATGTTGCCTTCCATTTTCGTAAAGGTCATCTCCTGCAGGCCGAACAGGGGGGCCTGGAGGGAAATCAGTCCGTTGGCAAGCGCAAGTTCCAGATGTCCCGACCCGCCAGCCCAATGCCCCGGGAGCCCTTCGAAGTGGAGCCGGCCGTCCACCCGACCCCGGACGGCGCGCCCAAGCATTTCAGCAAGCCAGGGGCAATCGGCCGCATTGATTCCGCCGAATGTGAGATCCGCCTGCACCGGACCGCTCGTCGAGAACCGGTCCCTGAAGGCTATGTTTCCATCGATCCGCCCGCCCATGGAGGCCGCCTGGATGCGGAGAGCCACCCGTCCCGTCAGCAGAGGGAGCAGTGCAGGGTGCGCCGTGACTGTGTCGGCCTCGATCCTTAATCCCCTGCCGTCCTGCGTCTGCACGGTGAGTCCCGTCAGCGTGACCCCGAAGGGGAAGATGTGTTCGGCAGAGTCAAAGTGCACCAGAACCCCCGCCTGATTTTTCGAGAGGGCGGAAAGCACAAGCGAGCGGAAGGCCTCCGAGGGCATTCGCATCCACGCAAAGAAGACGAGCACCACCAGGGCAAAGAGAACATAGGCGCCGTATTTCCGGATGGCTTCCTTCATCGTCTCTGCGCCTATCCTCCCTGCCTCGAAGGTCCCGCACCCGGCCTGGCGCCTGCTGCCGCCTGATAGGTGGCCAGCTGAACCGTGGCGGCGAGGTATTCGGGACTTTCCATGCTCTTGCGCACGGTGAGCTTACGGACCCTTACGGCGTCCCGCGGCGAATCGGCATGGTAGAGAAACTGGACGAGCTGTCTCAGTGTGATCTTCTCAAGGGTCACATCGGCCATCGCCTCCTCGTAGGTCCCGGAGCTCATCCCCCTGGAAGGGTTGATGGCCTTCACGTTGGGCCGCACGCCCGCCTCCCGGGCCTTTTGTTCGACGAAGGCGTACAAGGTGAAGTTGGGCGGCCTTGCGGCCATGGCCCTCTGGATGTACTCCATGTCTCGCTTGAGGACGCGATATTCGGCCAACTGGGCGTTCATCTCCTTGAGGACCTTCTCCTGGGCGTCGACGGCCTTTGCCACACGCTCCCGTTCCTCCCAGAAGGGCAGGATCCCGAACTGGATGAGAACGATCAGGATCACGATCCCCGTGCCGGCCAGGATATAGCGCTTTTCCCGTGCTCCCAGGTTGTCCCAGTACTTCTTCATGGTTTCTTCGCCAGGGTCGTTTTCAATTCGAACTCCACGCGGCTTCCCTGCTTTACGGTGGAGGAGCTGACGGCGACACTCTCGTACCGCCCCGTTTTTTCCAGTTCCTTCTTGATAGTCTCGGCGGCGTCGAAGCCCGTGGCCTCACCCCGGATATCGACCCTGTTGCCGTCAAAGACGAGGGACGTGACGGCGAAATCCGTTGTCTCGGGGACCTTCTCGGAGAGGTCCTTCATGACGCCGAGGACGGAGCCGCCTGAGGCCGCTCCCCGGGACGCCGTGGCGAGGCGCTTTGCCTCGGCGATCTTCGTCCGGAATTGCTGAGCCGGGTCGACAACGCGTGTCACCTCGGGAAAGTTCCGTTGCAGGAGGGTGGTGGTCTCGGCCCTCAATTGATCGAGGCGGGCCTTGTCGGCAAAATAGGAAAGTGCCAGATCTCCGGCCGCAAGAAAGAGGATCAGGGCCGCCGCGGCCGCCGCCCACTTGAGGTTCACGCCGAGGTCGAGCTCGAAGGCCGCGCCCTTGCGGCGCAGATCGCCCTGCCGGAAGTTGAATCCCTTATCCTTTGCCAGGGGCCGCAAGGCAAGGGCCAGCGCCCCGTTCATGATCATGGAATCCCAGCCCGCGTCATCGCCCCCCACGGGTTTGATGCCGGCAAGCTGCGTCACGTTGACACGCTCCACGGGGGCCGCCAGGGCCCGGGAGAGATCCTCGGCGAGCTTGCGATACAGGCCTCCGCCCCCGGTCAGCCAGAGCGTTGCCGGATCCTCATCGACGAGCCCCGACAGGCGCAGCGAGCTCATCGTGTTTTTCAGGGATGCAAAGAACTTCTGGCAGGCCTCGTTGATCTGCTCTTCGGCCGGTCCCGTGTCGCCCCTCCTCTTGCGTGTCTCGGCCTCGAACAGAGAGATCCCGAGGGCCCCCGAGAGGGCGTTCGTGACATGATCGCCGCCGAAGGGAAAGGAACGGACCTGGAGGATCTTCCCGGCCTTGAAGATGACGCCCGTCGTGTCCGAGGCGCCCACGTCCAGAAGAAGATTCAGGGAGTCCGCAGGTACAGCCGTCATGAGCCATGCCACAATGGGAACCGCGTCGACGTCGATGGTCTTGGCCTCGAAGCCGTATTCGGCCAGCAGCGCGATGCGATCCTGCACCTCTGCTTTGGGGACTACGGCGGTGAAGAGATCGGAGCCCTGCTCCTGCCCGACGATGGTGAAATCGACGAGCACGCTCTCCACGGGCTGAGGGATCAGGGACTCCAGCTCGAAGGGCAGGGTCTGGAGGATTTTCTTGCGGTCCTTGAAGGGGAGCTTCATGTTGCGGAAGGAAAAGCTTCTGGCCGCAAGCGAGGTCTGGCAGGACGGCACGGTGAGCACCGGGACCTCCTGGATCCGCCGCAAGGCTTCCCGGACGCCGCCCGTCCCGGCGAACTCGACTTTTTCCCAGGCAACGATGCGCATGCTGCCCCTCAGACCCGCCTCGATGAGGACAGCCTTCAGGCAGCTTTTGCCGATATCGAGCCCGAGAATATGCTTCGCCATCAGCCGAGCCTCCAGGCGACAACGGAGAGTTTCTTAGCGCTGTCCCGCTTTACGATACCACGGATGGTGCGCTTCATCGTCCCCAGATGGCCCTTTGCGGCAATCTGGAAATACTCGCTTTTCGTCACAACGGTCACCGAGTCGATGGCCATGTTCTGCAGTCCCGAGACCCTTCTGTACCAGGAGGGCTCGGTGAGGTTGTTCGCCGGGTTTCTCCGGTAGTCGTCCATCCGGTTGGCCGCATCCTCGGTGATGGACGGCGCAAGGGCCCGGAGCACTTCCTTTGGCGCCGTGTTGATGTTGACGCTTCCTTCCCCTTGAACCGTCAGGAAGAGGGTCAGGCCGGGCCTCTCCGGGGTCCCGTAGAAAAGCTCCCTCGTGACCCCGCGGACCATCAGCAGTTCGTCGACGGATTCCATGGGCCCGTTCCGGACGGAGTAAGATTTTCCAAGACCTTGATAATATGCATTTTCTGCACCAGTTGCCGTTACCTCAGAGTCCGCGTCGATCCAGTCCTTGATGGCATTCAGGAGGTCATCAATCTCCCGGTCCTGGAGCTGGAACTGGGGCTGGGACAGCAGGCGCGTCAGGGTCCCCTTCACGGCGTTGTTGAAGCCGTTGCCCTCGACGAGCTTGTTGATGTTGATCTTCCCTGTCTCGTCCTCGATGACAAGCTCCAGGTAGCCGCCGTCGAAATAGCTCTTCGATTGCTCCGAGAGCGCTTCCGTGCGGGCCCAGGCCTCATTGAGCGTGTCCGCATCCCCCCGGTCCTCGGAAAGAAGGCCCATTCCGGCGAAGAGCCCCGACTTGGCGATGTAGAGGACCCGAATCCCGTCGCCGAGGTTGGCGGCCTCGTGGACCTGCGACCTCGAGGAGACGTTGAGCTGCAGGGTGAGCACCACGATGACGCTCACCATGAGCAGGACCAGGATGAGGGCGACCCCCTTTTTGTTGGTTATCGTGTTTTTCATGCTATCACGTTTTGGTCGAGCCCGTCAGGATCAATCGGGTCATGAACTTGTACGGGTTGGCCCCGTCGTCCGGGTTGATGAAGTTGAGCTCGATGAGGATCGACGACGGGACATTGTTCCTCTGGGCCTCCAAGCCCGTGCGGCTGTCCCACTGGGGATACTCCCGGCCGCTCGAGTCATAGAAACGGAGGTTCACGAACTGCAGGCGCCGGCAGAGGATGTAGCCCTCGCCGCCCGAGGATCCCTCGCCCTGCCTCAGGACATCGCGGCGGACGATCGAGAACCCTCCCGAGTCGGGGTCGCCTTCGAGCTCGTAGCTGATCTGGGCCACGGCCATCGAATCGCCCGGACCGCTGAAATCGAGGTGTGCCCGGGACAGGAAGGATACACCCTTGAGCGGAAACTTGCCTGTGGAATCCTTCAGGGTCACGAATTCGTAGGAGTCCTTTTCCTTGCAGGACGATTGCAGGTCCAGGACCATCCTCTCCAGGGTGATGCGGGCCATGTAGTAGATCTCGTCGCCGTACTCGAGGCTCCGCACGATGCGCATCGTGGAGATGTAGGAGGCATAGATCGTCGAGAGCACGACGGCCAGGATGGCGATGGCCACCAGGATTTCGATCAGGGTGAAGCCGCTCCGCGCCGCGACGCGCTTCGCGCAGGGTCTAGGGACAAGGGGGTAGGGACTAGGGCGAAGATGAAATCCCATCTCTTTCCCCCCTATAAAGGTCACGAACCTTAATCTTCCTCTCCCCTCCGAGGGAGAGGATTGAGGTGAGGGGGAATGCTTCCCGTACCCCTTGTCACCCTCACCCGGACCCTCTCCCCTCAAGGGAGAGGGACATTTTTGTTTCCAGTTATTCATTTTTATTTCTTCTTCACCAGTCACTAATCACTAATTTACTAATCACTGTTGTAAAGTGATGGGCCGGTAGAGAATCACCTTGTAGGGCCTGTTCGGGTAGTAGTCGTGAATGACGGTGACCTCGATTTTTCTCAGGTAGCTCGATCCCGGCCCGGGCGGCTGGGTGATGCCAACCGTCCAGGAGTAATCGGGAAAGTCGTCTCCGAACTTCCCGCTTGTCTGGCCGGTCGAGAGGTTCTGCTGACCTTCCACTTCGGCCATCCGGCTCTGGGCCAGCAGGGCCAGCGTCGTCATCGCCCTGGATTCGTTGGCCATGGCGATGCTCTGGGACTGGGAGTGGAACACCGTCACGAGCACCGTGGCCAGGATGGCCATGGCGATCATCACTTCCAAAAGGGTGAAACCCTTCCGCGAAGCGGCGCGCTTCGCGAAGGGTACAGGGTACAGGGTACAGGGTACAGGGAAAGAGAGCTGCGAGATGGGATCGCGTCCTTGAACCCTTGAACCTTTGGACCTTTGAACCTTGATGTTATCTCTTCCCATCATCTTTTCACGTAACACTCGACACATAACACTTAACACCCTCGCGCCTCAGCGCGACTTCTGCCACACATCCACATACTTGTCCTGCACCTCGAAGGTGCTCAGGAAAGGCTGGAAGATCAGGGTCATGGTGCGCTCGTCGTCTGTGAGGTGGATCGCTGCGGGCTGGACGTATCCCTGGCTGAAAAACCGGATGATGACTTCCCCCTGATTTTTCTTGCCCTCGTCAACAAGCGCGACATCCGCAATTCTCACACCCGACGGCAACGAGCGTGCCTGGTTTCGCCGCAGGGTCCTGTTTTCCGCCGTCATGTCGTCACGGGTGTTCCAGACCCGGCGCTGGTCCAGGTCCAGGTGCAGGAAATGATCGACCTGTTCGCGAACGGCGCTCGCCTTCAGGTCCCGGGCCATCCCCGAAAGGTTTCGCACGGCCGACCGCATCCGGTCGCCGGTCAGGGTGTCCTGGACTCTCGGGATGGCCAGCAGGAGTATCACGCCGATCAGGACGATGACAACGGAGATCTCGATAAGGGTGTATCCGTTCTCGCCGGGCGGCCTTGGGGACGAGGTGTTCTTCAGGTTCATTTGCATTCGTCTCGCGGAGTGCCGTCGGGTCGCCAAATAAAGAGGGTAAGAGGGTAAGAAGGTGAGAAAGTTGGCGATGCGGCGAGCCTGCGCCAGGTTTTCGGCTGATCCGACCGTCTTACCTTCTCACCTTCACACGTTCTCTCTTTCGTCAGTCCTGCGACCAATTGTTGATATCCTTGTTTTTCCCGTCGCCGCCCGGCTGCCCGTCGGCACCGTAGGACATCAGGTCGAACTCGCCGTTAGCGCCCGGGCAGAGATAGACAAAATCGTTCCCCCAGGGGTCCTTGATCAACTTGCCCTTTTCCAGATAGCCGCCTTCGCGCCAGTTGCGAGGCACGGGGGGGATGCCGGGTGCTTCCACGAGGGCTCTGAGCCCCTGCTCGGTCGTGGGGTAGAATCCGTTGTCGAGGCGATACAGCTTCAGCGCCGTCTCGATGCCCTCGATCTGGATGCGGGCTTTGGTCTGACGCGCCTCGTCGGGGCGTCCCATGATCCGCGGGATGATCAAACCGGCGAGGATGCCCAGGATGACGATGACGACCATGAGTTCGATCAGGGTGAAACCCAGGCTGGTCCGCCGCATCCGATTCTTCGGGGAGATCAACTGTTCCTTCATCATGCCACCACCTTTTTCGTCCGGTCGGGTTATCGTACAAGCTGGTTCATTTCGAATATGGGCAGAAGGATCGACACGACGATGAAGCCGACAGCCAGACCCATGACGAGGATCATGATCGGCTCCAGCAGCGAGGTGAGCATCGTGATGCCCGACTCCACTTCCTTCTCATAGGCCTCGGCGATGCGGTAGAGCATGGGCTCCAGGTTCCCGCTCTGCTCGCCCACGGAGATCATCTCGACGGAGATCGTCGGGAAGAGACCGCTGCGGGCAAGCGGTGCAGAGAGGCTCTGGCCCTCGCGCACGTCGTTGCCGGCCTGCTGGATGGCATCGCTGATAAGGGAGTTTCCCACGATGTTCCGGACGATCTCCAGGGAGGCAAGCAGGGGGACTCCGCTCTCCAGGAGCGTCCCCAGCGTCCGGCTGAAGCGAGCCACGGCCATCTTGCGGTTGATCGGGCCGACGATCGGAAGTGCCAGCCAGATCCGGTCCATCAGGACCCGGCCTTTTTGCGTTTTCGACAGGAAGTACTTCAGTCCCACGAACGCGCCAATGAGCCCCGCAACGATGACCCACCAGAAGGTTTCCAGGAAGCGGCTCACGCCGATGAGAATGATCGTGATGAGCGGCAGCGTCTGATGCATCTCGTCGAATATCCTTGTCACGTTAGGCACCACGAAGGTGACCAGAAAGAACAGCACTCCGCTTCCGATGAGGAACATGAACAGCGGGTAGGCAAGCGCCGCCCGCACGCGGCCTTTCAGGGCCTGCTGCTTCTCGCTGAAATCGGCGAGCCGTTCGAGCACGAGATGGAGCGTGCCGGAGGCCTCCCCCGCCCGGACCATGTTCAGGTAGAAAGCCGGAAAGACCTCGGGGTAGTGGGTCAAGGTGTGCGAGAAGCTGCTGCCTTCATTGACCTCTTCCCTGATCTGGGCGAGGATCGTCTTGAGCTGGGGATGAGATGTCTGCGTAATGAGGGTCGTGAGCGACTGGACCAGGGGCAGCCCGGCCCCCAGAAGGGTTGCCAACTGCCTCGTCATGACCGTCATCTCGCGGGTCCCCACTTTCCGGAACAGGCCTCCCAGGGGCTGCCTCAGGGGGCTGCTCTTCTTCGCCCCGGAGGTTTCCTGAAGATCGGTCAGGTAGATATTGCTCTCGCGCAGCTTCTGCCTGGCCGCACCAGTGTTCTGGGCGTCGATGATCCCCTTGAGCTTCTTGCCCTTGTCATTGAGGGCTGTGTACTCGTAAACCGGCATAACCGCGCTAACCTGCAAACAATTTGCCAATTGCCAACATAATTCTCCGTTTAGCACAGGACAGGGGGGAATGCAACCGACGCACCCCTTGCATCCTCAAGGGTACCGGGTATCTAATCCCGGCCGCTACGTCATGGAAATTGCATGGAAATTCCCTGCATGAGGGTTCCAGGAATCTGAAAAGGCAGGCATTCGCTTTTTATCAGTTATCTTGAACACTTATCCTTCGCGCGCTGCGGGATGCGCATGCATCCGTTTTCACTGCACTTCAATAGGGGAGGGGACGTGAGGAAACATTTTATTGCTGCGCTATTCGTCTTGATCGCCGGATGCGCCTCGCTGCCGCCCACGATCGATCAGGGTGAATACCAGAACTACCGATACGGGTTTATCGTCCGACTGCCCGATGACGGCTGGGCCATGACGAAAACCGTTCCGGAAAGCTTTTCCGCCTATCTCGTGCCCGAGGCCCCCGAACGGGTCCTGCTGCTTCTGCACAACCCGCGGACCCGCGGGTTCCTTGCAGTCCGGGGCGGAACGATGTTTTTTTCCTATGAGGTCGCGCTTAATTTCCAGGAGAGGCTCACGGAGTATATCGAGCCCTTTCTCGACCAGGATTGGGGCTTGATCGTCCAGAATGAGCCCGAAGAAAAGGGATCGTATCACCTGGACCACTGGAATGCCTCGGGGCTCCAGTGGCGGGAACGGGCCAACAGCAGGCCGATGGCCGGCATGCAGCACACCTCCCTGGGTTTCTACTATTCGCTCAAGGGGGAGAGCTGCTATGCCACCTTCTACCTTTTTTCGGAACCGGATACCTTCGATGACAATGTGAGGGTGCTGAACCGGATGAGAGGAACCTTCGCGAGCGGGGAGGTGTTCACCTCGCGGGAATATGGCTGGTGAAAAAAGTGTCTGAGTGCCAAAGTGTCTGAGTGTTTGAGTGAAGAGGGATCGTTGCTTTTAATTTGTTCACTTAGACACTTCTACACTTATACACTCATTCACTTCCCCAGCGTGGTCGGTTTCGGCCTGGCCGAAGCGGATGTGACGCCTTCGTTGTGGGTTGCCTTTTCCATGGCCTGGTCCACGAGGGCGACGAAGGTCTCCAGGCTTTCTTTTGCAGCTTCGCATTGCTCCGGCGTGACGAGATCCCCCTGTTCGGCCTGGAGCCTGGCCGCCAGTGCCTCGAGTTCGATCTGGCACTGGATTATTTCGCTGAGATTCTCGCTTTTGAACCCCACCTCGAGCATCGTGGCCGAGAGCTTTATTTTTCTCAATGATTCAATCTTTTTCGCGGAGCCTGCCCCAGACATTTCTACCCCTTTCTTGATAGGATCAGTGACCAGGAGGAAATCCTGCCGCTCGAGGAGAACAGGGTGCCTCGGTTGACATATCGGTCTGACGATTCCTGCAGCAGGAACTCGGTGCCCGTGTAACGGGCGTCTGTGGATGTGCAGGAAGACAGGATGGCGTCACCGATGATGATAAAATGCCCGCGAAGCGTCCCGAGGGCCGGGTTTGCGGATTCCCAGGTCGTGAAATCGGACCCTTCGGCGAAGGGGACGATCCGGTAGAGGTTTTCGATCTCCACAGTTTTTCCGCCCATGCGGAGGGTCATGCGACCCTTGTTGAGCCAGACATCGGGGCTGTGGGTGACCCTCGTCTCCCCTTCCAGGGACGCCCGGTTCATCGCCTCGTCAACGTATTCGCCTTTTGCCGCCCAGAGGCCTTCCTGGAATAAGAACGTGTGCACTTGCGCGACCCCCGATCTGCTCCGTTTGGCAATAGTTATCAGCCCGGGCCCCGTGGTGTCAATGGCTGAGTGGGGTCGCGCAGGGAACAGGGTACAGGGTATAGGGTATAGGGTATAGGGTATAGGGGCGGAGGGGGATTTCTTGATTTCAAAACCCTGGACCCTTGACCCTGAACCCGTTACCCTTCACTGCAACAAAAGGCAATCATTGCCTGATGGGCGAGGGTAATGGTATAGACACGGGTCAGCATGCCAAGACAAGGAGCAGTGACGTGACTGGAACACTGGTGAACACGGGCGCCGTGGTGGCGGGGAGCCTCCTGGGCGTGTTGATCGGGAAACGGCTGCCCGACCGGATCAAGACCATCGTCATGCAGGCGCTAGGGCTCTCGGTGATCCTGATCGGCCTCCAGATGGCCCTTTCGGGCACACGACCACTGCTCGTCATCGGGTCCATCCTGCTCGGCGCCGTCACCGGGGAGCTCATGGATATCGAAGGGCGCATCGCCGCAATCGGGGAGTGGCTCAAACGGCGCTTCCGGTCCGAATCATCCACCTTCGTCCAGGGTTTCGTTACGGCCTCCGTGCTGTACTGTACGGGAGCCATGGTGATTGTAGGTTCCATCCGGGACGGGACTGTGGGCGACCCGAGCATTCTCTATGTCAAATCCCTGCTCGACGGGGTGGCATCCATTGCCTTTGCATCTTCCCTGGGGCTGGGGGTTGCCTTTTCCGCCCTTTCGGTTTTCGCGGTCCAGGGGGCAATCACCCTGCTGGCCGCGAAACTCGCCTTCCTGCAGAGTCCCATGGTGATCGAGGCCGTCACCGCCACGGGCGGCCTTCTCATACTGGGGATCGGCATCAACATCCTGGAGATCAAACAGATCCGCGTGGGCAATCTTGTCCCGGCTCTGGTCTATGCGGCCATAGCGGCGCTGTATATCTAGGGTTCAGGGTACAGGGTCTAGGGTCCAGGGTTCGCGCAGAGCGCGGCTGAAAACGTGCGTGAGCGCAGAACGGGCACAACGAAAGATGAAAGTGTTTCCGTCATCACAAAAATGGGTCATCGCGAGCCGAGCCTCGCGAGGAGTGGCGATCCACGCTTGAGATCTTTGCTCGGATTCTATGACGAAATTGCGTAGCTACGCTCCTAAGAAACTGCTCAAAAATGGGTCATTACGAGCCGAAACTCGTGAGGCGCGGTAATCTACGATTCAGAATGAAATAACGAAGATTGCCGCGCTTCGCTCGCAATGACCTTTTTATATTTTCCTGCTGTTTCTTCCGTCGATAACCCCGTCTCCGGACGGGGTCTGTGGCTCGCAATGACGATTATTTTCGCAACTGCTTTCATATAAACCAATGAATACGGCCGCGAAGCGGCCCCCGGAAAAAGAAAAATCCCCGTTGAGGGGATTTTCCTAAGATGAAAGGAAATGGGAGTTGGGTGTACTGTTGTCAGCCCTGTTACGGGGCTTTTTGTTCTTAATTCCCACCCGGGGGCTCCCCGAGCTGAATGCCATAATGAGAGTGGTTTCGTCTGATCTTCTCTACACGCTCCCGCTTTTCTGACTCGGCCTTGCATTCGATGCACTGAGTCGCCGCAGGTGCAACCAGAAGCCTCTTCTCGGATATGGGTTTCCCGCAATCCTCGCAAATTCCATAGACGCCTTCATCGATCCGTTTGAGAGCGCTGATCAGCTCCACGACTGACCTTCTTTCCCGGTCCATCAGTGCATATTCATATAGCCGCTCGGACTCGAAACAGGCCAGATCGTGCACGTCCGGGAGCAACCCGTTGAGATTCTCCGTGGGGAACAGAGACCTTCCGTTTGCTTTCAGGATTTCCTCGATCCGGTGATGCAACATCGATTTGTAGCGCTTGATTTTCACCGTAGCCATTATTTAACCTCCTTTTTCCGGAGATATCCTATAGCAACAGGCCTGCCATGAATCCTTCCCGCGAGAAAATTTTCATAACTCATTGTCAGATAAGAGGAAATGATGGACTGAAATGCGGCGTCCCGATCGCGTCTGGCTGCCGCCTGGTGTGCCGGATCGGAAAAAGCCGTCGAAAAGGAGGCTTAAAATTTCTCTAAGATGCTGAATCGAAATGCGAAAAATGAATGCGACATTTTTGTCGCCAAGAAAGACCGAAAAGTCGTACAAAATTGGGTATAGGGTATTGGGTATAGGGTATTGGGTATAGGGTATTGGGTATAGGGTCAGACTCTGGGGACTAGCGTTTCGGGTATTAGGGTATCGGGGAAGAGAAAAAGGTCATCGCGAGCCGAGCCTCGCGAGGAGTGGCGATCTACGATTGAGTTCTTTAAAAGGCCTCTCTGTTCCTCCTTTGCAAAAGCGTCATTATCGTTCGGAATCTGGTTTCCAGACGCAGAATGCTCGCAGCTACGAAAAGAAATTTCATAAACAAATAAATCTCTTTCCTTCCCCTGGACTCGAGTCCCGATACCCGATACCCCCGCTTCATCTTCTGATACCCGAGCCCCGATACCCGATGCCCTTCTTGACGATGGGACGGACTGACAGACGGAAGAGACCGAATAGACGGCACAGACGTATTTCAAGGGTCAGACTGCGAAGTCGATCTGCTGGATGGAGCCGGCGCCGCTCCCTTCACGGAGGTAAAATCCGTTCGCGCGGACCGTTCCCTGCAGCCGGTTGGACTCGTCCCTGTAATCAAAGGGGGCCTTGAGCGCGCCCAGATAGATGGCCCCTATCGCCTGATCCTGCAGGGTGTGATAGGCCTCGTTTCCGGAGCCGTCGCGGCTCCAGATCCTCAAGCGGTCGTAGACGGTGTCGTTTTCGTCGATCCAGCGGTTCTGGTCGGTATCGAAGGCGGCCAGCTCGGCGAAGCCCTCGCCTGTCGAAGGTCCGAAAAGCTCGACGCCGTCGTTGGCGATGCCGTCGCCGTTGCGGTCCAGGACAAGGAACCCGCTGCCCGCGCCGGGCGCTGAAATCGTGTCTTCCCTGCCGTCGGCATCGATGTCGAAGGCAAACCGGCCTCCGGAAAGAGAGGCGGCGCTTCCCCCGTAATGGATGACAAGGGGATCGACTTTTGTGGCATCGCCTGCCCGGAAGCGGAAGTTGTTCTGCTCGACGTACGATCGTTTCAGGTCGAAATCCAGGGCAAACTCGATATCCTGCCCGTCGGCCGTGCGGACCACTCCCCGGGCGCTGAAGGAGAGCGACTCCTCTTCCCGGTAGGTCTCGCTGCGGTCGTAAGCGACACCCCAGCCGGCGCGACCGTTCGCGGCACGATCAACCGCACCCGGATCGGAGGCCGGCGCCTCCGCCTCGGGCGGGTCTTCGTTCATGCGGGCAAGGTTGGAGAGATCAACCTTGATCCCTGTGAAGGCCTCGATGATGAGCTTGGCAAGCCATATGTGTGAGCCGACCATGTCTTCCGCGTCGGTCTTTGCTTTTGTACAGGGGCTGCAGGAGCCCGCTGAACATTTCTGGCGCCGGGACCCTTCCGTAGACAGGGAGACACGATCCTCCGCGTCCGCTTGAGGCGCGCTGCCCGGTTCCCCTGCCCAGAGACGAAGAGATTCGTTGATTTCCGTGGCGGCAAGGGCGGAATGAGTTACCCCGGCATAAATCCGTGAATCGGCGATGCGCATGCCTCTCTTATCGGTCTTTTTTCGGAAAAATTAAGCATGCCGGGAGAGATGCGCGATCGCTTATCCCGTCACTTCTATTTGAAGGGCGGCGTAAAATTCCGCCGCATTGCGGATCACGGACTCATCGGCATCGAAGGTCGAGTTGTGGTGCCCGCCATGGATCGGCGTCCCGAACAGGGCAAAGAGTGCCTTGCCCCCCTTCTGCTGTACCCGCTCCATCATCAGCGTAACGTCCTCCGAGGCGTTGAAAGGAGCGCTAGGCACGATCTGCCTGACCGAGGGAAGCGATTTTGCCACACGTTCCGCAACGGCGATCAGTTCCGGCGAGCTTGCAGCCACAACCGCCATGGCCGCCGGCTTCATCTCCACGGAGAGCCCGTACATTTTCGCGGCGCCCTCGATCACGTCGCGGGCTCTTTCGACCATGTACTCGTTGAGCTCGTTGGTCACACCACGGGTCTCCATGCGGAAGTAGGCCGTCTCCGGGATGATGTTCCAGGTGCTGCCTGCCTGCAGAACGCCCACGTTGATCCGCGTGGCGCCCTGGCTGTGACGGGAAATGGCATAGAGGTTCGTAATCGCGTTGCAGGCGCCCAGCATGGCGTTTTTCCCCTGCTCGGGGCTTGCGGCGGCGTGCGTCGGGCGGCCGGTGAAGGTGACCTCGAATCGCGAAAGGGCAAGGAAGCTGTGAATACTGAAGCTGATCAGCCCGGTCTCTTTCAACGACAGGCCGACGTGGCCGCTTATGATGAAATCCAGATCGTCCAGGATCCCTTTCTCGATCATGGCGGCGGCCCCCGAGAGATTCTCCTCGTTGGGCTGGAAGAGGAGCTTGACGGTACCCTTCAGCGTTTTTTGATTATCGGCGAGATGCTTGGCCAGCAGAAGCCCCGAGGCCATGTGGATGTCGTGGCCGCACATGTGGGCGTAGCCGGGATTTTCCGAGACGAAGCCCTGCCTTGCGGGAAGGTGCGTTGTGTCGTGCGCTTCGCTGACCTCGTTGGAATCGATGTCGAAGCGGTATCCCACCGTCGGTCCGGGCAGGTCGCCCTTCAGGGTCGCAACGACCCCCGTGAAACCGCCCCGGGCAGGGGCGAGGTACCTCTCCGGGGCGCCCGCCTCCAGGGCCCGGTCGTATTCCTCCTGGAGTTTCTCCGGACCGGGCAGCAGAAACAGCTTGTCCTCCGCCACGACGTCCCGTCCCTGTTTGACGTCGTAGCCCCACCCCGAAAGTTTTTCCGCCACAAAGGCCGTGGCGAAGAATTCCAGCCACGAGGGCTGCGGACACCTGTGAAGCGTGCGCCTCCACTCCACAGCCTCGGGGTAGTGAACGGCAATCGAGTCCTCGGGTTTATAGCCGGTCGCTTGCGGCATGACTGAGCCCTCCTTCATTTTCGATGGCAACGGGAAACTCTATAAAAGAAGCGCGGCAGGCTGTCAACCCGATTCATGGTTCCCGCCTCTCCGGGAGGTCATATCACCTCGAGGGACCTGAGTTCGTCGATCTCGACGTCGGCGAGACCCATCTGCCGGAGGATTTCCCCGGTATGCTCGCCGAGCTGCGGCGGGTGGAACCGCCAGCCCGGCCGGCCTTCCCCGAAACTCACCGGGAGGGCGGCCTGGGGCACCTTGCCGCCGCCGTCGGGAAGCTCTCCTGAGAACCACGTCTCACGGTGGCGGATATGGGGGTCTTCGAGGGCCTCTTCAAAGGTATTGACGGGGGCGACGCAGATTTTTTCCGGGTCGAAAATCCTGAGCCACTCTTCGAGAGGCCGGGTGCTGAGAATGGACTGGATTTCCGCGATCATCTCGTCCTGCCGCTGCAGCGGAGCCCATTGTTCCGTGATCAGGGACTCCCTGCCGACGGCGCGGCAGAAGTTCTCCCAGAAGTGCGGCTCCAGGCATCCCAGGGACAGGGAACGGCCGTCGGCTGTCGGGTAGACGTTGAAACAGGCATAACCCCCGCCGCCTTCCGTGAGGCCTCTCTTCGGAACGTGGTGGCCCGCCATGCAGCGGGACATCTCGAGTATCCCGAAGGCGGAAACCCCATCCAGGAGCGACACGTCGATGAACTGCCCCCTGCCGTCGCGCTGCCTGCTCAGAAGGGCCGCCAGGATGCCGACGACGCCCTGAAGCGCGCCTCCGAGACCGGACATCTGGACGGGGGGGACGATCGGCGGGCCGTCTTTTACGCCGAGCAGATCGAGCACACCCGAGAGGGCCAGCAGGTTGAGGTCATGGGCCGGCCGGAGCCGGTAGGGGCCGTCCTGGCCGAAGGCCGTAAGGGCGCAGTAGATGAGACCGGGCCTGGCCTCTTTCAGGACATCGTAGCCGATCTTCATGCGCTCCATGGTGCCGGGCCGGAAGGCCTCGACGACGACGTCGGACTCCCGGACGAGCCGGAGAAATACCTCGCGGCCCCGGGGGTGGCGCAACTCCAGGGTCATTCCCTTCTTGTTGCGGTTGCAGACGTGGAACAGGCTCCCCGTGCCGCCCACGAGGGGCTGGAGCCCCCGGAAGAAATCCGGAGCCCGGGGGCTTTCGATCTTGACGACCTCGGCGCCGAGATCGGCCAGGATCTGGGCGCACATCGGCCCGGGCATCCGTGCGGACAGGTCGAGCACTCGAATGCCGTCGAGAGGCAGGGTCATGGCGGTGCTTCTCCTTTCTCAGTTCGTCAGGTTGTATCTCTCCAGCTTCCGGTAGAGGGTGCTCCGGGCCATCTGCATCCTGCTGGCGATCTCCTTTTTCGTGAGCCCGGAATGGACCATCTTCTCGAGGATCTGTCGCTCCATGTGGCGGGGCGATTCCAACCGGGTCGGTCCCTCTGCCCGCGTCGGCCCGTGCAGGACCTCCGAGGGAATGAGATCGACGGTCAATTCGTCCGTGTGGACGATGTTCATCATCCGCTCGATGACGTTCTGGAGCTCCCGGACGTTGCCCGGCCAGGAATAGCCCATGAATTTCTCCAGGACCCGCCCGTCCACGCGGACCAGCCTCTTTCCCATGGCGTCGCAGAGCTTCCGAACGAAGCCGTCGACAAGCAGCGGGATGTCCTCCGGCCTGTCGCGCAGGGGGACCATGTGGATCGTGAAAACGTTGAATCGATAGTAGAGGTCCTCACGGAAGCGGCCCTTGCGGATCTCTTCCTTGAGGTTCTTGTTCGTTGCCGCGATGATTCGAACGTCCACCGGTGTGACCCGGGAGCCGCCGATCCGCGTGATCGACTTGTCCTCGATGACCCGCAGCAGGACGGACTGGAGCTCCAGGGGGGTCTCCGCGATCTCATCGAGGAAGATCGTGCCGCCGTCGGCCAGCTCGAACTTCCCCTGGTTGCCGCCGCGCCTGGATCCCGTGAAGGCGCCCTCGGAGTAGCCGAAGAGTTCGCTGGAGATCAGGTCGCGCGGGATGGCGGCGCAGTTGATGGCCACGTAGGGCCCTGCGCTGCGGCCGCTCTCGTTGTGGATGGCCTGGGCGAAGACGTCCTTTCCGGACCCGCTCTCGCCGAGCAGCAGCACGTTCGAGTTGCTCTGGGAGACCATTTTGGCCTGGTTCACCGTCTCGAGGAACTTGCCGTTGACGCCGCGGACGTCTTCGAAGGTGAACTTGGCTTTCGCCCCGATCATCCGGGTCACCAGGGTTCGTGCGCGCTTGATTTCGTTGAGGATGATCAGGCGTCCGATGGTGCGCCGGTCCTCCGTGCGGATGGGGTTGCACGTCAGCGTGTAGTCGACGGCCTGGCCGTCGCGCATGATGATGCGAGCCTCGACGTCCGTAAGGGTCGCATTGTTCTGGATCAGGTTGAAGAGGGCCGCGTTGTGCTCCCCCATGACGTCCCGCAGGCTTCGGCCGGCGAGCCGCGCGGAGCCGAGGCCGATGATCTTCTCGGCGTTCTCGTTCACCATGGTGATGCGATAGAGGTTGTCGATGGCGATGAGGGCTTCGGGGATCGATGCCAGGACCGTCTTCTGGAAGCCGTCGGCAATGCGGCACTCGGAGAGCGCCTTGCGTACCCGCATGTCGTTCTCGATGGCGTAGGCGGCTGCGGCGACCATGCCCAGCGTGTGCGGGTTTGCGTTGAGGTAGGGGCCCGTCATGTCGATGACGCCGATCAGGTCGCCGTCGGGGTCGTGGATCGGGGCCCCGGAGCAGGTCCACTTGTGGGAGTTGATGCAGTAGTGCTCCGTCGCGAAGACCTGCACGGGCCGGTCCATCTTGAGAACCGTGCCGCAGCCGTTCGTCCCCGCTTCCTCCTCGCTCCAGCAGGCGCCGGGAATGAAGTTCCCCTGTTTGATTCGCTCCACGACGTCGGCATCGCCGATAACCTCGAGCAGGTAACCCCGTTCGTCGAAGAGGGCGACGACGAATCCGGAACCCCGGACAAAACCATAGAGGTTCTGCATGAAAGGGCGGCTGGTCTCGATGAGGTCTGCATTGCGCTCCAGCAGCTCGCTCAGCGCCTTTGTGTCGAGGACCCCGTTGACGCGGGTCGTGTGGGGGTTCACATGGTGTTCCTGGCAGCGCCTCCACGACTCGAGGATGACATCGGGGATGACCAGCGGGTTCTCGAGGGGCTGGCCGTTGATGAACCTCTTCCATTCCCTCAATACCTGCTCAAAACGTTCCCTGTAGTATTCCTGCATCGCTTCACCCTTCCGGACAGCACTGTCCCGGTTGTGTCCCATTTATGCAATGAAATAGGACATGTGTATCGAAATGGGACAAAGGCATAAAGACACAGGCCGAATCTGAAAGCAAGATATTTTTATATTAGCAATGATTACAGATACTTGAATTGGTGTCCTTTTGTGGCACAGAGCGTGCTCTCCCATAGCGGGGACACAATAGAAAATCAAGCCCATACAGTGAGGAAGCCCCGGGCGGGATGAAAGGAGAGCGCCGTGTTGAGGACAAAGGAGCAGTACCGGGATCGCCTTTTCAGGATGAAACCCAACATCTATATCGGGGGAGAGAAGGTCGGCCGGGATGACCATCGGCTCTTGCCGGGAATCAATGTTCTGGACGTGACGTATGACTTGGCGCTCAATCGGGCATGGAAAGGGTTGATGACCGTTCAGTCCCCGCTTATCGGCGAAGAGATCAACCGGTTCGCCCACCTGCCGCAGACCCCTTACGATCTAATGCAGAAACAGAAAATGATCCGCCTGGCGGCCCGCCGCGTCGGCGGCTGCATCCATCGGTGCATGGGCCACGACGCCATCAGCGCGCTGGCCGTGTGTACGAAGGAGATCGACGAAGCGAAAGGGACGGACTACCACGAGCGGTTTCTGAACTACCTCAGGGAATATCAGCGAAACGACTGGGACGGCTGCTGCGCCCAGACGGACAGCAAGGGAGACCGCCTGAAGAGGCCCAGCGAGCAGCCCAACCCGGATGCCTACGTCCATGTCGTCGAAAAGAGAAAAGACGGGATCGTCGTCTCCGGCGTGAAAATGTCCATCACCCAGGTGGCCTATGCCGACGAGATGTTTGTTCTTCCCACCCGCGCCCTCATGGAGGATGACAGCGCCTTCGCCGTGGCCTTTGCCGTTCCGGCGGACTGGGAAGGGGTTCACCTGATCACTCGCCCGGTCTGGCATCGAGAGAAGGACGACCCCGATGCATCGCCCTTCTGCAAATACGGCGTCTCCGATTCCGTCGTGGTCTTCGACAACGTCTTCGTGCCGAACGAACGGGTCTTCATGTGCGGGGAGTGGGAGTTCGGTAGACGGATTGCGCTGCTGTTCGCCGACTCTCACCGCCACAGTTACAGCGGCTGCAAGCCCGGCGTGTCGGATATCCTCTGCGGGACGACGGCGCTTGCCGCCGAGGCGAACAACATCCAGAAGGTGGGCCACGTCCGGGAGAAGCTTTCCGAATTCGCCGGGGCCGCCGAGCTTGCCTTCGCGGCGGGTGTGGCTGCGGCCGTCTACGGCGAGAAGACCTCGAGCGGCGTGTTCTTCCCCAACAAGGTCTTTGCGAATGTCGGCCGGAGGATGACGGGGGAGTTGATCTATCACGAGTACAACATCCTCACCGAGATCGCCGGGGGCATCGCCGTGACGCTTCCCTTCGATGACGACTTCCACGCGCCCGACACGAAGAAGTACCTGGACAAGTTCATCGTCCGAAACCCCAAGCTCCCGCCCGATGTCTCCCTGAAGATCTGGAAATTCGTGGAGAACATCGGGGCCTCGCCCATGTCGGCGTGGTACGAGATTGCCGGCGTCCACGGGGGCGGATCGCCCATCATGGAGACGATCGCGCTCAATCTCGATTACAACTACGAGCGCAAGAAAAAACTGGCGCGCTACCTCGCGGGCATCGACCCCGAATTCGACGACTCGGCCGATCTGGCCCTGGAACCCACATTCGGGACAAGCCTCGTGGAGGAGCCGAAGGAAAAGCGGGCCAAATAATGCGGGGAAGCGATCCCGTACAACCATCGGAAAGGGAAGGAATATGGCTTCGGATCTTCTGGAAAGACTCTTTTCATTGAAGGGCAGGGCGGCCCTTGTCACGGGTGGCTACAAGGGGATCGGCCAGGCGATGGCTGAAACCTACGCGGAGGCCGGTGCCGATGTGGCCCTTGTCGCCAGGAACCTGCTCGGCTGCCAGGCGGCGGCAAAGGAGATTGCCGAAAAATATCAAGTCAGAGCCATCGGCAGGGCCATGGACGTCAATGACCCCAGGAACGTGGATGCGGTGGTTCAGGAGGTCGTTGCCGAATTCGGCCGGATCGACATCCTCGTCAACAGCGCCGGCATTCCCGGCAGTGAAAAACCGGTCCTGAAGATGACCGACGAAGACCTGGACGGCGTCATGAACGTGGATTTCAGGGGAACGTTCCTGGCGTCGAGAGCGGTTGCCCAGGTCATGACCAGGCAGAAGAGCGGCAGGATCATCAACATCTCCTCCATCCTCGGGAAGATCGCGGCTCGCAACATGGTGGGATACTGCGCCAGCAAGGCGGCTGTGATCCAGCTCACTAAGGTGATGGCCCTGGAACTCATGAGGGACAACATCCAGGTGAACGCAATCTGCCCGGGCTACATCCTGACGGAGTTCAACCGCGACTTCTTCGAATCCGAGGCGGGCAAGGGTCTCGTCAGGAAGATGATCCCCCTGAACCGGGTGGGCAGCCTGGACGAACTGAAGTCGACTGCCCTGTACCTGGCCACGTGCCCGGCTTTCCTGACGGGGGCGGAGCTGTACGTCGACGGGGGACACACCATCATCTGACAGGCGCAGGAGCAAAGGATCAAGCAACAAGCAACAAGCAGCAAGGTAAGAACAAATCTTCTTCATACGAAACCTTGATGCTTGAACCTTGCTGCTTGCTGCTCGTTCCAGGCGCTTTGCATCCAGCCATTTTTGACCGGCCTGGGAGGCGCTCCTTAGCGAAAGGTTTACGAGTGTCAAAGCAGCTGTGAAGCGGGTGGGCTTGAAATACTGCGGGGGGTGCGACTGCACCTATGACCGGCTGGGCTACGCGAAGAGGCTGCTCGGGGCCGCGGAGGGCCATATCCAATGGGTGTCCATGGAAGACGGGGGCTTCGACACGGTCCTCATGATCCACGGCTGTCCCGTGGCCTGCCCCGAGGAAAAGCTCGACCCCGACCACCCCTGGCGTGTCGTGTCGGTGACAGACGACCGGGTTGCCCCGGAAGAGATCATCAAGAAACTGATTGTTTGAGGTGAGATATGAACCGAATCGTCACAAAAGCGGATTACGTGCAGAGCCTGAAGGACCGGAAGGTCGTGATCTACTACAACGGCCGGCTTGTCGAAGACCGCAGCTCCCACCCGGGCTTTGTTCCCCACATCAACTCGGCGGCCATGACCTATGAGCTGGCCCGGATGCCGGAATACGAGGACCTGATGACGGCCAAAAGCCACCTGACGGGCAAGAAGATCAGCCGCTTCACCCACATCCACCAGAGCGTCGACGACCTGATCAGGAAAGTGCAGATGCTGCGGCTCATCTCCCACGAGACGGCGAGCTGCTATCAGCGCTGCGTGGGGTTCGACGCCCTCAACGCGGTTTACATGACCACCTACGAGATCGACGAGAAATACGGAACGTCCTACTTCAAGCGTTTCGAGGCGTACCTCAAGAAGATCCAGGAGGAGAATTTCATGCTCGTGGGCGGCATGACGGACCCCAAGGGGGACCGCTCGAAGCGGCCCAGCGAGCAGGCCGATCCCGACCTTTTTACCCGGGTGATCGAGAAGCGCAACGACGGGATCGTCATCAGCGGCGCGAAGGCGCACCAGACGGGGGCGGTGAACAGCCACGAGATCATGATCATGCCGACGCAGGCCATGGGTCCCGGCGACGAGGCCTATGCCGTTGTGGCCGCCGTCCCGCTCGATGCCCCGGGGGTCACACTCATCTTCGGCCGGCAGACCAACGAAGAGCGGAAGGTCGAAGGGAGCATCGATGCGGGAAACGTGAATTTCGGTATGGTAGGCGGTGAGGCCCTGGTCATCTTTGAAGGCGTTTTCGTCCCCTGGGACCGCGTATTCATGTGCGGCGAGGCGGACTTCTGCGGGACGCTGGTGGAGCGCTTCGCGACCCTGCACCGCCAGAACTACGGAGGCTGCAAAGGCGGAGTGGTGGACATCATGGTGGGCGCCACGGCACTGGCGGCCGAGTACCAGGGAACGCTGAAAGCCTCCCACATCAAGGACAAGCTCGTCGAGATGACGCACCTGGCCGAGACGGTCTATTCGGGCTCGGTGGCCTGCTCGGCCATGGGTTCGAAGACGAAGAGCGGGGCCTACTACCCGGATCCTCTGCTCGCGAACTGCACGAAATACAACGTCACGCAGCACATCTACGAGGTCTCACGGCTGGCCCACGACGTGGCCGGGGGAATTCTGGCCACGCTGCCCTTCGAGCAGGACCTGCGGCACCCGGAGATCGGCAAGTACGTGGAGAAGTACATGAAGGGCATCGAGGGCGTCTCCACGGAGGCACGGATAAAGGTGCTTCGGCTGCTGGAGAACATGACGGGCGGGACAGCCCTGGTGGAATCCATGCACGGGGCGGGTTCGCCCCAGAGCCAGCGGGTCATGTACCAGAGGCTGGGGAAGTTGCCCGAGAAGATGCGCATGGCCAAAAAACTGGCCAGGGTAAACGAGTGAGACCGGCAAAAGGAGCCGCGAAACATGCCGCTGAAAATCCTCGTCTGCATCAAACAGGTACCCGACCCGGAACGGTTCGACCGCATCACCCTGGATCCCGCGACGGGGTCCATCAACCGCGCGGGCATCCCGCCGGTCACCAATCCCGTCGACCGTCATGCCGTCGAGGAGGCCCTGCGCATCCAGGAGGCTCTCGGGGGCTCGGTGACCGTCCTGACCATGGGCCCGCCGCAGGCGAGAAAGTGCCTGGAAGATGCCCTGGCCATGGGCGCCGACCGGGCGGTGCTGCTTTGCGACATGGCTTTCGCAGGCGCCGACACCCTGGCCACGGCCGCCGTTCTGGCAGCGGGGATCCGTTCCGCCGGCGATTTCGATCTCGTCCTGTGCGGAAACGAATCGGTGGACGGGGCGACGGGACAGGTGCCCGGCCAGCTCGCCGAGGCCCTGGGCTGGCCCCGCGTAACCCACGCCCGGAAGATCGGGTTTGTCGACGGGGAGAAGGCGGCCTTCGTTGAACGGCAGATCGAGGGCGGGTTCCTGCACGTCAAGGTGAGGCTTCCCGCCGTCATCGCCGTCGTGAAACGGATCAACCGGTACCGTCTGCCCACCATCTTCGGGATCCTCGAGGCCGGGAAGAAGGAGATTGCCGAGGTGGGCTGTGCCGCCTGCGAGTGCGCCGGCATCCGGGCGGAGGCGATGGGCCTCGAGGGCTCGCCGACCCGGGTCGCCGGGATTTTCCAGTCCCACCGCAAGAGGCACGTGGAGATGATCGGCGGCGATCCGAAAGAGGCCGCACGAATACTCATCGGTCGGCTCCGGGAGATGGATGCACTTTGAAGAAGTGCCTGAGTGTCTGAGTGCGAAAGTGCGGGAGTGAAGAAGGGATGACGCATTCGAATCCGGACAGCGAAAACATGAAAGAGATCCTCGTCTGGGCGGAGCAGTGCGACGGGCAGCCGTCGGGTGTCGCGCTCGAAATCCTGCAGAAGGCCCGTGAACTGGCGGGGCTTCTCGAGGGGCGGGTATCGGCCGTTGTGATCGGGCAGGATTGCCGCGAGTGTGCCGCCGGGCTTATCGCCCACGGGGCCGGCCGCGTATTCGTCGTCGAGGACCCCCGGCTGGGCCTCTACCAGGCCGATGCATTTACGAAGATCCTCTGCAGGCTCATCGGCGAGATCCGGCCCGGGATCGTCCTCATGGGGGGCACCTCAGTCGGCGCGGACCTGGCCCCCGCCGTGGCGGCAAGGCTCGGGACGGGGCTTACGGCCCACTGCACCGATCTGCACATCGAGGCGATCGACGGACGGGATCAGCTGGTGATGGTCGTCCCCGGCTGGCGGGGGAACATGATGGTGAAGATCGTCTGCACCGAAAAGAGGCCCGTCATGGCCACCATCCGCCCCGGCGTGATGGAGAGGGGCAGGCCGGATCCCTCACGAAAGGGTGAGATCGTCGCCGTCAGCGCCGATATCGAAGCGGAGGACTTCCGGGCCAGGACCCTCGAGATGGTGAGGGAATCGGAGGAGAGCGAGCTGGAGCAGGCGAAGATCGTCGTGTCGGGGGGGTTCGGGTTCTACGAGGCGGGTGGCGTATCGCTACTGGAAGAGCTTGCGCGCGCGATCGGCGGTGTCACGGCCGGGTCGAGGCCCGCCTGCGATGCGGGCTGGGTCCTCGAGTCGCGGATGATCGGGCAGAGCGGAAGCACCGTGAGCCCCGATCTCTTCATCAGCGTCGGGGCCTCCGGCGCGCCCCACTACACGACGGGGTTCGCGAAGTCGAAAATCATCGTGGCCGTCGACCGGAACCCGAAGGCGCCCATTTTCGACATCGCCGACTTCGGCATCGCGGGCGATCTGCAGGAGATCCTGCCCACACTCGTGGAGGAGCTCAACCGCGGTAAATAGAGCAGGGTTGCGGCGCACGAAGAAAAAGAGAATCTCGAATAATGAGGGAAGGGGAAATCGCCATGTTTGAGTTCACGAAAGAGCAGGAGATGATCAGGGCCATGGTGCGCGAGTTCGCCGACACGGAGCTGGCGCCGAAGGCACTCGAGCTGGACCGCAAAGGGGAATTCCCCTTCGAGCTTGTCAGAAAAATCGGGGCACTGGGGATCATCGGGGTGGCCTCCCCCCGGGAGTTTGGCGGGTCGAAGGCGGGGCACCTGCCTGCGGTGATCGCCGTCGAGGAGATCGCCCGCGTCTACCCCTCGCTTGCCTTCATCCTCGAGGTGACCCAGGCGCCGCTGTACATGATCGAGAACTACGGGACGCCGGAACAGAAGCAGGCCTGGCTGCCGCCGCTCATCCGGGGCGAGAAGATCGCCGCCGTGGCGGCGACGGAACCCACGGGGGGCTCGGATTTGGCCACGCTGAACACGACGGCCGCTGCCGATGGGGATCAGTACATACTCAATGGCCGTAAGGTCTACATCACCAACGGCAGCGTGGGCGACATCGTCCTGGTCCTGGCAAAGACGGGCGAGCGCGCCAGCATCCTCGCTGTCGAGAAAGGGACGCCGGGACTCGTCGTGAGCCGCAGGCAGGATCTGATGGGGTTCAAATCGGGCGATGTCTGCGAGCTTGGCTTCAGCAGCTGCCGCATCCCGAAAAAGAATCTCATCGGCAAGGAGGGGGGCGGCCAGGCGGTGGCCATGGCGACCTTCACGGTGAGCCGCGCCGCCGTGGGAGCTGTGGGGCTGGGGATTGCGCGCGGGGCCTTCGAAATTGCCCTGAAGTACGCGAAGGAAAGGTCACTTTACGGCAAGCCCATCGCTGGTCTCCAGGCGATTCAGTTCATGCTCGTGGATATGGACACGGAGATCGACGCCGCCCGCTGGCTCATCTATCATCCTGCCGCCTGCCTGGACCGGGGCATGCTTCCACGCGACATCGGCAAACTGTCGGCCCGGGCGAAGTACATCGGGGGCGAGGTGGCGGCGAGCGTTGCCATGAAGGCCATGCAGGTCCTGGGCGGCTACGGGGTGAGCCCCGAGTATCACCTGGCAAGGCTTCTGGCCGATGCCGTGGAAATATTCCCGGCCACGGGAACACCGCAGATCATGAAGATCATCCAGGCCATGGAAATCGTCAAGTGACGGCTGACCGTAGTGCCTCCACTATGAAAAAAAGCCCCCAGTGTACTCGGGGGCTTTTTAAATTGTCTTTTTCTTGATACCCGATCCCCTATACCCGAAACCCTGTTCAGGGTTTCCTGTAGTACTTCTCCGCCATGTAGGAGCTTCTCACGAAGGGACCCGACGCGGCATCCCGGAAACCCAGGCGCATGGCGTCCCTGTGGTACTTCTCGAAGATTTCCGGCCGCACGTATTCCACGACGGGATGGTGGCACGCAGAGGGGCTGAGATACTGCCCGATGGTGATCACGTCGCACGAGGCCGAGCGGAGGTCCACCATGACCTTTAGGACCTCTTCGCGCGTCTCCCCGAGCCCGAGCATCAGCCCGGACTTGGTCGTGAGCGACGGGTCCAGGGCCTTCGCCTCCCGGAGCACTTCGAGGGATCGACCGTAATCGGCCTGGGGGCGAACGGACGAATAGAGCCGGGGGACCGTCTCGACGTTGTGGTTCAGAACCTCCGGGGCAGCGTCTACGACGGCCTTCAGGGCCGGGCGCGACCCCTGAAAGTCGGGGATGAGGACCTCGATGCCCACGCCGGGGCACTCTCTGCGCATTACCTCGATGACCCGGGCGAAGTGTCCGGCGCCTCCGTCGGGCAGGTCGTCCCTCGTCACGGAGGTGACGACGACAAACCGCAGTCCAAGCCGCTTCACTTCCTCGGCAAGGCGCAGGGGTTCATTGACGTCCAGCGCGGACGGGGTCCCCGAATCCACGGCGCAGAACCGGCAGTTGCGGGTGCAGACATTCCCCATAATGAGGAATGTGGCCACCCCCTTGGAGAAGCACTCGCCCTGGTTGGGGCAGCAGGCCTCCTGGCAGATGGTGTGGAGCCTGTTGTGCTCCAGGTTTCCCTCCATCGCCTGCACGGCAGCCCCCACGGGGAGCCTTTTTCGGAGCCATTCGGGCTTTGCCGGAATCATTTGTGTTCTTCTCCTTTTCTGAGGCCTGTCGCCAAAGCAATCTCGCCGGCTGTTGCAGCTGAAAACGATCGCATGCGCATTCTCGCAGTTTGCTGCGGGGTAACCGAGCATGATAACAGGTAAATCACTTCCTTATGTTTCTAAATTCCTGGCACCTCGGTGCGAGGAATTTAAATACTCCGATCCGGCTCTTCTGCTTATCTCGTCCTATCGAGCCCTTTACCTTAAACTTCCGCTCCCTTCCCCTTCCTCTTGTGAGAGGACCCTGGTTACGCAAATTCATCGTCTATCTCGGTCACCCCGCCTGATTTGTCAAAGACTTTTGTGCCTTGACCGGACAGACCGAAAAGACAAGACAGGAGAGACCAGAAGACAGAGAGGGAAGGCGGGGCGTTCGCCCCGCCTTCCCGGAGGGAGGTAGAATCCTGACGGATCTACTCGAATTTGTCGGGTTTCTTGAAGCCGAGGCGCGTCCAGTACTTCTCGGGCATCACCTGGGGGTTCTTGTAGAAGACCCAGGCGCAGGGCTTCTTCTCATCGGGGTTGTATTCCGTCACCCACAGGGGCCAGCCGCCCCATTCGATCATCAGGATCTCGTTCATGGCACAGTGCAGGCAGTAGTAGGGCACGCCGGCCTGGCTCCAGCTCCAGGGGTAGGCCTTGGAGGTCTTGCCCCAGTTATAGGGGGGGCCGTAGCGAGAAGGGGTCCCGTCCACGGTGTCGCCTCGGCGGGTCCTGCCGCCGCTGCCGCAGGGGTCGCAGCCCAGCACGATCTTGTCGTCGTCCTCGGTGAAGTCCAGCTCGCCCATCTGCCGCGGGCCGCACCGGTGGGCGCGGAAAACCTCGGCGTTGAGCCAGATCCTCTCCATGGGCGACATCTTGCGAAGACCGCTCCAGGTCCGGCGCATCATCCAGGTGCTCTGGGTGTCGCGAAGAAGCTGGTACATGGCCTCTTCACCGAATTTCTTGGCGACCTTGTCGAGCATGTCCGACGTCCAGTCGGCATAGAGGTCGTGAAGGCCCTTGCTCTCGATGATGATGTAATCGGCCAGCTCCTTGGCCAGTTCGGTCTTGCCCTCGTCGATGCAGCGCTTCACCATGTCGGGCGTGGGCACGCCGAGATCCTTCAAATCGTCCATGCGAATCTTTCTTTTGATCTTGTCCCACTTTTCGTATTTCAGCATAGCTTTCACCTCGCTAGTGTCAGGCGGCGGGGAAGCGTCGGTTCATTCCTCCGCTTTCCCGAGGCCGTTGATGTCCTGTGGAACCCTTCCGGGATCCTGTTGATGGATGCGCAGCCTCACTTGCCGTTCTTTTTGAGCTCTTCGGGCAGCCTCTCCACTTCCGGTGCGTGGTAGAGGACGTCCTCGCCGTAAAGGGCCTTGACGTCGGCTTCGCCCATGCCGAGCTCCTTGGTCAGGACTTCCACGTTGTGCTCGCCGACAAACGGCGCGTAGCCCCTGGGACCGGCCGGCGTCTCGGAGAACTTCAGGGGGCTGCCGTAGTGCCGCATGGGGCCGAGGAAGGGCTGGTACAGCTCGACCATCATCTCGCGGGCCTTGATCTGGGGATCGCTGTCGGCCAGCTCCTTGAGGGTCCGGCAGCGGATGCAGGGCACACCCGCCTCATCGAGCATCTTCTCGCATTCCGCCACGGAAGGCAGGGACATGACCCACTTCGAGAGCTGCTCGTGGATGTAGGGCGCATTGTCGACGGAGCAGCGTGTGGAGACGTCCTTCGCCCTGGGATCGGTCAGCAGGAACTCGAACTCCTTGCCCATCAGCTTCACCAGGGGCTGCCAGCGGGGCTCCGTGAGGCAGGCGATCGCCATGATGCCGTCTTTCCCCTCATAGAGCCCGTAAGGGGCGTAACCGGGGTGCTGACCGCCGATCTTGGGGATATCCAGTTCCTTGCCGGTCTGGCCGGCGGCTGTGCTGATCAGGTACCAGGGCAGGGTGTTCTCGTGGAGCGAGAACAGGCAGTCCATCATGGAGATGTCGATGTTCTGCCCCTGGCCCGTTGACTTCCTGTGGTAGAGCGCGGCGTTGATCGCCGTCGTGGCGTGGATCGCGGCCACGGTGTCGCCGATCGACATGGGGGCGATGATCGGGGGCTTGCTCTGGTTGGACCAGCCGCTGGCGCCCTGGGCGATCATGTCATAGCCCGGCCGGTCCCAGTAGGGACCCCAGTGGCCGAAGGACGAGATCGAGCAGTAGATGATGTCGGGCTTGATCTTCTTGACCTGGTCATAGTCCAGCTTCAGCTTGCCCATGACATCGGGGGCGAAGTTTTCGATGATAATGTCGCTCTTCTTGATGAGCTTGTGGATGATCTCCATCCCCTTGGGGCTCTTCATGTTGACGCAGATGCTGCGTTTTCCGCGGTTGACGTTGATCGTGTAGGAACTCTGCGTCACACCGTTTTTCTCGACGCGCTTGGGAAGCCAACGCTCGTTGGCCCCGGCCTTGTACTGCTCCACCTTGATGACGTTTGCGCCCAGGTCGGCCAGCGTCTTCGCCGCGTGGGGTCCCGCCAGAACCCACGTAAAATCAAGCACTGTCACGCCCGTCAGGGGACCCGGTTTCAGGTTACTCATAATTACCTCCCTTTTCTCGATTTGTAGTGTTTATCCTTATTCGCATGCCGCCGCAAGGACAGAGTCGGGGGCCTCCTTGCCTTGATCCGTTGCCCTCGTGCTTTTTCGCCCTCAGGGACGCTGCAGCGGCATCACTTCGATTTTTTCCTGGCTCTTTCGTCGTAAAGAAGCCCGCCGACGAAGGCGGCCACTTCACCCGTCACCCCGGCGCACTGCTCGAGGCCGCCGCCGGCAAAATAGGCATCGGCCTTCACCGGGTCGGCCAAATCGGTCTGCGTCAGGTCGCGGCAGTTGATCGTGCCGAAACGGCTCTGGAAATGCTTCACGAGCTTCCGGGCGGGCCGGATGCCGTCGATGATCCCCTCCATGCCGCCCCCCATGCTCCTTCGGCCGAACACGGCGCCCAGGACCATGAGCCCCCCGATCAGGGCGCCGCAGTTGTTGCCCGTCATGGACATCCCGGCGGCGAAGGGGCTTGCGGCCATGAAGAGGGGGGTGTTGTCCTCCTGAAATACGTCGAGAAAGCACTGCACGACGGCCTGTGAGCAGCCGTGACAGTTGAAGTCATAGTCGTAGGCCCTTTTCTGAACGGCTTCGACAAATTCCGCCCTGCTGCCGTATCGATCGAGCTTGCTGAGATCCACGGGATGCCTCGCTTACTGGTGCTGCCTGCCTCCCGGTGATTCCGTATTTTCCGCCGGGGCTGCCCCCGGCGGAAAATACGGAAGGAGAGAGAGGTAGGTCGGTGTATCTACAGGCCCAGTTCCCGGGCCACGATTTCACGCTGATAGTTGGGGCTGCCGAAGGCATATTCGCCGGCCTTTGCCCGCCTCGAGTAGATGGGCATGGCGTGTTCGACGATGTAACCCGTCCCGCCGAAGATCTGGTGGCCGATGAGGGCTACTTTCTTGTATGCCTCGCTTACCCAGGTCTTGGCCACGGCGGCGAACTTGCGCGCCTCGGGCATCCCCTGGTCGATCATCCAGGCCGCCTTGTAGGTGATGTAGATGCTCTGCTCGGTGGCCATCTTCATGTTGGCGCACAGGTGCTGCACGGCCTGGAATGTGCCGATGGCCTTGCCGAACTGCACGCGCTCCTTGGCGTAGGCGACGGCCAGCTCCATGACCTTGTTCGAGCCGCCCAGCATCTCGGCGCACTTGGCCACGGCCGCTATTTCGAGGGTCTTTTCGATGGCGGCGAAACCCTTGTTCAACGCGCCCAGCACGTTGGCCTTGGGGACTTTGACCTTGTCGAAGACCACCTCGCACTGCTTGTCGCCGGCCACGGTCCTCAGAAGCGTCATCTTGATGCCCGGGGTCTTGGAGTCCACGAGGAACAGCGAGATACCCTCCCGGTCGGCGTCCTTGCCGGCGGTGCGGGCCGCAACGACCATCCAGTCCGAGACGTTTGCGTCGGGCACGAAGAGCTTGATCCCGTCGATCATGTAGCTCTCGCCTTCCGCCTTGGCCTTGACCGTCACGAGCGCGGGGTTGTACTGCGTTGTTGCCGGCTCGGTGAAGGCAAGCGTCATGCGCAGGCTGCCCTCGGCGATCTTGGGCAGGAATTCCTGCTTCTGGGCTTCGCTGCCGGCCGCCAGGATCGTGCAGCCGCCGAGGATGACGGTGGAGAAGTAGGGGCCGGGCAGGGCCGCGTAGCCCATCTCCTCCATCAGGGTCACCATGTCGAGCACGCTGCCGCCGATTCCGCCGTATTCTTCGGGGAAGAGAATCCCCATCCAGCCCAGTTCGGCCATGCCGTTCCAGAGCGCCGGCGTGTAGCCGTTCTCGTCCTTTTCCATCTCGAGGTACCACTCCACGTTCGGGCAGGCGCCGGCGAGGAACCTGCGCGCCGCCTCCTTGAGCATTTTCTGGTCGTCGGTATATGTAAAGTCCATGAGACAAACCTCCTGATATCGGGTTATCGTTTACTCAGCCCCTGGGGAGACCCAGGCCGCGGGTTGCGATGACGGTTCGGCCGACCTCGCTGGTGCCGGCGCCGATCGTGGTCATGAAGGAGTGCAGGAACTCCCACTCGATGCGGCCCTTGAGGGGCACGTACTTGGAGCCTTCCTCGAGCTGGCAGTACTGGTCGAGGATCTGCATCGCATTGTCCACCATCCGCTGCTCCATCTCGGAGATGACGACCTTGGTGATCTCGGGCTCGCAGGTCATGGTCTGGTGGTTCCACTCCATCCAGCGGGCGTGGTCGGAGAGCAGCTGTGTCGTCTCGATCTCGACGGCGATCTGGGCGATCTTCTGGCGGACCATGGGGTCCTCGGCCAGGGGCTTGCCCAGGTAGGTTGTCTGCTTCGCGTAGTCGATGATCATGTTCAGGTAGGGGTAGTAGCGCGAGGGGGTGAAGACGTAATTGCGCTCCGACATGAGGGCCTCCATCATGTAGTAGAAGCCCTTGTTGACCTCGCCCACGAGCCGGTTCTTGGGGACCTTCACGTCGTCGTAAAAGATCTCGTTGGTCCGCTCGCCCGACATGGTGATCATGGGCCGGATCGTGATCCCGGGTGCCCGCTGGTCGACGATGAAGAGGCTGATTCCCTTGTAGGGGGAGGCCTTCAGGTCCGTCTTGGCGGCAAGCCAGTGGTAGTCGGAGTAGTGGCTCTCCGTGTTGAAGGTCTTCTGGCCGTTGACCAGGTAGTAATCGCCCTGGTCGATGGCCGTCATCTTCATGTTGGCCAGGTCCGAGCCCGCCTCGGGTTCCGTGTAGCCCAGGCCGAATTCGATCTCGCCCCGGACGATGCGGGGGATGAATTCCTTCTTCATCGCGTCGTTGCCGCGGCGCAGGATGGTGTGTCCCACCATGGTGTAGGCCACGTCGTTGGGCACATGGGCGCTCCATCGCTTGCCCAGCTCGTCGATGAGGATGAAGTCGTAGACGGGCGACAGCCCCTTGCCGCCGTATTCCACGGGCCAGCTCCAGCCCAGCAGCCCCGCCTCGTAAAGTTTCTTCCCGAAGGCGCGGCCTTCGGCATCCAGACCCAGGTCTTCCCAGTTCTGCCGGGCGATCTCCTCGGTCAGCTCCTTGTCGAGGAACGCAGCAACCTTCTGCTTGTAGGCGTCCTCTTCCTTTGTGTACCCGAAATCCCAAGCCATGTGTGTTACCTCCTCTCAGGGTTCCCTTCGATGGCGCCGAATCCCCGGTCCGATTTCGGCCGGAACGGCGCTGATTTAGCAATCACTCAGTTTTCTTCCGCTGCGTCGCCTTTTTGGGGAGGGGGCGACGCCGGGCCTCAGGGCATGTGAATGGCCCCGCCGGCAAGGGTCATGGCCGCCTCCATGATCGCCTCCGACACCGTCGGGTGCGGGTGGATGGCGCCGGCCAGCTCCTCGGCGGTCATCTCCATGGTCATCCCCAGGACCGCCTCGGCGATCATGTCCGTGGCGTGGGGGCCGATGATGTGGACGCCCAGCACCTCGCCGTACTTCCCGTCCGAGATGACCTTGACCATGCCTTCCGTCTCGTTGAGGACCAGGGCCTTGCCGTTGCCCCTCAGGGGGAAGCGGCCGACCTGGATCTCACCCCGTTCCTTTGCCTTTTCCTCCGTGAGCCCCACGGAGGCCACCTCGGGCGTCGTGTAGATGCAGGAGGGGACAGCCTTGTAGTTCATGACCTCCCGATGCCCCAGGATGTTCTTCACGGCGCACTCGCCCTCGGCCGAGGCCAGGTGGGCGAGCATGATCCCGCCGACAACGTCGCCCGCGGCGTAAATGCCGGGGACGTTCGTTTCCATGAATTGATTGACGACGATTGCGCCCCGTTCGTGCTTGACGCCCACCTTGTCGATGTTGAGAAGCGAGAAGTCGGGCTTGCGGCCCACGGTGAGGAAAACCTTCTGGGCCGTGACCGTCTCGGTCTTGTCGCCGATCGCGTAGGTGACGGTGTTTTCCGTCTTCTTGTGGGCGATTCCCTTCACGGCGGCACCGGTGACGACTTTGACGCCCGAGGCAGTGAGCTGCTTCTGGAGAATCGCGGCGATCTCCTTGTCCACGCCTGGGACGAGCCCGGGCAGCATCTCGATGATCGTGACCGCGGTGCCCATGGCGATCAGGAACTGGGCGAATTCAACGCCGATGACGCCGCCGCCGATGACGACGACGCTTGCGGGCAGGGCCTTCATGGCCAGGACCTGGTTGGAGTCCATGACGTCCGGACCGTCGATCCCCTCGATGGGGATCCTGCCGGGTGTCGAGCCTGAGGCGATGAGGATGGCGTCGCCCTGGACCTTCTCGCCGGTCTCGTTGACCTGGACGGTCTTCGGGTCCACAAAAGACGCCGTTCCCTGGATGACCTTGACCTTCTTGGCCTTCAGCAGGGCGCCCACGCCGCGGGTTAGCTGGGAAACGACGGTGTTCTTGCGGTTCATGACGGCGCCGAAGTCCACTTCATAGCCCTTGCATTTCACGCCGAAGACTTCGGAGTCCTTCATGGTCTGGACGACGCCGGCCGACTGCAGAAGCGACTTGGTGGGAATGCATCCCCAGTTGAGGCACGTGCCCCCGAGGGCGTCCTTCTCGATGAGCGTCACATCGGCGCCCATGCGGGCCGCGCGGATCGCTGCGGGGTAGCCCCCCACGCCGCCGCCGACGATGACGATCTTCTTCTTTGCGGCAGGGGCCTGGCCGGCGGCTGCCGCCTTCGGCGCAGGCGCTGCGGCCGCGGCGGGAGCCGGGGCGCTCGCAAGAGTCTCGCCCGGTTTGGCCAGCAAGGCCACGACGGCGCCCACGGGGACGGTCTGTTGCGCCGGGACAAGGATCCTGCCCAGCGTTCCGTCCTCCGGCGCCTCCACTTCATAGGTCACTTTTTCCGTTTCGAGAACGAAGAGAATCTCACCCTTCTTGACGGGCTCCCCTTCTTTTTTCCTCCACTCGGTTATCAACCCTTCGGTCATGGTCAACCCGAGCTTGGGCATGACGATATCTACAGGCATCTTTGGATTACCTCATCTGTCGAAACTATGTCTGTGTGCTGCGCACCTGCCGGTGCGGCGGTTTACAGGATATAGAGCGGCTCCTCGATCATCTCTTTGAGGGTCCGCATGAACTTGCCCGCCTCGGCCCCGTCGATGGTCCGGTGGTCGTAGGTCAGGTTGACAGTCATCATGGGCCGGATCACCACTTCGCCCTTGAGAGCCACGGGCTTGTCGATGATGGCGCCCACGGCCAGGATTGCGTTTTCCGGCTGGTTGATGATGGCCGTGAAGGTCTCCAGGCCGAACATCCCCATGGCTGAGAGCGTGAAGGTGCTCCCCTTGATGTCGTCGGGCAGGAAGCTGTTCTTCTTGCCTTTCTCGATCAGGGCGACGCGGTCCCGGGCCACCTGGCCCAGGCTCTTGCCGTTGATGTTCTTGATGACGGGAACGATTAGCCCCTCGTCGAGGGCCATGGCCATGCCCATGTTCACCTCGGGCAGGAACAGGACGCCCTTGTCGGTCCAGCGGGTGTTGATAACGGGGTGTTCGCGCAGGGCCGCACCGGTCACCTTCATCATGAGATCGGTGATCGTGATGCGCACGCCGGACTTCTTCTCGATAAAGGGAAGAAGCTCGCTGCGCAGCGCCTGGATGCGGGTGGCATCCACCGTGTTGCCCATGTAGGCCTGGGCCGCCTCGACCTTGCTCTGGAGCATTCGTTTGGCAATCGTTTTGCGCATGCCGGTGAAGGCCGCGAGCCGTCCTTCCGCCGTCGTGGGGGCTGACGGTGCTGCCTGCGCCGGTGCGGCCGGGGCCGGGGCCGCCGCCACGGGCGCCTGGATTCCGACAGCCTTTGCCTTTTCCACGTCCTCCCGCAGGATCCGTCCACCGGGACCCGTGCCGGCCACGGCCGACAGGTCGATGCCCAGTTCCTTTGCGACTTTTTTAGCCAGCGGGGTTGCCTTTACGCGGCCACCCGCCGGTGCCGCCCCGACCGGGGCGGCGGCTGACGCCGCGGCGGCGGGGGCAGGGGAGGCCGCCTCCGCCTTGGGCGCCGCTGCGGGGGAAGCCGTCACTTCGACGGCGCTCTCGCCGGGCTTGAGCAGGGTTGCGACCACCGCTCCCACGGGAACCGTCTCCTGCTCCTTTACAAGGATCTTGCCGAGGGCGCCGTCTTCGGGTGCCTCCACCTCGTAGGTCACTTTCTCCGTTTCGAGGACGAATAGGATGTCCCCCTTCTTGACGGGGTCCCCCTCCTTCTTCCTCCATTCGACAATCAACCCCTCGGTCATGGTCAGACCGAGTTTGGGCATCACGATCTCGACAGGCATATCTTGCCTCCACATTTTTTTGGCATGAGGCTCAGGACCGAGGGCAAACGGTCTCACGTCGAAGACATCTTCGCGTGCAAGCAACTTGTCCTGCGTCCTGCTCCCCAGGCCATTTTCGTGTTGTCATCCTCTACCAAGCGCCAGGCCGTTGCAAGGCGAAAATGGCGCGGGGGGGCGACGGGTCATTTTCCCTTGAAATTCGCTTTTCGCTTCTCGATGAAGGCCGTAGTACCCTCCTTCATGTCTTCCGTGCCGAAGCAGGCGATGCAGTTCTTCTGGGAGTACTGGACGGCCTGCTCCAGGGGGCACTCCATGCCGATCTCGACGGCGTCCTTGCACATCTCCACGGCGAAGGGCCCGTTGACGATGATCCGGCGGGCCATTTCCTCGGCGGCCTTCACGGCCTCGCCCCTGGGAACGACCTTGTTCACGAGGCCGATCCGGAGGGCCTCGGCGGCGTCGATGGGGTCGCCCGTGAGCAGGATCTCATAGGCGCGGCCCTTGCCGACGACGCGGGGAAGCCTCTGGGTGCCGCCCGTGCCGGGGATAATCCCGAGCTTTACCTCGGGAAGGCCCAGCTTGGCGCCTTCCGCGGCGATCCGGATCGAGCAGGCGAGCGCCAGTTCGAGCCCCCCGCCGAGGGCCAGGCCGTTGATGGCGGCGATAACGGGCTGCCGCAGTTTCTCGACGTTGGCGTTGACCCGCAGGAACCCCTCGTTCCAGCGCAGGATCTCGACGATCCCCATCCGGTTGAGCTCCCGGATGTCGGCGCCGGCCTGGAAGCCCTTGCCGGCCCCCGTGATGATGAGTACCTTGATGTCCCCATCGGCGTTGACGGTGCGCAGAGCGTCGAGCACCTCGGCGATCAGCTCCTCGCTGATGGCATTGAAGACCTCGGGGCGGTTCAGCGTCAGGGTGCCGATGCCCTCTTCGTTCTTTTCCAGGATGATGGTCTTGTAATCCTTGATCTTCATATCGACTCCTTTCTGCTACCAGCAAACCTGGCCGCCGTCGATGACGAGGGCCGAGCCTGTCATGAAGTTCGAGGCCGGGGAGGCCAGGTATACGGCCAGGCCCCGCATGTCGTCCATCTGGCCGAGCCGGTTCTGCGGGATGTTCTTCTTGATGATTTTCTGTCCCACTTCGGTGGCGAAGAAGTGGGTGTTCATGGGCGTCTCGAAGTATCCGGGCAGGATGGCGTTGACCTGGATGTTGTGGCGGATCCACTCCAGGGCCATGACCTTGGTGAGCTGCAGGACGCCTCCCTTGCTGGAGCAGTAGGCCGACATGTTGGGGAAGATGATCTGGGCGCCGATGGAGGCCACATTGATAACCTTGCCTCCCTCACCCTTCTCGACCATCTTTTTCGCCACGGCCTGGGTGAGGACGAAGATGCCCCGGAGGTCCGTGGCGACCGTGTTGTCCCAGTCCTGCTCGGTCATCTTGAGGATGGGTTTCTCGCTGCCGCCGACACCGGCGTTGTTGACGAGGATGTCGATCCGGCCGAACTCCTTCACGACGTCCTCCACGAGCGTGTTGATCTCGGGGGTGCTGGTGATGTCGAGTCGGTGCGGGTATGTCTTCACGCCCGTCCGGGCGTTGATTTCCTTGCAGGCCTGCTCCAGGACTTCCATGCGCCTGGCGCACAGGACGATGCTCGCGCCGGCATCGGCCAGACCCTCGGCAATGCCCCTGCCGATGCCCGTGGCGCCGCCGGTGATGATGGCCACTTTGCCTTTCAGATCGAAATAGGGAAGATTCATCGTTTCATCTCCTTTTCTCACTTGGGATAGACGAGGATTTTTACGTAGTCGCTGCCGTGCTCGATGAGTTCCTTGATCCCCTTGCCGACGAGATCATCCACCTTGATGCGGGCCGTGATGAGCGGCTCCACGTTCACCCGGCCGTCGGCGAGATAGCTGATGGCCGCGGGGAACTCGTCCTCGTAGCCGCTCGAGAAGACGATCTCCTTCTCGTGGCCCCAGAGGCGAATGAAGGGGACCTCGATGGGCTTGAGGGAAAGGCCCACGACGCAGATAACGGCCCGGCGCCCGGTCACCTTGACGGCCGTGTCGAAGGAGGCCTGGTTGCCGACGCAGTCGAAGGCCCAGTCGGCCCTGAGGTTGTCCGTCAGCTCCCCGATCGCCTTGCCGGCGTCGGTCTGGGTGGGGTCGAATACGGCCGTGGCACCCGTTTTGGCGGCAAGTTCACGCCTTCCCTTGAGGGGCTCGACGACGAAGATCTTGCCGGCGCCTGCTGCGCGGCAGGCCTGCATGACGAGAAGACCAATGGGCCCTGCGCCGACGACGGCCACCGAGGCGCCGATCTTGAGGCGGGCACGCTTCACGGCGTGGACGGCCACGGCCAGGGGCTCCACGAAGGCGCCCGCGTCGTCGCTCACGGTGTCGGGGAGCTTGCAGATGCTGTACTCGGGGAAAACGCCCAGCTCGGCAAACGCCCCGTCCCAGGCAAAGCCTGCCGTTCCCAGCTTGGTGCACATGACGAACTGCCCGAGCCTGCAGTAGTGGCATTTGCCGCAGTAGATGAGGGGATTGACGGTCACGCGGTCCCCGGGCTTAACGCTCTTGACCCCGTCGCCGACTTCGACGACCTCGGCGGAAAACTCATGGCCCAGGATGATGGGCCCGTTTGACCTCCCTGTCAAGGGGTGGGGCTTGGCGGGGATGATGAAGGGCCCGCTCTTGTACTCATGCAGATCGGAGCCGCAGATCCCGCAGGTTTTGATTCTGACTTTCACCTGTCCCGGACCCACCTTGGGGTCGGGGACGTTCTCGATCCGGATGTCTTCTTTCTTGTGCCAGACGGCTGCCTTCATGATCACTCCTCCTTCTTACGCCCGCTGCAGGGTGGCGCGGATCGCCTTCTTGACGTCTTCTGCACCGGGCACGTAGGCTTTTTCCAGGCTGTAGTGGATGGGGACGAATGGGGCGCCGACCCGCATGACGGGGGCGTCGAGCTCGTCCAGGATCTCCTCGGCGACGGAGGCCGCGATCTCGGCCCCGATGCCGAATTGTTTTGCGGCCTCGTGGGCGATCACGAGCCGATGGGTTTTGCCGACGGAGTTGAACACCGCCTCCCTGTCCCAGGGCTGGACCGTCATCAGGTCGACGACCTCCACGCTGACGCCGTCCTTCTCGAGGTCGGCCGCCGCGCGAAGCGCCTCGTTGACGAGCCGCGACACGGCGACGACGGTTACGTCGGAGCCCTGCCGCTTCACGTCGGCCTTGCCCAGGGGAATCAGGTGATCCGCTCCCTCGGGGACCTGGCCCTTCATGGCGTGCAGGGTCTTGTTCTCGATGAAGACGACGGGGTTGTCGTCGCGGATGGCCGATTTCAGGAGGCCCTTCACGTCGTAAGGGTTTGCGGCCATGACGACCTTGAGCCCCGGTACGTGGGCAAACCAAGCCTCGAGGCACTGGGAGTGCTGGGGGCCGGCGTTGAGCCCGGCGCCCTCGGGCATCCTCACGACGATGGGCATGGTGAACTGGTTGCCGAACATGTAGCGCATCTTGGCGATCTGGTTGACGATGCTGTCCATGGCGCAGGTCACGAAGTCCATGAACATGATCTCCACGACGGGCCGCAGGCCGCAGGAGGCGGCGCCCGCCGCCATGGACGTCAGGCTGGCCTCACTGATGGGGGTGTCGACGACGCGCCGGGGGCCGAATTTCTTGAAGAGGTCCCGGCTGGCGCCGAAGGACCCGCCGGCCAGCCCCACGTCCTCGCCGATGAGGAGGACGCTCTCGTCCCGCTCCATTTCCTCTTCCAGGGCTTCCTTGATGGCGAAGATATATCGAACGTCTTTCATATCGAACTCCTTTAGAAGATTGAGTGAGCGTACACTCACATCCCCGGGAAAAATTTTTACACGTAAAGCCCTGCCGCCATCTCCTCCGGCCCGGGGTAGGGGCACTGGCGGGCGAAGTTCACGGCCTCCTCGAGCTCGGACCGGATGTCGGCCTCGATTTTCTCGATGTCAGCCTGTTTGAGGATCTTTTCCTTCAGGAGCCGCGTCTCGAACTCCTTGATGCAGTCCTTGGCCATGGCCTCGTCGACCTTTTCCTTGCCCCGGTACTTCTGGGCGTCGCCCACGTAGTGGCCGTACCAGCGGTCGCACTTGACCTCGATGAGCGTGGGGCCTGCGCCCTTGCGGGCCTTCTCGACGGCCTCGCCGCATACCTCGTAGATCTCGGCGACGTCGTTTTTCACGATCACGCCCGGCATGCCGTAGGCGATGGCGCGGTCTGCGAGGTTTTCGATCTTTGCATGGACCGGGCGGGGGGAGAATTCGGCCCAGCCGTTGTTTTCGCACAGGAAGATGACGGGGAGGTTCATGACCGAGGCGATATTGAGGGTCTCGTGGAAAGTGCCCTGGTTGGTGGCGCCGTCGCCGAAGGTGGCAACGGCAACCTGGTCCGTGCCTTTGTACTTGGCTGCAAAGCCTGCGCCGGCCACGATGGGAATGCCGCCGCCTACGATGCCGTTGGCGCCCATGATCCCCTTGGAGAGGTCGGCCAGGTGCATCGACCCGGAGCGGCCCATGCAGTAGCCGTCCTTGCGGCCGAACAGCTCGGCCATGGCGCGCTTGAGCTCGATCCCCTTCGCGATGGCGTAGCCGTGGCCCCGGTGGGTCGTCCCGATGTAGTCGTCATCCCTCAGGTGGGCGCATACCCCGACGGGGGCCGCTTCCTGCCCGATGCTGACGTGGAGGAAGCCCAGGATCTCCCCGGCGGAGAATACCTCCATGAGCTTTTCTTCAGCCCGGCGGATGCGCAGCATCTGCCGGTAGAAATCGATCATTTTTTCTTTGCTCGGTTTCCCCATTTCGATCTCCTTTCGCTATGGGACTTGGCGGATTTCTTGAAGTGAGTGCATTCCACACGGTCCCTGTCGGTATCCTCGATGATCTCGATGGCGTGCTCCACGAATTCGAGGATGCCGTCCACGACGTCGTCCATGGATTTGTGGCGCCTCCTGAGGCTCCAGCCCCGGAGAACCAGGATGACGTTGAGGTAGGACAGGATGTCCGCCGCCATTTTCAGGCGGGCCTCGTCGATCTTCCGGCCGGCATATCGCTGGCGCAGAAGCTCTTCGAAGACCTCGATGTATTTGGTTTCCTGGGCGAGAACGGTGTGGACGCTCTCACGGTCGTAGTTGCCGGCTTCCCGGTAGAGGAACATGATCACATCCTGGTACTGGTAGATCAGTTCCATGTTGTGCCGCAGGGCGGCACTGACCTTCTCCCGGGGATCTTCCGTCTCGTCGATGGCTTTCTTCAGCCCCTCGGTCAGGATCGTAGTCATGAAGTCGTAGACGATGTAGAGGATGTCTTCCTTGCTGCGGACGTAATTGTACATGGTGCCCATAGTGAGGCCCGCCGCCTCGGCGATCTCGCGGACCGTAGCCCCGTGGAACCCTTTTGCGGAGAAGACCTGCATGGCACCCTCGATGATCTGCTTACGCCGCAGGTCGACGAGCCGTGCGTTCTTGATGTTGGCCTGGACTTCTTTTCCGTGTACCTTCATTTTCCTCTCCCTCCGCAGGGTATTGTGTTGCAGTGCAACCATACCATGCATCAGAAGGCACTGAGAAGAAAAACCTTTTGCTTTTCCCGTAATCGGTGCTATGATGAGAAAGAAGTGATTGAGCGCTTAGTCAGGTATGCTCTTACGCGATCATCGACTGTCTGTCAAGCATAATTTGAAAACGATGAAATTATTTTTGCCGCCGGACCGAAAAAGGCTGCCCAGGTGGGCCGGAGAGCGGTCCCGGACCAGGAGGAAAGGAAATGACAAACTCAGCAAAGAAGGAAAATATCCAAGATTTGACCCGTGAGGAGCTTCTCGGATTTCTCGAGGATGCGGCCCTGAATTGGCTCGCTCACGACGGGCTCTGGTTCCAGGCCGTGGAGAAGCGCTACGGAACCGACGTGGGAAGGCAGTGCAGCGGGGAGGCGATCGCCTCCTATTCGGAGATCGAGGCCAAGCGGATCCTGAAGCGTTTCGGACTTCCCCAAAACGGAGGGATCCCGGTTCTCATGCAGGCCCTGCGGTTCCGGATGTACCACCTCATCAACAAGCAGGATTTCGTGGAAGTTTCAGAAAAACGCTGCATTTTCCGCATGCGGGAGTGCCGCGTGCAGGCCATGCGCAAGAAAAAGGGGCTCCCGGATTATCCCTGCAAGACAACCGGGGTCGAGGAATACAGCCACTTTGCGACTGCCGTGGACCCGCGAATCAAAACGCGATGCGTGGCCTGTCCGCCCGATGCGCATCCCGAGGATTTCTGGTGCGCCTGGGAGTTCACCCTGGAAGAGTAGGGGAGAAGTCACTTTTTTGCATACGAAATCGAGCAGATAGAAGAAAGTTGAGTGAGTGCTCACTTTTTTCTTGACAATTTCCATTGTCTTAACTATAGGTCAGATGCCAGTTGAGTTGAGGAAGGAAAGAGCACTGCCGGGGAGGGAAAACCTGCAGAGTCCACGCTGGCAAAAAATAAGACGAGAACACGGTTTTAAATGTGTGCAAGTAAAGTGAGTGAGCGCTCAGTAAGAAACTCATGAAAGGAGGTCAAATCATCCGTCATCCCGATGAAGGGTTGATAAAAAAAGGGGAAGTCGTTATCATCCGTCGCTTTTAACAAAATAGAAATCACAATGGACGAATCGGCCGGTAACCATCCTGACGGGGGTTTGATCCGCACGCATCGAGAGCGTCACGTCGAGGAGGAAGGGAAAAAGAGGGGACCGGTCCTATCCGAGACATCAAACGGAGGTGGAAGATGGCTCAAGGAACACAAACCGTAGCCCAAAAAGCCTGGGGATACCGCTGGGTGATCCTCTTTATCGTATGGCTGCTTTATCTCATCAACTATTTTGACCGCATCAGCGTTCTCACGTTTCTGCCCTACATTCAAAAGGACCTGGGCCTGACGGCCGTCGAAATCGGCTGGCTCGGGTCGATTTTCTTTTTCGGCTATGCCATCGCGCAGTTCTTCGCGGGGTTTTTGGCCGACAAGTTCGGCCCCAAGAAGACCATGAACATTGCCATCTGGGTCTTCACGCTGGTCACCTTCGTGACCGGTTTCGTCCGGACCTTCTCACAGTTCATCGTCCTGCGTCTGGCCCTGGCACTCGGCGAAGGCAACCATTACGTGCCCGCTGTCCGCGCCATCGCCAACTGGTTCCCCATGCAGGAAAAAGGGCGCGCCAACGGCTACTTCGCCACGACGTGGGCTGTTGCCCCCGCAGTGGTTCCCATCGTGGTGACCTGGATGTCGGCGGACCTCTTTGGCGGGGCTTGGCGGCCCGTCTTCTTCGTCCTGGCTATCCCGGGCCTTCTCGGCGTTTTCCTGCTCTGGAAGTACATGAGCGACACGCCCCGTGAGATGCTCGACAAGGGGAGGATGACCCAAGAGGAGTATGATCTCATCACCTCGTCGATCGGCGCCGATGCCTCCGTACACGGGAAGACCTACAGCACCAAGATCTTCACGACGGACCCCCAGTACTACCTCTTCACCATCACCTTCTTCACCCTTCTCATGATCTACTGGGGCATGACGACCTGGATCAGCACCTTCCTCGTGAAGATGCACGGCCTTAACATCAAGACCATGGGCTTCTATGCCGCCATGCCTTTCATCGTGGCCTTCTTTGCCATGTGGGCGGGCGGCCAGGTGGCGGACAAGTTCTTCAAGGGCAAAATGAAGATGGTCACCATCATCGGCTTTTTGGGCTGCATCCCCGTTCTCTACTTCATCGGTCAGTCCCCCAAGGGCGATGCGGGCCAGCTTCTCTTCTGGCTGGGCATGGGCGGCTTCTTCATCAACTTCCCCTGGGGCGTCATGCAGGCCTTCCCGTCCGTTCGCTACCCCAAGGAAGTGGTCGGCCGCGCGATGGGCATTTCCAACGGCGTGGGGCAGTTCGGGGCCTTCATCTCCCCCATGATCGCGGGCTACCTCGTTGTCACGCTGCCCGACGGCTCCTTCAACTTCGCCAACGTGTTCATCTTCTGGTCCGCCCTGGCGGCAGTGGCCTCGATTGCGGCATTCTGCCTGGCCGAAAAGCCGGTCGATCACGAAAAGTTCGAGACGACGGGCAAGTAGGAATCTGCGGACAATCCGGCCAAGCCGGTTCACAATAGAAAAAAGGGCGGTGTCTCCGAGACGCCGCCCTTTTTTTGTCCAAAGCAGTGCCGCGGGATCCGCTTTATTTTGTGCCGGGTATTTCCCTCAGGGCATGTGAACGGCGCCGCCGGTGAGCGTCATGGCGGCCTCCATGATGGCCTCGGAGAGGGTTGGGTGCGGGTGAATCGTGTGGGCAAAATCCCCGGCGGTCATCTTCTTGCGCATGCCGAGAACGGCCTCGGCGATCAGGTCCGTGGCATGGGGGCCGATGATGTGCACACCCAGCACCTCGTCCGTCGTCCCATCCGAAATGATTTTCACCATCCCTTCCAGGTCATTGAGGACAACGGCCTTGCCGTTTGCACGGAAGGGGAAGCGCCCCACCCGGATGTCGTGGGACAGCCTGGCCTGCTCTTCCGTCAACCCCACGGAAGCCACCTCGGGGCTCGTGTAGATGCAGGAGGGGACTGCCCTGTAGCTCATGGTCTCGCAGTTTCCCAGGATGTTCTGTACGGCACACTCGCCCTCGGCCGAAGCCAGGTGGGCCAGCATGACCCCGCCCACGACATCGCCCGCGGCGTAGATCCCCGGGATGTTCGTCTGCATGTGCTCATCGACGACAATGGCCCCGTTCTCGTGCCGTACCCCGATCCGGTCCACGTCGAGAAGCGAGAAGTCGGGTCTGCGTCCGACCGTCACGATGACCTTGTCGGCAATGGCCGTCGCCGTCTTGTCCCCAACCGTGTAGATGACGGCATTCCCTGTGCCCGAGCGGGTGATGCCCTTCACGGCGGCACCGGTGATCACCTCGATCCCCGACATGATCGTGCGTTTCTCAAGAAGCGATGCCAGTTCCCGGTCCACACCGGGCACGAGGCCGGGCATCAACTCCAGGATGGTGACACGGCATCCCATGGCGGCCAGGAACTGGGCGAACTCCACACCGATGACGCCTCCGCCGATCACGACGACACTGGCCGGGAGCGTCGTCATGCCCAGGACCTGGTTCGAGTCCATGACGTCAGGGCCGTCGATCCCCTCCACGGGGATTCTGCCGGGCTTCGAGCCCGTCGCGATGAGAATCGCGTCGGCACGGATCTTGTCGCCTGTTTCACTGATCCGCACGGTCTTCGAGTCCACAAACGAAGCCGTGCCCTGCACGACGTTGATCTTCCGGGTCTTCAGAAGGGCCCCGACCCCGCGGGTCAGCCTTGACACGACGGCGTTCTTGCGGCTCATGACGGCGCCGAAATCCACATCGTAGCCGTGGCAGCGTATGCCGAAGTGGTCAGCCGACTTCAGGGTTCGCACGACGCTGGCCGACTGCAGGAGCGCCTTGGTGGGGATGCATCCCCAGTTGAGACAGGTTCCCCCGATGGCGTCTTTTTCGATGAGCGTCACCTCGGCGCCCATGCGTGACACCCGGATCGCGGCGGGATAACCCGCCACACCGCCGCCGATGATGAGGATGCGTGGTACCTCCGACATGCCTGTGCTCCTGTCCGGGTTTTTGCCCCGGCAGACCGAATACGTGAATCGCCTCAGCCTGTCAATCGGCGGTTTACTCTTTTCCGTGCTTCCCGTCCCGGGCCGTCGGCTGCGAAAGTTCCTTCTCGCGGCGGGCCTGGCGGCCATGGACCTCGGACCAGGTTTTCTTGATTTCCTTGTAGTGGGTCTTTCGGACCGTGACGAAGCGCTTCCCGTTCCAGGCCCGGACGGTCAGGGTCAGGTCGGGAGGGTTGATCGTGTAGATGTTGTAGGCTGCCGGCTCCCGCCTCACGCGTGTGGACAGTGTCGAGGCCTGGGAGACGAGGATGTGGGAACGGATGGTTTCGTGGTGGCTCCGGATGTCATCGGAATACCCCACGTGGTAGTGTCCCGCCAGCAGCACGTCGACGCCGCACTCCTCGAGGACGGCCAGGGCCCTGGCTGCACGCCCCACGATGGAATAGGGCGGGATGGGCGGGGGGATGAAGGGGTGGTGCGTCACGACGATCTTGAAGATGTGATCGGGGATGCTGCAGAGCCGGAAGCGCAAAAGCGCGATCTGCTTGTCCGAGATGCGCCCGTTGACAAAAGCCAGCGAACGAGCCGTGTTGACTCCCAGCACGGCCATTTCGTCATCGATGTACAGGGGGTCCATGTCCGCGGCGATGTAGCGGCGCCAGCGGTGCAGGGGCAGAAGGAACCGGCGCACGGGGTTGTACAGGGGGATGTCGTGGTTTCCCGGCACGACGATCTTGGGGCAGGGGATTCGCTCGAGGAAGCCCCGGGCAGCGAGGAACTGCCGGCGCCGGGCACGCTGGGTGAGATCGCCGCTCACGGCGACAAGCGTCGGTTCGAGCCGGCGCAGGTCGGCGAGGAGCTCCCGGATGAGCACGGGGTCCTCGCGGCCGAAGTGGAGATCCGATATGTGGGCAAGACGCCTCATGATCCCTTCCGGCTGAAATGGGGTTCACAATTCAGCACGATCGTAGTATAAGAGCGGCAGCGGAAAAAATCAAATTTATCCACCCGTTTCCACCGGCGCCGGCTTCACCCGGTCAACCATCAGCCCCAGTCGATTCCACTTTCCACAAGGAGATCCGCTGCCATGAAGCGCACTAAGCGGGGGCCGCTCATTGAAAGCAAGGAAAATCGGCGCGAAAAAACATCGAATTCCGGGCAGGCCGGGAGAAGCCCCGGGAATCTGGGAAAGGACCTTGCAGACAGCGAGCGCAGGCTCCAGAGTGTCATCCACGGCTCCCCGATCCCCACGTTCGTCATCGGGCGTGACCACCGGATCCTCTACTGGAACCGGGCGCTGGAGGAGTTGAGCGGGATCCGTGCCCACGAGGTGCTGGGGTCGACCGACCACTGGCGGGCCTTCTACCGCAGCGGGGCGCGGCCCTGCCTGGCGGACCTGCTCGTGGATCAGGATTTCGATGCCATCGAGAGCTGGTATGCCGGCAAGTGCCGCAAGTCGCCGCTCATCGACGAGGCCTACGAGGCGACGGACTTCTTCCCCGAGCTGGGCGAGGGGGGCCGCTGGCTGCGGTTCACGGCGGCTTTGATCCGGGGCGCCGGGGGCGAGGTGGTGGGGGCCCAGGAAACCCTGGAGAACATCACCGAGAGGAAGCTGGCCGAGGAAAGCCTCAAGGACAGCGAGCGCAGGCTCCAGAGTGTCATCCACGGCTCCCCAATCCCCACGTTCGTCATCGGGCGTGACCACCGGATCCTCTACTGGAACCGGGCGCTAGAGGAGTTGAGCGGGATCCGTGCCCACGAGGTGCTGGGGTCGACCGACCACTGGCGGGCCTTCTACCGCAGCGGGGCGCGGCCCTGCCTGGCGGACCTGCTCGTGGATCAGGATTTCGATGCCATCG
>Ga0209079_10000004_pt1:5000-156050 | contig 156050 bp, 141 predicted proteins | sample PPLLaktember2015_2_FD_187259 | JGI IMG/M metagenome (GOLD analysis project Ga0209079, IMG submission 187259) | Freshwater sediment microbial communities from Prairie Pothole Lake near Jamestown, North Dakota, USA - PPLs Lake P7 Core (6) Depth... | ecosystem: Environmental >... | reverse complement strand
CTGCGGGAGGCCATGGAAATCAAACTTAAAAAAATCTTCGAAGCCTGTTATAAGGGGGGCCTCTCCAGTCAGCGACCAGCCGATCCCCTTCGGTAACATTTATTTATGAGGCAACGGGGGGGCAATGCCGGCCCCTCCTGCGCTTTCCCGGGAGCGGCGCTTGAGTTCGCCCGCGATATGGCATATAGTTCAGAAAAACTCAGCAAGGGGGCATGCCATGAATCGGGAAAGTGTATTCGTTCGGGGCATGCTCGCATGCCTGATCCTCGCCCTGGCCGGCTGTGCCGCGCCCGTCGTGAGTCCCCGCGAAACGTCCGTTGTACGGGTCGTCCGGGACAACGCCGCCTCCGTCGTGAACATCCGCACGGAGAGACTCGTCGATCTCAAGGAGCACCCCGCCTGGGGTCAGTACGGCGAGCGGCTCGACCGCTTCTTCAAACAGTACTTCGGCGAGGACTATTCCGAGGGGACGGTGAAGCTCAAGAGCCTGGGCTCCGGCGTCATCGTCGACAAGGGCGGCCTCATCGTCACCAATGCCCACGTGGTGCACCGGGCGACGACCATCTATGCCGTGCTTCGAGACGGCACCGTGGCGGAAGCGAAAGTTGTCAAGGTCAACACCCTGGATGATCTTGCCCTGGTCCGGATCGAGCCGGCCCGGCAGCTCAGGGCCGTCCGGTTTGCCGACGTGAAATCCCTCATGATCGGCGAGACCGTCGTCGCCATCGGCAACCCCCTGGGGCTCGAGAATTCCGTCACCACGGGGGTCATCAGCGGCATCGACCGGGCCTTCAAGAATCAGGAGTGCGACTATGCCTGCTCGGGGCTTCTGCAGACGGACGCCTCCATCAACCCCGGAAACAGCGGCGGGGCGCTTCTGAACATGGACGGTGAGCTGGTGGGCGTCAACCTTGCCGTGGTGCTGGGAGCGCAGAACATCGGCTTTGCCATCCCGGTAAACAAGGTCATGCAGATGCTGGAAGGGCAGGAAACGGCCCCGCGGAAGGAAAAGTGAGCGACACCTGCAAGGCAGGGTCTGACCGGGGGCTCGTCCCGCAAGCCCCGCCCTGGGGGCGGGGAGCTTCACAAAAGAAAAGCCCGGCCGACGCGGCCGGGCTTTTCTTTTGCCATCGATGGGCGTCTATTTGGAGACGACGAGTTTCTGGCCTGGCTTCACCGTGTCCTCCGCGCCGAGATTATTGAGCTTGCGCAGATCGTCCGGCTTCATCCCGTACTTCTTGCTGATTCCGTATATCGTCTCGCCTTTCTGGACCGTGTGGACCTTCTTGCCGGACGAGGCGGCGGCTTTTTCCTTCTGGGCGGCCTTTGGCTTTTCCGCGGCCACGGCTGCGGGCTTTTTCTCCAGGGCCTCGACGCGCTGAGCGAGCGTATCGACCTTCCCGCTCAGGGCCGCCTCGGCACCCTCGGCAGGCAGTCTTGCCTGCAGCGCCGCCTGCTGCTTCTCCAAGGCTACGATCTTCTGCTCCAGCGAGCCGAGCTTGGTCTGCATGAGCCGGGCCTCGTCCTTGGAGATCCCTCCGCTGCCCAACATCATGTAGATGCCGCCGATGACGGCAAGCACCACGACTCCAATGGCGGCGAAAATGCCGATCTTCTTTTTGTCCGGCCCTGTCTGCCGGCGGTCTGGTGAGTAGATCTCCTCCTCCGCGTCCATCAACCGGATATCGGGATCCTCGGGCATGGCACCTTCTCCTTCCTGGATGTTATTAGGCCCCCTCCAAACCCAAAAGCCCTATACCATAAAAAGGCAACGGTTGAAACCAAATTCCGGTTTTCCTGAGCCCACCCTGTCGCACATCCTGTCGGACAGGTTAGTTGAGAAGCTGGGAAGTTGAGAAGTTTGGATCCGTTGTTAATCCTTCACGGTCCGGCAGACCTTCCAAGCTTCCCAACTTCAAAACTTCTCAGCTTCCGCCTTATCAGAAGTTGACCCTGTTCAATCCTTTCAGCCCCAGGATCTTCCTGGCCTCGTCCGGGGTGGCCGGCTCGCCGCCCAGCTCGCCGATGATCCGGGCAATCTTTGCCACCTGCTCGGCGTTGCTCTTTGCCAGTTGGCCCTTCTCCAGGAAGAGATTGTCTTCGAGGCCCACGCGGCAGTGGCCTCCCAGCAGAACCGATTGGGTGCAGATGGGGAACTGGGCTCTTCCCGCCACACAGACGGAAAACTCGAACTCGCCGATGAGTTTCCTTGCGTAATCGAGAAGGAACATCAGGTTTTCGGGGCTTGGCGTGATCCCGCCCAGCACCCCCATGACGAACTGCAGGTAGACGGGCCGTTTGATGTGCCCGCGCTGGATCAGGACGGCCAGGTTGTTCACCATGCCGGCGTCGTAGATCTCGAACTCCGGCTTTGTCTCGTTCAGGAGAAAAATCCGGCAGAATTCCCGGATGGACTTGAATGTGTTGGGGAAGATGAGGTCCTCCGTCATGGCGAGATACTGGGGCTCCCAGTCGTGTTTGAACTCCTTGAACTTGTCGAGGGCGGGAAAGAGGGCGAAGTTCATGGAGCCGCCGTTCAGAGAGGCCATCTCCGGCCTGTAGAGGGTCACGGGGGCCACGCGCTGCTCCACCGTCATGCCCAGGCCGCCTCCCGTGGTGATGCAGACCACAGCGTTGCAACGCGCCTTGATCCTGCGGACGATCTCCCGCATGACCTCGAGATCCGGCGATGGCTGCCCCGTCTCGGGGTTGCGCCCGTGGACGTGGACGACCGCTGCGCCGGCCTCGCTGGCGGCCACGGCCTCGTCGGCAATCTGCTGCGGTGTGACGGGCAGGTAAGGCGACATGGTGGGCGTGTGGATGCTCCCGGTGACGGCGGCGGTGATGATCGTCTTCTCTCTCATTCCTCTCTCCCTCCTTGGCGTTCTGATGATTACTCGTTGCCGCGATGAACGATACCCTCCCGCTCGACGGGCTTTCGGCTGATCAAGACCCCTCCTCTATTCCTAACGGAAGGGCATCTCTGTCAAGGGATTTTCAGCGCTGTGATGAATGGGCGGAAGTTCAAGGCGTGCCCTGACCTCGAGGCACCGGGCGCCGGCAGTGCCCTCGGCCCAGGCCGGCTGGAAATTCCGGCACACGGAAGGTCGGCGTTCGTAGATCCTGCAGGCTACCCTTCGGCCCGGCGTGCCCCGCAGGGCCACGCAGCGACCTTTCCGGCCCTGGCGCATGGCCCTGCGGAAGGCGTCCACCCGGACGGTCAGGCGGGCGGGGACGCCCCCGTCCATGGCGTCGTCTGCCTCGGCCCAGTAGAAAGATGCCCGCAATCCCACGCAACAGGCCCCGCAGCTCAAACAGGGGTTCTGCCCGGGGATCTCTTTCCGCTGTCGGTGATGCATTCTGCACCTCGCTCCACAGCCCGTGAAGAAACGACACCGGATTTTTCCTGAAACGAAAGCCCCGGGCTATTCCCGGCAGGCCGCGCCCGGCGGCCGCTCTTCCCGGATGGTCTGCTTGAGCCGCAAGGCAAAATAGAACACGGCAAAAAAATAAACCGGCAGGAAGAGCCACCAGGCAAAAGGATTGGGGATTCCGCTGTATGCCGCGCCGTCGGGCACGCGCAGGATGTTCCTCCAGTCCCAGCAGAAGGCGACCACGAGGAGAAACCCGCAACCCATCTCGATGGCCCAGTCGTACCAGCGCCAGCGGATGACGGTGCCCTTCCCGGCCAGAACGACGAGCATGGAGCCCGCCGCCGTCATCGTCGCCGCGATGAGGACCGGCGCGATCACGGGCCCCACCCAGGGCAGCGGGATGTAGAAAAGGAGATCCCATGTCATGAGGCTTTCTGGCCAGCGCAGGATCACCCAAAGCCAGACATAGTAGAAGATGTCCCAGATGCCGAAGGCGATCATGAAGAAGCAGAACCGCTGCAGAGCGCTCACCCCCGCGATGATTCCTGCGGCGGCAAGTATGACGACCGTCGCGGCCTCGCGGCCCATCTCGACCAGGATGAGCGCATCCAGAACGTGCCGCCCGTTTACCCACACCGTCGCGATGGGGAACTCGAAGGAGCCTTCGAAGTAGATCCTGCGAAGGTAAACGACGACGGCACTTTCGACATAGGCGAAGGCGATCGCAAAGACCGCCACCCAGATCCATTTCCGGAGAATTGCGGGCAAGGGTCTGTCTGCCGCCATGTTCATGTCACCTTCCTCGTTCGCATCCAATCATTCGATGGTTCAGGTCGGACAAGGAACATGAAAATTGTAAGGCCGATCGCCGGATTTTTCGAGGATGTTTTTGAGGGGCCCACCCGGGTATGAATCATGCAGTGATTCTTTCCGTCGGGGCAATGATCCCCATGATTTAACGGAAGCTCTGGGCCGGGAAAGGAGACGCTTGTGGACGTAGACGAGGCCTTCAGGCTGATCGACGCCATCGACGAGACGCTGGCGAGGAAGGTGCTCGCCGCATCGATCTCCCCCGAGGTCTTCGCGACGCTCGATGACATCAATGCGGGCCGGCGGGAGATCGAGGGGATCGCGTCCAGGATCAACGACTCGATCCGCCTGCGCCTCAGGGCGATCGCAAGCTCGGTGTATGTGGGGACCCTGCGGCGCGGCAATGTTGCCACGTTCTACGACGTCGTGAATTGCCTCGGCATGCACCGGACGAAGGCGCTGATCATCGTCCTGACCCATCACCATGCCGGGCTTGCGGACCCGGAGGTCGAGACGATCTTTGCCCGGTCCTATGCCACTTCGGTCATGGCGGAGATCCTGGCCGGCCAGATGGGTTTCCGGGAAGACAGCATCAGGAAGGCCGAACTGTGCGGCTTTTTCCTGGAGATCGGAAGGAAGTTCCTGGTCATCTACAACAGGAAGTTTGCCGACGTGGCCGGGGTGCTCGACGACGAGTTCATCGAGACCTATCACCCCTATCTTGCGGACAAGATCGTCTCGCGGTATTGCCTGCCCGAGTATGTCCGGACCGTGCTGCTGGCGCGAAATCTGATCATGGAGGAAAACACCCTGTCGCTTGCGGGCATCGTACACCTGGCCCACGACACGGTACAGGCCAGCTTCCGGAAGAACAACAACCGGCTGGTCATGAAATGCCAGGTGCCGAGGCCCGGCACAGACGTGACGCGCACACTGGAGTCGATCGTGACGGAGAAGTTCAAGGCCGTGGGCCTCGAGAATTACCTGCACGTCATCCGGATCCCCAGGATCCAGGACCTGTAGGCGCTGCATAAATGGATGAAAAAGGCAGGGCGCTGATGACCCTGCCTTTATGCTGTGAGGGGTGACCCGATGCGGACGCCGTGGAATTTCTTACGCCCGGGCCGGACTGCCCCGGGACAGGATCGGCAGCGTGATCTCAACGATCAACCCGCCGTCGCCCGCATTCATCGCCTGCACCGTGCCGTCGTGGAGCCGGACGGCGGCTTCCGTAATCGCGAGTCCGAGACCTGCCCCGCCGCTCTCTCTGTCCCGGCCATGGTCTGCGCGATAGAATGGTTTGAAGAGATGCGGGATGGACTCTTCCGGAACACCGCGTCCATGATCCCGTATGGTGATCAGGCCACGGGGATTCCCATTGCCGCGGATCCGACGGAGTGAGATGTCCACTGCGCTTCCTTCTTTAGTATAACGAACGGCATTCCTTGCCACGTTTTCGATGGCTCGGCGCAGAAGATCTTCGTTTCCATCGATGCAGCATTCGTCCCGCGACAGGATCTCCACTCTCCGGTTGAGGCTCCTGGCCTCAAAATCGGCATCATCCGAGACCTCTTGGATCAATCGAGCCAGATCGATCCGGGTCTGCTCCAATCCCGAAATTCCCGACTCGACGCGATTCAAGGTAAGAAGCTGCTCGATCATTTCATTCAGTTTGCTCGCCTCCCGGTCGATCCGGTCCAGGTTTTTTGCGATCTCCGGGTTGGAGTCCTTCCTGCACAGCTCAAGGGCGACATTCAGTCGCGCCAGTGGCGAGCGCAGCTCATGGGAGATGTCCCGCAGCAGGACGCGCTGCGAGGTCAGGAGGGACTCGATCCGTTCGGCCATGCCGTCGAAGTCATGGGCCAGCCGGGAGATCTCGTCGTTGCGGTTTCCCTGTGCCGGGCCGACGCGGACCGCAAGATCGCCGGAGGCCAACCTTCGAACTGCCGCGCCGAGCCCGAGAATGGGCGCCGTCAGATACCGTGCAAGCATGTAGCAGATCAAGCCGGACACGGTCAGCACGACAAGCAGCCGGATCCCGATCATGTAAGAGGGCTGTTCGCTGCCGGGAGGAGGCGGCGGATGGGGGATCTCGGCGACCATGGCGTAGGATTCCCCGCCGGGTCCGCCAATCTTCACAGCCGCCATTCCCCTGTCCCGGAAGGGCGCGGTATCGGCACTCCCGGGTTTCAGGGCAAAAACCGCCAAGTCCCGTGCACCCGCCGCTTCCGGTCTTTCGGTCAGTTCCGCGCCGTTTTTGTCAAAAAGCCAGGCATGAACGCCTTCCGATTTCCCGAGGTGATCGACATAGTCTTTCAGCGATGAAGCCCCTTCATGCTCGAGGATCCACGCCGCAGCCTGGCCCTGGACGGAGATAGGGTTGCCGTGGAACGGGGGTCGCTGCGAATGGAAAGGCCCCGTCTCGGTTATCCAGTCGACCGTGAGCACGGCCCCGATCATGAAAAGCGTCGTCAGCCAGAACGACAGGCAGATCTTGACAAAAAGATTATTTCGCAGCATGGGCGGCCTCCCTTTCCTGCCCGTGTCCCGCCCTGTCCTGGGTTGCGCGACCCGGCGTCTGCGGCAGGACATATACATAGCCGCTGCCGCGGATAGACCGGATCCGCTCTGCCCCGCAGGGGTCCTGCCCCAGTTTTTTCCGGAGCTTGCTCACGTGCACATCGATGCTGCGATCGTAGGGCGTGAGCGCGCGGCCGAGCACCGCGCGGGTCAGGTCCTCCCGCGTCACGATGCGCCCCGCCTTGAGCAGCAGAATTTCCAAAAGACCGAATTCGACGGCGGTGAGATCGACCGGCGCGTCGGCACGGCTCACCGTGCGCGTCCCCGTGTCCATCTCCACATCCCCCACCCTGTACCGGACGGACGAGTTGCCTGTGGAACCCTCCTGCGTCTCACGGCTTGAGCGGCGAAGGATGGCGCGGATACGTGCGAGAAGTTCCCGCGGGTTGAAGGGCTTGGAGAGATAGTCGTCGGCCCCCATCTCCAGGCCGATGATCCGGTCGATATCGTCCCCCCGCGCTGTGAGCATGAGCACGGGCATGGCAGCGCGGGTGCGAATCTGCTTGAGCACGTCAAAGCCGTCGTGCCTTCCGGGAAGCATGACATCGAGGACGACGATGCTGTATTTTCCGGCCAGCGCCTTCTCGATGCCCTTTTCGCCGTCGAAGGCCGTTTCGAGTTCGAATCCTTCCGGCTTGAGGTATTCCTCCAGCAGATCGCACAAATCCCGGTCGTCATCGATCACAAGGATCGTCTCCATCGGCAGTGCCATGCCATCTCTCCTGCGGGAAATTTCTGTCGTTTCTCTCTCTGGAGGGGGAAAAGTCTTCCCCCTGCGGCGATTGCAGCCCAGCCCATCATGCCACGGATCCTACCGGCCCTGTGTTAAGAATTGTAAAGCGGGATCCCCGTCGCTTATACGCCTCTTTGCCCTTCCTGTTTCAGTTAAACCGTTCTTGCGCCACGGAAATCGGCTGGTTCGGCCGTTTCCGCAGCGCAAGCCCCCCCCATGCGCGGCCGTTAACATTTGTAAAGTCGAGGCCCGCTCCCTGAAGGAAAGGCATCGCGGGGCACATCGGTTGCTCGTCTGTCCGTCGCGCCACGCCCCACCGTCCCCTGTCCGGGTCAATGCAAAATCCGGTGCCGGCGGCCCCGTCGAAGCGGCGAACGTTTAACGATTCTTTACAGAAGTTTGCTCAAAGGTGCACCGATACAGTAAACAGCATGGCCAATGATGGATCCTCAAACCATTCAAACAAGAAAGGAGATTGCCATGGTAAGTGGAATCAGCGGTTTCGGCAGTTTCAGTACCGCCTCACTTTCCGAGATGAGGCAAAAGATGTTCAACCAGATCGACACCGGCGGCGACGGGTCGATCGACAAAAGCGAGTTCGCGGCGCTGGCCGGCGAGAACGGCTCCAGCCTCGTCGACGAACTTTTCAGCAACATGGATACCGATCAGGACAGCCTGATCAGTATGATTGAGTTCGATTCAACCCTGGCGAAGCTGGAGCAGCAGATGAAGAAAGGCAACTCCGGCATGCAGGCCATGTCGGCGATGCCGCCTCCTCCCCCTCCGCCCGACCAGGTCTTTGACGCGGCCGACGCAAATGAGGACGGTACAGTCAGCGAAGACGAACTGACGGCCGTCCTGGGGGAAAGGGGGGCTGACGCGTTCAGCCAGGTCGACACCGACGGCGACGGGCAGATCTCCCGCACCGAGGACGAGGCCTTTCGTGCAAAAATGGACGAACAGACGAAGCAGAATGCTCCTCCGGATGCAGGCATGAACGGGCTTGGCAGCTTCGATCAGGACTGGCAGAGCAAACTATTCGAAGCCCTGGTGAGCAGTCTTGCCTCGGCCACAGGCGAATCGACTGACTCGTCGTCCCTGTACGCGTAGCGCAGAAGGACGTCCTGTCTGCGCCGACTTTGCTTTTATTGCATTGGCTGTGTCTGACGAGGCCGCTTTTCAAGAGGAAAGCGGCCTCGTTCATCGGGGTCCTCCGATGATGCGGTCCATCCCCGGGTGCAGGGGGTAGGGGCTGCAGAAACGGCGGTACCGCGAGAAAAGCGGGAATCGGCATGTCGTCAAATCAGATCCACCGTTCGCGCATTCCGAAGGATGAGACAAAGGGCCGCTCGGCCCCCCAGGCGTCTGTGTGTACCCCATCTCTGAAGACTTCATCGACTGGTTCTGCTGGGCTGTACAAGCCGGGGTTTCCCCATGGCCTCAGACTGACCGGCACCATGCCGGCAGAGGATGTGTTGCACAAAGGAAAGAATCTCGACCTGTATGCCTGAACAGCGGCGTACCTCCCAGGGTGTCATGGCCGCGCAGAAATCAGATCGCAGGCAGGCGTCTCAGTTTCCCGTGGTGCGACCTTTGCCGAGGATGCCGTCGATCACGTTCTGCTTCGAGAAGTGGCCTGCCGTGATGTAGTACATTTTATCTTCGAGGCCGAGGAGGCGCCGCCGGATTTCCCGCGGCGAGAGTCCCTTCAGGTGAAGCTCCAGGGCCCTGTCCCTGAGCTCCTCCATGCCCCGGATCTTATCCCTCAGGGCCTTCCCCCCTTTTTCCACGACACCCTTGAGTCCGCAATAGATCGTCCCGACGTCGAGGTCTGCAAGCCTCTTGAGCGACTCCAGCGTCACGTTGAAATCCTCGTCTGCCCTGAGATAGGCAACCCGTTTGCCGCAGAAGATGTCGCCGGCAAAGAGCAGGCCGGCGACGGGCTCGAAGAGACAGATGTGGTCGGGGCAATGGCCGGGCGTCGGAATCACCTCCAAACTGCGGCGGGAAGTCGCCACGGCCTGCCCGATCGGCCTGCCGCGGGACGGATCGGGCGTGTTCCACACGACCCTCCGATACAGCTGCATGCCGATGCGGCGGGGCTCCTCCAGAAACTCGAGCGCCCCGGGGTGGGCAACGATCTCGGCGCCGAAACGGTCCCGGAAGAGGCGGTTGTTGCCGATGTGGTCTTCGTGGTGGTGCGTGTTGACGATGGTTGAACATCGGCACCCGTCGAGCTTGGGCAACCACTCTTTGCGCACGGCAATGGCGCCGGTGTCGATCATCGTGTCGTCGATAAGAAAGGCGTGCGTCTCGTAAAGGACCCACCTTTGGTTGGCTGCCACGTGCCGCCCCATCCGGAATACGGTGACGGGCCCGTGCTGTTCGATCCTCAACATTGCGCCGGTCCTTTGAGGGTTTGTTGCGGCAGGTATCTATTGGCGCCTCTTCGTGCCTGATGTCAAGGGCGAATCCTGCCCGGCAAGCCACAAATGGGTGGGAATTCCGGAAAGAAAAATGATAGAAAGAGGGCAGAACTGCAGCCGCGACAGGAGGGCAGGGCGATGAATGAAACCGCAACGTATCAGCCGGTGACCCCGGAGATCGTCAAAGAGCTGCAGGCCGTCGTGGGGGAGAAAAACCTGATCTTCGGCGACGAGGAGCTTCTGCGAAACTATTCCCGCGACGAGGTCGCGGGCCCCGAATACGCCCGCATGCCCGAGGTCGTCGTCAAGCCCGCCACGGCCCGCGAGATTTCGGAGATTATGAAAATCGCCAACCGGCACCGTGTCCCCGTAACCCCCCGGGGAGGCGGCACGGGGCTTTCCTGCGGGGCCGTGCCCCTGTTCGGGGGCATCGTGCTTGCCCTCGAGAGGATGAACCGGATCCTGGAGATCGACCGGGAGAACATGGTGGCCGTCGTGGAGCCCGGTGTGGTGACCAGCGAGATCGGCAAGGCGGTCCAGGAGTTCGGCCTGTTTTACGCGGGCTATCCCATGAGTTTCGAATCCTGCTTCATCGGGGGAAACCTCGCCGAAAACGCAGGAGGGGGCCGCGCGATCAAGTACGGCGTCACGGGGCATCATGTCCTGGGCCTGGAGGCCGTCCTGCCCACGGGCGAGATCGTGCAGATGGGCGGCAAGCGGGTCAAGGACGTCACGGGCTACGATCTCCTCCACCTCCTCGTCGGCTCGGAGGGGACCCTGGGCATCTTCACGAAGATCATCCTGCGGCTCCTTCCACGGCCTGCGGCCTCGGCGGTCCTCCTGATCCCCTTCGGCAGTGCCTCGGAAGCTGTCGAGGCGTTCCCGAAAGTGATTGCCGATGCCGGGATCCTGCCGACGTCCATCGAGTTCATGGACCGCCTCTCCGTGGAAACGGTCTACCGGTTTCTGGGCGAGACACCCCCGCGGCCCGACATCGGGGCCATGCTGCTCATCGAGCTGGACGGGTCGAGCCGGGAGAAGGTCGATGAGGAGAGCCAGAAGATCGGGGAGCTGTTCCTGCAGTCGGGGGCACTCGATGTTTATGTGGGCAACACGCCCACGACGGAGAGAAAGATGTGGGCACCCCGCGTGAATCTCGCCGAGGCCTTCAAGACGGTCTGTCCCGTGCAGAGCATCGAGGACATCGTGGTCCCCACGGCGCGGATCCCCGATCTCATTCGGGAGCTGGAGCGCCTGGCGCTGAAGTACGATGTCCTGGTTCCCTGCTACGGCCATGCGGGCGACGGGAACCTCCACGCCACACCCGTCAAGAAGCCCGAGACGGCGCTGGAGGCCTGGAAGGAAAAGCTCCCCCTCATCCTCACGGAGCTCTACGGGATCGTCTTTCGCCTCGGGGGGACCATCAGCGGCGAGCACGGCATCGGCTCGAAGCGCGCCTCCTACATGCCCATCGTCATGAGCCCCGACATGATCGCACTGCAGAAACGGATCAAGCAGGTATTTGATCCCCTCGGCATTCTAAACCCGGGGAAAATCTTTCCCTGAAAACCGTGTTGACGGATCTTCAATACCAGAGCCGGGAGACAATTCATTTGAGATCGGCTCTTTTTTGTGGTTTACTGATCCTGTAATTTCTATTCCCCGTACCCTCACCCTGTTTAAGTCCGCGGTCTGTCGGAGAGTTCTGTCGAGTTCTGTCACCCATCCAACAATCGAATATCATGAACGGAGTGCCCCATGAGCCGCAAAGCACGTGCCTGTTTAGTCCTGATGCTGGCGATCGCCGTTTCGGCCTGCGCGTCGATGAGCGAGGTGAAGATGAAGACGACATCACAGTCGGTGGATCCGGGAACCGGCGTGACGTTACAGGGGAAGCCGTTCAGACTTCTCGGGGAGCCGCTGAAGGTAGGCAAACCCCTGCCATCCGTTGAGCTCACGGACGCCATGACCATGGAACCCGTCGACCTGTCAAAAGAGAAAGGGAGCATCCTGCTTCTCAGCGTCGTGACGTCCGTCGACACACCCGTCTGCGAGGAGCAGACCCACTACCTGGGTGAGCAGGGCAGCAAGCTTCCAGCCTCGGTCAGGCGGATCGTCATCAGCCGCGACACGACCTTTGCCCAGAAACGCTTTGCAAAGGAGGCGCGTCTGGAGAACTTGCAGTACCTGTCGGACTACAAGACAGGCGCATTCGGGCAGGCCACGGGGCTTCTCATCGAACAGGTTATGCTGCTTGCCCGCGCGGTCATTATCGTCGACCCCCAGGGCATCGTGCGATACATCCAGGTTACCCCGGAGATCGCCAGCCTTCCCGACATGGACGCGGCATTCAAAAAGGCGACGGAGCTGGCCAGCTCCCCCTAGCCGCCGCAGCACATTCACGGCTATCCATAAAAGAGGGGGATGCCGCCCGTGTCCGGCTTCCCCCTGCGACCGACGTATCCGTGCAGCTATTTCCTGAAAATGCTTTCGAGGAACTTCCCGAGTTCAGCCCATGATTCCCTGTCGGCCAGGGCGTTGTAGCCGAGAGGGATCTTGTATTTCTTTGCGTACCGATCGGCGTCGGGGTTGGTGAAACTGTGCATCGCGCCGGGGTAGGAGATGAATTGATAGTTGGCTCCCGCGTTCTTCATCTCCTGCTTGAATGCTTCAACCTGGTCGGGCGTGGTGAACTTGTCATCGGCACCGTGGAGCACGAGGATCCTGGCCTTGATCGCACCGGGCTGGGCGGGCTTGACGGCCGTCAGGTTTCCGTGGAAGCTTGCGACCCCCTTGAGATCAACGCCCTGGCGGGCCATATTGAGGACGACGCCTCCACCGAAGCAGTAACCGATCGCGGCGATCCTCTGGGGATCCACGGTTTGCTGTTTCTTCAGAAAGTCCAGGCCCGCCATGAACCGGGCCCTGGCCGTATCGAAGTTCTTCATGAGCTCAGAAGAGAACTTGCCTGCTTCATCGGGGTGCTTTGCCTGTTTGCCCTCCCCGTACATGTCGACGGCAAGCGCCGTGTATTCCATCTCCGCCAGCATCCGCGCCCGCTTGCGCGCGTAGTCGTTGAGCCCCCACCACTCGTGCACGACGAGGACCCCCGGTCTGCTGCCCGCTGCGTTCCGGTCATAGGCGAGATACCCTTTCATCGCGACACCGTCGGCACTGTAGGTCACGGTCTTGCCTTCAATCTTTGGTTTTGCCGAGGCAAGATCCGCCCAGGCCGACACGAGAAACAGGACAGCCAGAACGACGAATACCTTTTTCATGACACCCTCCTTCAATGCAGTCATTGCGAAACGCCGGCAGCCTTTGCGGTCTCGAAAGGACAAATCCGGAATGACGGGATTGAGGTTTGCCGGCGGGATGAGCCGTTAAAAACTTACTGCGCGAGCAAACATGACCGGGGCGAGTTCTATCGATGTGACCATGGCAGGGTCCTGCCGGCAAAATCCGCTTCCCCGCGCAGAAGATGATAGATGTAGGACCCCAGGCAGAATCGCCCAAAGACCAAAGCGACAATCGCCGCGCCGAGAAATCCTTCCAGAACGTAGGCCGTGATAAACCACTCCAGTTGCAACATGACGCCAATCGCCAGCGCAAAGGTGCCCGCCATTCCCTGGGCGAAGCGTCGCGGAGCCGGCGCCGGCCCGAGGTGGATGGCGCCGGGCCGTGTGCCCGGGGTGAGATTGTAGAGGGCGTCGAAGGGGTTCAATTGTGGAAGCAGCGCACTCCACCAGAGAACGGCCCACAGGCCGAGGAAAATGGCCGAAGACTGAAGAGTGATCCCGACCAGAACCACAAGACCAATCGATCGCGGCTGAAAGAGAAGCGCCTCGAACCGCCGGTGAGAGTCTTGCGGCCCAGGATCTTCCACGCCTTGCTGGAGTATGAAATTTCGCTCCGGATCATGCATGGCTGCCTCCTTTCCGCAACGAAATGGCCACTGATGGGGGTATCGCCTCTTTACCCGGGGACGATGCACGCAAGGATGTGCAGCGGCGGCGATCGGCGGGATCGGGCTGCGGGAAAGAGTGGGCCGCCGTCTGACCGTCAGACATTCGACGCCCGATGAACCGGGGAACGTGCGGATTGATCTACAGTTCAGTTTACGGCAGGCGGTGCAGTTGGCTATCGGGGAATAGCGTATTTTTACCGTCCAGAAACCTGATTGGCCATAAGCCGATCCAGACAGTCGATTCCCCGAACGTCCTCGACGGGGAACGATCTTCCCGGAAGGAAGACGCCTCCCGGGGCCGCGCGCCCCGGGGTCCTGCCGCCGACGCTACTGGATCCGCCTGTCGCGCCAAAGCAGGATGTTTGCCCGGCTCGACATGGCCGGCGGGTTGACCGCCACCCGGCGGGAATGCACCCCGCCGGTGGCGCTGCTTGCCGTCACGAACAGATCGGGCGAGTTCGTGTTCGGATTGTAGGAGATCACCGGTGACGAGGGGACGCCCCCCCCGAGGCTCATGCTCTTCGCCGAGCCGGTCATGATCCCTGTGCCTCCGACAAAATCGATTCCGTAGAGCAGTCCCGTCCCGCCCGAGCTGCAGGTGCTGGCCCCCCCTGCGTCGGGCGTGAAGGAGGTGAAGTAGACGACCCCGCCGAAGACCGCCGAATCGCCCAGCACCTTCTCCCCGGTACCCGTCAGGGTGACATACCAGCCCTTCCGGGTGTCGCTGTCCGCGTAGGTCGACGATGTGATGTTGATCAGGTCTGCAAGCACACGGGGGGCTGCCGCATCGGCATCCTTCACGGCATAGAATTTGTTCTGCGCCGTGGTGCCCGTCACGTCGACCTTGTCGCCTGTGCCCCAGAAAACCCAGAGATTCCCCCGGGCGTCCCTGGCCACCGAGGGGATCGAGTAGACAGCACCGGCCGTGCCTGAAAAGAGACGCCCACCCGTCCAGTTTGCCGTGTTGCAGGAGGATCCGCTGTAATACGAGCAGAACTTGAAGCGCCACATCGTCCCGCCGAGATCGCCGATGTAAACCCGGTCGATATAGCCGTCGTTGTCCGTGTCGACCATGGCCGTCGAGCCCGGCAGGGCATTGCTCATGTTGGTGTCGTTCTGCAGGGTGTAGCTCCAGAGGATGCTGCCGTCGGCAAGGTCGATGACGAAGAAGCCCTTCCCCCTCTTGTCGCAGTCCGTTGTCGAGCAGGAGGAGAGGTTGTGACCGCCCCCCATGAAGCCGACCCACTTCTCGCTGCCGTTGATCTTCACCCGGGCCACGTAGATCTTGCTCCAGGGCTCGCCCAGGTAAGGCGCCTGGGCCGCCGTCGGGTTGAGCCGCCATTTGTAGGTGGGTGCGGCCGTCGTGTTTGTGATGTCCAGGGCATGGTAGCCGCAGTAGTAGGGGTAGCTCGTCGAGTAGCTGCTATCGAAGCCGGAGGTGCAGGTGGACGACGAGCTCCAGAGGTAACTCATGCCGCCGCGGCCTTCGCCGAGGATCAGCAGTGTCCTCCAGTCCGCGAGGAGCTTTGCCGTGGGGACGCCCGGAGGGCTTGCCGGCAGCCACGCTTCGGCCACCGTGATGGGGCCGTCGACAAAGTACTGGTGGGAAAGCCCCGTTGGGTGCGCCTTGTGGGCGATGTTCTTCAATTTTGCCAGGAAGTTCGGCGGGATGAAGCTCCAGGCCTCGCTCCCGTCGATGGTCTTGAAGGCGTGGAGCTGGCCGTCGTTGGCCCCGGCCACGACGATCCTCTTGCCGTTGACCGAGGTCCGCACGTTGCTTGCCCGGAAGGTGTCGTAAGCAGTGGGGTTGCTGGCGTCGAACCGGTCCTGGAAGTACGGGGTCGGGGTCCCGACGGTGATCGGCGAGGACCGGAAGATGTCCCCCAGCTTCCAGTTGTCCACGTTGTAGGCGCTCTCTCCCCGGATGTAGCCGACGATCTCGTTGCGCCAGGTCGTCTCCGTCGAGGCAAGACTCAAGTCCTGCGGCGCGATGTTCGATGCGGTGAAGGCCGTCAGGGGGTTCGAGCCCTTGTAGGTGTAGATGCTCCGGCTCGCCGGGTCCTTGCTCTTGAGGAGGGTCCCCGCATCCCAGAGGGCTGCGCCCACAGTCCCGTCGGTATTGATGGAATACTTTGTCAGATGCCCGGTCCAGGTGGGGTCCGTGCCGGCGGGCTGGAAAGAGGCCTCGTAGAGGTAGTTCTCGTCGGAGGTCCTTGCCGACGCAATGGAGGCCGTCGCGAAGGACTGGCTCGACTCGCGGATCACGCCGATGGCCTGCTTGAGCGCCGTCTGGAGCTCGCCGCCGTTGTTGGCCATGAAGGCGTATCCCGACAGGGGAGTATTGCCCGGGTCGTTGTTGACGGCAAGGCAATACCCGGTCCAGTCGCAGGCTCCCGTGAGCTGAGTCTCGTTGACCGAGCAGGGGTCCGGCGAGAAGGCGGCTAGGTTCAGGGCCGACGTGCTGCCCACGTTTGCCGCCAGGGGGTTGTCCGTCCCTGCGTGGTAGGCCATCCACTCGAGGGTGTACTTCTCATGGGTCGGGGCATTGGAGCCGAAGCCCACGACGAACACCTTGTACCCGGCATCCTTCAGGGCTTTTGCCCTCAGGACCGAGAGCCTCCGCTGCTTGTATTGCGTGGGGGCCGTGCCGTCGCCGTAATCGCAGGAATGGGTGTCTCCGCCGTCGGAGATGAGGATGACGAACTTTTGCCGGCAGTCCTTCGAGGGATCCGCGGCCTTGTGCGCATCCAGGTAGGTTTTCGCGTCCCGAAGGGCGCTGTTCATGGGGGTGTCGGAATAGGTCCTCTCGCAGTAAAAGCTCATGGGCAGGCCGGCCGAGGCCATGGTGGTGCACGCCGTATCCTCCTTGGTCTTCGTGCAGGCTGTGCCGTTGCCGTTGGAGTTGCAGTACAGGTCGGCGTAGGGCGTCCCGATCCCCCTGCGAATGCCCGTCACCTCGGTGACGAAGTCCATATCCAGGTAGTACGCGACGTACCCGACGCGGATACCGAGGCTCGTTTCGTCGCTCGAGTCGATCTTGCCGTCGCGGTTGTCGTCCAGCAGGTTGAAGACGGCTCGTTTGGCGATGCTGTAGCGCCGGCAGTCGGTAAAGCCCATCCCGTCAACGATCGAGCAGTCTTCGTTTCCGTAAATCTGAAAAATGCCAGCCGGGTTGCGCTTCATACTGCCGGACAGGTCGAGCATGATCAGCACGTCGGGTTGGATGGAGTTGAAAAGAGCCGTTTCGTCGGCGCATAACCCCTGTGAGGGGGCGAGGGTGCACGCGATCAAAAGCAGGGCTGCCGCAAAACGTTTCCACAGGGTCATGCTGCTCTCCTATCTGGACATAGTGGAGATCTCGATGGGGCCGAAGCCTACCTCGACATCGACGGTCACGCTCGTGTTGAACGCCGTGTTCCTTCCCGTGACCGTTGTGCTGTACCGGGTCTGCCCCCACATCTGCGCCCCCCCGATGGCGTATCCGTTGAGCTGCAGGGTCGACGGGCCCGTAGGGGGCACGATCGGCTGGGCGATCGAATACTGTGTTGTCGAATCCTGCCCGCCGCTGAGCGCCCGATAGCTCACGGGGAACACGGTGCCGTTAAAGGCCGTCGCGGGGTCGAAGAGTCGCGAGAGTTCGTGCACGCCCGTCTCGGCGGCATTCAGCGCCTTCTTGTCGCCTACGGATCGCATGCTGATCCGGATGTCGCCGCTGGAGAGATTGATGGCCAGGATCCCGACGGCCAGGAGGATCAGGTTGGCCAGAAGGGCCGCGATGAGGGCAAACCCGTTTTCCCGAAATCTTTTTTTCATACCGTCATCGCCTTCTCAGAATTGAATGGCGTGATTTCTCGGAACCACGCTGGTCGAGTAGATCATCCTGCGCCGTTGAGGCCCCTGATCGGCGTTGGCGAGCGTCGGATCGACGTTCTCGCTGTCCACGACGAGGGTGATTTCGATCCGCCGGATCTGGCTGATCGCGCCGGGCAGGCTGCTCGTGATGTCGGTGCCCGTGCTGTTGAAGTAGCGGAAAAGCGGGATCGCCACCCCGGTATCCGCATTGACCACGCGGACCGTTTTCACCTCCCCGGCCGCCGCCCCGAGAAAGGACTGGACGCCTGCCGAAACCGGCGAGCCCGAGCAGGTCCAGGGTTCCCGGGTGATGCGCTGATTCACCGTGTCCAGGGTATACACGATGATCTCATTGGCCGCATCCCCGCAGGCGCCGTTGCCGCTGAGGTCCATCTGGATCTGGATCGTGTTGGCCGCTGCGTTCTGGATGCCCCGCCGGGTCGAATCGCCCGCGTTGCAGCTGGCGATGTCCGTCCAGGGGTTCGCCGCGTAAAACGGGTTGTAGGAAGCCATGCGCATCTCCATGGCCATCACTTCCAGGGCTGCCCGCGCGTCCTGACCGGTCGTGACCTTGCGGTCGATGCCCGTGGCTGAGCGCTGGCCCGACCAGACCGCCATGTAGACGGCGCCGAGGATCGACATCCCCACGGCGACGGCGACGACGCATTCGACGAGAGAAAACCCCCTGCTGCCTTTTCGCTGCCTCATCATTGCCGGTATGTCTCCTGTCGGGTTACGGTCAGCGACTCGGCGATGCCCCGGGTGTTTCCCGGCCAGGTGACCCGGACATCGACCCGCCAGGCGTTGGTGGCAAGCGACGAGACCGTCGTTGCCACCGTGTAGGCAATGTCTCCCCGCTGCAACGTGGACGCGCCGCTGGGATAGACCGTCCGGGTCGTCGTCCCCGTCGACACGGTGTTGGCGGGATTCATGATCCGGATCTCGTTTCGCTCCAGTTCGCTCTGCAGGACCCCCGCAGCCCTGCCCATGAAGTCCGACCGGCCCGCCGCCTGCCAGGAGATTGGCTGCATGGAAAGCAGGGCCATGATGCCGACAGCCGTCAGGAACAGGGTCAGCACGACTTCGATGATCGTGATCCCCTTCTTATTGCAGAGTGAATTGAACATTGGCCCTTCCTGTGAGACTCACGGAGATCACCGCCGTCGAGTTCCGGCTGTTTCTCAGGGTGATGGTCCTGTTGTCCTCGCTCAGGATCCCTCTCGCCTGAAAATTCACCTGGTTCGAGGTGAACGTGGTTGCCGTGATCCGCATGTCGCTTCCATGTTCTGACAAGGTCTTCGTCTGCGTTTGGGCCGGTGCCGTCACGCGCTCCAGGACGTACGTGTTGGCGGGGTCCACATTCAGGGTGATCCTGTACTGCGCGTTTTCCGATTTGGCCCTCAGCTGCACGTCGTAGATGTCCGACATGATCTGGCGTGCAGCCCCTTTCAGCTTCGTGTTGTCGATGTAGCCCCTGAAGGAGGGGACGGCGATGGCCGTGACAATGGCGAAGAAGAAAAGCGCGAGAATGAGCTCGACCAGGGTAAAGCCGCCATTGGAAAAAATCATCCGTCGCCCGTTCTTCATGTCCGTGATCCGCTGCAAGCGCTGTCCATCCCGGGGCTGCAAGGTACCCGCCGCGTGAGTGCGCTTCCTTTCTCTCCGTGGCGGAAAAGCCGCGAAGACCCGGTTCGTCATTAGAATCTCGCCCGTCTGCGGGCATTCCTGTTCGGGGGAACGGCAGATCCGATTCCGGTGGCAGGCCGGGATGAAGGACCCCTCATCCCTTGTGGTCGCCGGTCGATGACCACGGCATCGCGATGCTTCAGGCCGGCAATCCTGCTGCCATATCCGTTCCCCGGACGTAGGCCAGCGACTTTGCGCCCCGTCCTTTCGGGCGGTTTGCCTTTTTCAGCCCCGTTTGATTCAAAGCAAAATGCCCCGTCTCCGGCATCCAATCCCGGGCCGTGACATCTCTACGTTTTTTTTTCGGAAGAAAAGGCCGTGAACTTTAAGAATATTTTCGGCAGTGCAGATCAAGCGGGCCATCCCGCGGCCCACCGGCGGCAACCGGCGGTGGCAGGCACCGTGCGCACCTTCAGAAGGCCGTTTTGCTTTACAGAATTTCCAGCCTCCCGGGGCCACGCACTGCCGCCCCTTGCCCCTGCTGGTTGCTTTTATAAAATATGTGTATAAGCGTATAATTAAAAAAGTCGTCCTGTTTTTCGGCATCCAACCCCATCAGAAACTAAGAAGGAGGGAAACCATGAAGGCTCACTCGAATCGCCTGTTGCGCTTTGGTGCCGTTTTTGCGGCGGTTGTCTGCGGGATTTTTTCAACTGCGCAATCCGCCCCGGCGGTGGACATCACCTTCCGCAATTTCAGCTCCTCGGCGGCCCTCGGCCCGCCGGCCGACGAGTATGCCGTCAAGCTTGCGAGCATCTCGACAATCGTACTGGGTCAGGCCGGGCAGGTGCGGTTCGCCAAGTACTCTCCGACCCCCGCGATACCCAAGGCATTCAAGAACATCATGGCCGCCGTAGCCGCGGGAGGGCCCCTGGCAGGAGGGACGGGTTTTGACGCTGCGTATATTTCGGGGTCGGACCTCAATGCAGCATGGGGATTCATCTACAATTCGGGCGTTCCCCTCGGCCCCACCTTTGACGAGTTCGTGGGTTTCCTCTACGGCAAATCGATTGGGGGTACAGAGACCGGCCTCGACCAGCTCCAGCGGATACTCGACAAAAAAGGCTCGAACGTCGTGGCGGTCCCCATCGCCGGCAGCTGCCAGCAGCTCTCCGGCTACTTCAAGCTGCCCATCGGCAACGCCGGGTCGACGCCCGGCATCGGCCTGGCGGGGATGTGCCAGCAGAACTGGACCTTCCGGTACCTGCCGCCGGCCCAGTATGTCCTGGAGCGCGCCTGCGACGACCTGGTGGCGCGCGGCGTGATTGCGAAGAAGAACATCAAGTTCATCCAGGCCATCGCCGGGGGAGGCTCCCTGGTGAAGGCCGTCTCCGACGGCAAGCTCCAGGCGTTCGAATTTGCCACGCCCGTCGACGACTACTCCCAGCTTTTCGGGCTTCCCGAAGGCAACCCCGGAACCGTGGGGAACCGCTACGTGCACTTCCCCGGCTGGCAGCAGCAGTTCCTGATCACCTACATGATCATCAACAAGAACGTGTGGAGCAAGCTGAGCCCGGCCCAGCAGACCCTCGTCAAGAGCGTCGGCCGCGACCACGTCCTGTCGTCCTATGGCGAAACCCTCAGAAAACAGGGCGAGACGCTGCAGAAGATCCTGACGGCCAACGACGGGGACAAGATTGCAGAAAACGACCTGGTCCTGGTGCAGTGGCCCGATAAGGATCTGGCCCTTCTCCGGGATGCAACGATTGAGTTCCTGAATGCCCAGGCCTCCGATAAATCGCTGAGCGAGCAGGACCGGAAGGACTTCAGCACGGTCCTCGAATCGCTTCGCGCCTATGTCAGCGCCAACAGCGCGTACTGGAAAGTACGAGATGTGCCGACGGCGCTGCGCTTCCAGGGCTGGAAGGACCCCGAGGGCAAGAAGGGCTGGGAGCAGAAACTGAAGTAAATGCCGGGCGCTGCCCCTTTAGAAGCTCTCGATCCGGCAAAACGAAGGCAGGGCTGACGACGGCCCTGCCTTATCCCCTTTCCATGAATGTCCCCAGCGAGTCTCAGCCGTACGTGTCCAACAGGACCCCGCGATGCTCATCCCGAATCGGCCGGTCCTGGCAATGCCGCTTCATGATCAGGATGCGCAGGAAATGAGCTGCTCTTTCAGCACTTTCCTGATGATCGGAAGCCGTCGGCCACTGCTTGTCCTGCGTTTGTTTTATGCCGGTCACCGCTGTCATGGCCATCGGGAATCCTTTCAACAACGTGTTGGTTGCTTTCCCCGATGAGCATGCCGCGTTCCGGATGTCGGATCAGGCAATATTAGTCAATATAATAGGAAGGTTATGCCGATTTCGGCCCGGGATGATTCTCCGGGACAGACAGGATTCACAGGTCCGTTCTGGCACGGCAGCGATGAATGCCCAATGATGCCGGATAGTAAGGCGGATGGTCCACATCGGACCGGTCCGGGATGGGATCGTCGGCAACGGCGTACGAGTCCGCTGTGCTGCAAAGAAAAATCAGACATTCCTCGTATTTACTGAGGGTTCTATCCGGGTTAGAGTATCCGCAAGAAGGCATCACGAGTGTCGGATATGGACAAGAGAAGTCAAACAGATCGGCGCAGAGAACCGACACCCATTTTGAGCCGGTACACCTTTTTTTACGGCCGAAGAAGTCATTTCAGGCGCCGGGAGGATCGACTTCGCGGCGGCTATGTCGACCGTTACGGTCATCGACTCTTCACCGTGCTGATCGGGATCGTCGTGTTAAACATTTTCGACGCCCTGTTCACCCACATGATTCTGTATGGCGGGGGCACGGAGCTGAATCCTGTTGCCGGTTGGGCCATCACCCTGTTCGGACATCATTTCATTGTCTGGAAACTTGCCGTAGTCGGCTTTGCCCTGCTCCTGTTATGTGTTCACAGTAAATTTCGCATCGCCAAGGCCGCGATTGCCGTGGCGGTCGCCCTTTACAGCGGGGTCGTACTCTATCAAGTCGTGTTGATCTCCTGGTTCATGTGACTTCTCCCCCCATCCCTATCTGACCGGCGTGCATCCCCTTTTTTGTCACGAGGGGCTGTCCTTCCCTGCCGGCGGAGCGAATGCGGGCCGATTAAGAAATAGGCGCTGAATATCGGGTCAACCTGGTAATCGAAGTTCTGATAGCGCATGCGGAATTGCTGGAGACTGAATTCGACTTCCCTGTGGAGATCCTTCGCGCGCACATTCCCGAGTAAAAATCGGATCTTGATCATCTCGATGGAACTGATCAGCTCGATGATTTCGCGCCGGAATGAACGGTTCATTTTTCCATCGTCGCAGCCGGCGATTATTTCCTCGACCGCGCGATTCAGATCCTGGAACAGATCCTCGCTGCCGGCGACTTTCAGGATATTTTCCTTGATGGCGAACAGTTTTTCGTAAGATATCGTCGCCATACGGCTTTTGTCTTTCATTGCGGTTAGTGAACGAATCCGAAGAAATCATGGATTTTCGTGATCAGTCGCTGGAGCTCCCGTTTATCCGTGATCCTGACGGAAATCTTCTTGCCCTTCAGGAGTGCCTCGCTCAATGCGACCACACAGGGGGAATTCTCCTCGGTGGTGATCACGGTTACCTCGTTGCCTGCCTTTTCCAGCACGATCAGATCGCCCGTCGCACCATATCTTTCTCCGACCAGCGATCGGAGATCCGAAGGCGTGAAGTATCGGGGAAAAGGCACGCGCTCGTTCAAATAGACCATCGATATTTCCTGCTCCATGGCGACACCTCTTTTCGTTTCTTGACCTGGAACGCTTTCCACAGTTCCGCCTCACGGGCGGGAACGTCATGCTGTTTCCCGCTTGCCCATCGCATCATGCATGCCGGCGAGGGTTTTTCCGGTAATCTCTAATGAGATCAGTGAAATAGGAGACGTGCAGCCGGGGCGCAGATTTCCGGAATTACCGCCCTGCGTTCCAAGTTGGCCTGTCGAGGTGAAATAGTCGTGGATTTTCAGGCGGATAGGCGAGAGTGCCCAATAGGCACCGTCCGATCTGGATGTGTCACCCTGGAAAAATCATACTTTCGTCGTATTCATGTCCCGATCCCATCGACCGATATTACTGGCGTGAGGGTTCCTTTTCGCTATTCCTGATAACCCTGTTCAATATCCGTCCCGCGGGAGCGATGACCATGACAAAGCAGCATCATGCATCCGTTCATTCCGGCAGGAGAGGGCGGATCCTTTTTGTGGATGACGAAGAAATCATCTGTGAAACCTACTGTGACATGCTGCTGCAACTCGGACACGAAGTAAGCGCGCGGATCAGCAGTGTCGAAGCCCTGGAAGCATTCAAGGCCGGGCCCGACGAATTCGACCTCATCATTACAGACCAGGCGATGCCGCATCTGTGCGGGCTCCTTCTGGCCGATCACGTGAAAAAGATCAGGCCGAACATCTCCATCATTCTCTGCACGGGTTACAGCGAGCTGATCACGCCCCAGACAGCGTCTGATTTCGGCATCGACAAGATATTAATCAAACCGGTCGGGATCTGGCAGATGAGGGAAGTGGTCGGCAGTGCCCTCCGCTGAAACGGCGCTGCAGGCGGCGGCCGGTCCCCCCGCACGGTCACGGACCCTGATCGTATCGAGCCGATTCCCTGCCGCCCGGCCCGCCTCCTTCTGCGGGGTTTTCGAGGCGATCCGGATACAGTCCATGGTGCATTCCTTCGGGTGATTCTGAGCCGTGAAACGATCAACGCACACCGGAAAATGCGCGAATGCCCTGCGCGCCGCGAAAGTCGATCAAATCCTGATCGTGGACAACGATCCGGTCTTTCTCGCGCTGCTGGCCAAGTTTCTCAAAAAAGACGGCTTCCATGTGCTGACGGCAAGGGACGGCGCCTTTGCCCTGAAGATTTTGAAGTCGGTAACGCCCGATGTCATCCTACTGGACCTGGTGATGCCGAATATCAGCGGAGATCGGCTTTGCAGCATGATCCGGGAGATGGACACGGCCGTGAAGGACACCCACATCATCATCGTCACGGCACTGGCCGCCGAAGGGGTAAAGGTCGATTACCTTGGGATGGGCGCCAACGACTGCATTGCAAAAGCCTCCTTCAACCATACGGTTCGGAGGATCCGGGAAGCGCTGTCGCGCCTGGAGCAACGGTCCCGGAAAGAAGGAACCGGGCAGCCGGCCGTCTCCGCGGAGGTTCCGACCCGAAGCATTATCGGCGAGTTGATCTCCATCAACCGGAATCACGAAACCTTCATTTCGAATATTTCGGAAGGCCGCCTTGAATTGACGGAGGAGGGAAGGATCATCTTCGCAAATTCCGCCGCCATTTCCCTCCTCGGGCAGCCTGAACTCGACCTCATATCCGCGAAAGTCACCGATTTTTTCCGGAAAGAGGACCGGGCCGCAGTCTCGAAGCTTCTCTCCTTCAAAAAGCGACGGCAACCGGCCGACGGCAGCACGACCTTCCGTCTTTCGAACTCCAGGGAAGTCACGGTCAAGGCGCTGCAAGTCGCCGACGAGGACCGCTACACCGTCATCCTGCGTGACGTGACGGAGCAAAAGGGATTTGAACGAGCCCTTCTGAAGGCCTACGCAGATCTAGAAACGCGCGTTGCGGAGCGCACCGCTGAGTTGGCGAAGGCAAACGAGGCCCTGCATGCGGAGCTCCAGGAACGCCGAAAGGTCGAGGGGATGCTGCAGCAGAGCCGGAACACCCTGCGATCCGTCTTCGATAGCATCTCCGATCCTCTCATCATGGTCGATGGCGATCTGCGCATCAGGATGGCGAACAGGGCCACGGTCGATTATTTTCAGTCAGCCGATTACCTGGAAATCCTCGGGAAGCCCCTTCCGGCGCTGGCGCAAGACCACTTCCCCCCCGACCTGCTGAACTCCATGCAATCGGCCGTCCTGCGTTTCGAGGAGGCGAGCTTCGAGTCGAAAAGCCCTGAAAAGTGCGGGAAATATGAAAAAGTGTTCATCTACCCGACTCACGAGGAATATCGGGTTTCGGGGTCGGCCATTGTCCGGATCAGCGACGTCACCAAGGAAAAAATCCTGACCATCGAACTGATTCAGAAGGAGAAACTGGCAACCCTCGGTCTTCTCGTGTCCAGCCTGACCCATGAAATCAACAACCCGACCAACTACATCCTCTTCAACGTACCGATTCTCAGGGATTATCTTGGCGCCATGCTTCCGATCGTCCGGGAGCAGGCTGCAGGAAGGGCCGGCTTTGAAATCATGGGAATGTCAGGTGATGCATTTCAGGAAGACATCCTGAAGCTTTTGACGAATATACAGAACGGTGCGGAGCGCATCCAGGTGACAGTCGCCAAATTCGCCGGCTTTTCGAAGAAGAGGACCTGCGATATGAAAGTGCCCGTCGATCCCGGCGATCCGATCGAAAAAGCCGTCTCCATCTGCAGGCATGAGATACAGAGAGCCATCCGAACCTTTGAGGTCGATGTCGCGGCGAACCGGCCGACGATCCTGGTGGACCCCTGGGCGCTCGAGCAGGTGATCATCAATCTGTTGATCAATGCATCGCAGGTGGCGGACAAGCAGGATTCCAGGCTGAGGCTCGACGCCTACACGGAAAACAACGGCGGGAACCGCTTCACCATCGAAATCACGGACAACGGCTGCGGCATGGACGAGGAGACAAGAAAGAAGATCTTCTTTCCGTTCTTCACGTCAAAAAAAGATGGAAAAGGGACGGGTCTCGGGCTCTATATCGTCAAGGGCCTCATCGAAGAGATGGCGGGCCGGATCGAGGTGAGGAGTGAATCCGGCAAAGGCAGCACGTTCAGCATATCCATCCCCGTAAACGAGGCCATTCCGGTTCGCTGACACACCCTTCGAAAACGATTGCACGCGCATTGAAGCCTGATGCCGTTTCGCGGGGCTTCCCGGCGAGGAAAGAACCGGACATGATTGCGCACCCTGACGGGATGCGCCCCCGGTCCCCGCAGCTTGCTGCGGGGTAAGCGAGCACATCTTTGTCAATGTCCCATCTTACGCGCTTTGAGATCTCTATGCATTTTGCATAGTGATCCCTGTCAACGTGATAAACCATAACCGGATACCTCCTTTCCTGTTTTGCATGAGCGGGGGTTCGACAGGGGAAGACAAGAATCCTCTTTTGTGCGGACGAAGAAAAGAACGGCAGGAAAGAAAAGAGGGCTCGCCGTGATCTTCTTCCGCAAGACATCGCCCCCATGATGGGTTCATTTTACGCTCGGCAGGATTGCCGACCATATCGAAATGATTGAATTTCTCCGTCGCGATCCCTTATCGGGCAGGGGATCGAGGAGGGGGCGGCCTCAGAGAAGCGGGGCGAGGGTCGAGTGGATTTTCTGGATGATCTCGTTTCGGACCCCGAGATTCCATTTTTTGGCCGCGTTGGCCGATCCGTAAATGTTCCCCAGGTAGAACGGCAACCCGACACCCCCGACGATGCCGGCCACGGCGTAGTTTTCCTGATGGATGGCCGTGATCGTCCCCGCGATGAAGAGCCCGTTGATGAAAAACGCCGTGATTCCATCGCCATAGTGTTCGGCATAGATGTAACCCGATCCGGGCAGGATGGCTGACATCACCCCGGCCAGGACCGGCGATTTCTCGGGAAGCTCCTGATACCGGTCGATCAGCGCTGCGGCCTCCTTGACATTCTCCTCGTCGGGATGTCCGGGGTACCGGTCCAGGAATCTCTTCAGTGCCTGACGGCTCACTTCCGCCTTGTTTTCATCGAGAGCTGCCAGGCAGATTGTCACCAGCGAGCGGGGGGCGTATTCCGAATCGGGATGCTGCTCCACGAGAGACTCCAGCGCCACCCGCACCCTGTCGTAGTTTTTCATTTTCCACTGGCTGATCCCCTCGAGATAACCGGCCTGGACCGCGTAGCTGCTTTCGGGATATTTTTCGCGCACGGCCAGGAAAGCCCTTGCGGCCGCCCCGTATTCCTCGCCCTTGAAATAGGCCATGCCGATCTCGAAGGAGGCATAGTCCGCCTTCCCGGAATCGGGGAAAAGGATCAGGAATTTCTTGTATTCCGTAACCGCCCGGTAGTATTCGCCCTCCTCCATGAAGGCATCGGCGATCTTCAGCTGGACCTCTCCGGTCCAAAGGACGGTTTCACCGTCGGCATGAAGCGGGGAGACAGTGGCGAGAACAAGGAGAAGCAAATAGGGGATCGGCAGGAGCCGTTGCAATGATTTCATTTTTCGAAGAGCAGGTTGTTCGAAACGGGATCGTAGAGCTTTCCGTTGGGGAGGCGCGTGTAACCCGGCCTCTCGAACATGTTGCATCGGGTCAGCCGGTCTGCCGTCATCATGACCCCCACGACGGGGCCCTGCTCCCGGATAGCCTGATGCCCATAGCGGGAGCAACTTGGCCGGAAGCCGCAGCGATCAACCCCGCCCACGGGGGAAATGAAGTGTTGGTAAAACCCGATCAAGCCAAGCATCGCAACACGGATGCTCGATGTCTCCGGATGGTCTTTCCTGTCGAGGTCCCGCACCTCTTCGCGGGGCCCCTTCATCGTGAAGTCCGACCCGAAAGACGGCACAACAGGAGCTGCGATACAGAAAGCGGCGAGCATCATCGCTACGATGAGGCCTCGCCGCCATTCTGTGATTCGTGGCATAAAACCCACCGTCCCGGCCCGATCAGATTAAGGAAAAAGGGCTTACTTTTTCTCGGCCGGCGCGGCTTTGTCCAGGATGCCCTTTTTGGTCTTCTCGTATTCTTCCTTGGTAATCGCGCCGTTCTTGTAGGCTTTCTCGAGATCTTCCAGCTGCTGACCGACGGTCGGCTGGTTGATGATCTCTGTTTTCTTGATCTCCGTGTTGTCGGGTCCGCAGCATGCGGCCATGTTCAACGCAAAAACAACGGCCATAATCACGGTGATGACTCTGATAATCCTCATGGCATTCCTCCTCTAAGAAGCTGCAAGCCGGTATTATGGCGAGACAATATCATTAAACCGGCGTGCAGGCAATCGGGCAAAATAAATTTTTCTGCGGACCCCTTTCCCGCCCGGACCGATAACAAAAAAATCCCTTCGAATGTGAAAGCCTCCCCGCACCACAGCCCCGCCCGCAAGGCGCGGTCTGCGGGACGCTACCCCGGTCAATCCTCAACAGGCGGAATGCGAAGTTGGTATTCCGCTTGCAAGGCAGGTACCGGAATTCGAAGCATCCAATCCATGCAGGAGGTTTTTCATGTCACGAAAATCGACCGTTTTGTTGCTCACGCTTACCCTCGTCTTTTTTGTGGCCGGCAGCGCCGTTGCCGCCACGCTGAGCGGCACCATCACCACGAGCAAGAAGGAAAGCCAGATGGCCCTGCCTAAGGATGTCCCCCTGGCCGGGGCGCAGGTCATCATCGGGAAGGACCTGGATCTCGATATCGGCGGCTCGGGGGCGGATACGATCCGGGGCAAGGTGGCTGCCAAGGCACTGACCGACGAGAAGGGAAAGTTCAGGGCAAACCTGCCGAATGGAAAATACACCGTCATCGTGTGGAAGACGAGATACACGCCTGCAACCTACACCGTGACCGTGCCGAAGACGAATTTCGAGGGGCAGATCAGCGTCCAGAACGAACGGATTCTCCACACGAGCCTGTCGTTCAAGTAATCACGCTGCGAAAGATGCCCTGCGGCGCAGAAAGACAGGGGGACGGGATGCTCTTTGCGGCACAACGTCCCGTCCCCTTTTCTTCATGTACCCCTGTCCTCATTTTCTGAAACACCTCAATCCTATCTGCTCTCCTTCCGTCCTTCATGCCGTTGTATGACCCCCCCCCGAGCTGAACCTGCACCGGGAGCAAGAAAGGCATGGTCATTTTGAAAAAAAAAGAGTATGGGGTATACCGTATTTCCATCCATACCCGCGGAGCTGTAAACCATGAAAAACAGGAGCACGGCCAGAGACGACTTGCTGATGGCGTTGCCTGCGCTGAAGGCAAAAATGCTGCAGGAATGTGAATACGAAAGTGTCTATGTTGTGCAAAACGGGAAGTTCCGGTTCGTTAATCCCAATTTTGCCGCAATGGGCAAATATGAAGAGCAGGAAATGCTGGGAATGGAGACCCTTCGCCTCGTCCATCCCGATGATCGGCTGACTGCAAGAGAAAATGCCATCAAGATGCTGAAAGGGGAGAGGCCAACCCCCTATCAGTTCAGGATCATCGCGAAAGACGGCTCCGTGAAGTGGATCCAGGAAACCGTACACGCAATTTCCTACAAGGGGAAACGGGCCGTGCTCGGCAACTCGATGGATCTGACCGCACAGAGAGAGGCAGCGGAGAAATTGAAGGAGCTGCAGGCCCTGCAGAGTTCTATTCTCGACGCGCTTCCCATCGCGGTGATGGGCATGCAGGAGCGCCGCATCGTCTTTGCCAATCATGCCGTTGAGGAAGTTTTCGGCTGGAAGCCCGAGGAACTGGTCGGCCAGAGCACAAGGGTGCTCTACCTGAGCGACGAAGTCGACGAAGAAGTCGGAAGGAATCTATATCAGGCGCTCCAGAATGATCGGACCTACAGGGCCGAGTTTCCCTGCCGGCGCAGGGATGGCAAGCCTATTTTCTGCCTGGTGAGCGTCTCGATCATCGGCGAAAGCCTGCGGGACAAGAGAATCATTGCCACCTATAACGACATTACGGAACGCAAGCGGGCCGAGGAAGCGCTCTCGGCAAGCGAAAAGAAGCTGACGGAGCTCCTCCGCAAGTACCAGGAAAAAGAGCGGTCCGACTGATCCCGAACAAAAAAGAATTGAAGGCGCGTTCGAGGCGGGAGTAAAAGAAAAAATCCCCTGCAGCCGGCTCCGGAGGAGAGACTGCAGGGGATTTTCTGCTTAGAACTCGTACCTCAGGTAGCCGAAGAGGCCCTGGTCGTTGGCGCCGCTGCGGAACTCGCCCGTGTACTTGAGCGAGGCCGCAAAGCCGCTGTTCCCCAGCCATGAGATACCGGTCTCGAAGCGCGCACCGTGGCGCCCCGTCTGCTCCCCGGGGATCGAGAACTCGGAGCCCCCCACGTCGACCAGCGAGGCGGTGATCCTGCGCTCATCCAACTGGAAATCGTAAACCCAGGCGATACCTGCCTCGGGGATCAACTTGCCGAAGGGGATCTCGTAAGACCGGGCAACCCGCAGTCCAACGTCGGAGACGAGCGACCGGGTGCGGTCGTCATGGATCCGGAGGCTCAGCCCGCCGCCGGTTTCCTGGAAACCCTCCTCGTCGACCTGGTTGAAGAGGATCGAGGCGTAGGGTTCGATCACCCACTGCTTCACATCAAAGTATCGCCCGCCCGAGAGGTAGGCTGTGAAGAGGTTTCCTTCGTGCTCCGCCGTCGCCGACTGAGCGAGGGATCCCACGACAATGCTGCGATGGTTCGAGTAGCGGTTCCGGGTGAAGGAGAGCGCGCTCTCCATGTACGTGTCGTTGGCGAACCAGCTGCCGTAGATGGAGCTGGATGCGCCATCGACGTCGCCCTGTCCCATCCTGTCCTCGAAGCCCACTTCACCCCGGTTGAACCCGCTGCTGTAGCCTGTGAAGAAGGTTTCCCCGTGGCGCTGATCGAAGCCGATGACCGTCCCGGTCATGCGGTAGTCATAGCCCGCGTAGCCGCTTGCCCCGGCGAGGCTGCCCCTCTGTCCGAAAGCGCTCATCCAGCTTCCCTCCCGGGTCTCGGCCGAGGAGAGCCGGCCGAGCTGCCAGGCCTGATCCGGGGTCATCCCCGAGTCGGGTCCCGTCTTGAAGAGGGACATCGTGTTGGCCATCTCCCGGGCCTGGATTGCCGCGCTGTATTGGGGCTGGGTGAGGCGGAGCGCCGTCATCCTGTTGTGAAGGCTCCGGACGTTTTCCTGCGAGGCCGTAAGCGTTGCCCTCCGGAACCGGTCGTAGCTGTTGGGGTTGAGGCTTGCGAAAGCCTTTTGGAAGTCCTGGGCGGGCAGCGACTGGAACTCCCCGAGCATTTCGGCGGTTTTGCCCGTGGCCGTGGCCATTGCCTTGTCCAGCATCTGGGCGATCCGTATCTGGGCCGGGTTGGTCGCGACGGTGGTGACGCTCTTCGCCAGGGTCTCCACCTCCACGCGGTCGCTGAAACCCGCAACCTTGAAGGAGAGCAGCGGCGAGGGGGCCGGCAGCGTTTCACTCGTGAACCAGCCGCTCACCGTGCTCGCCGTGAGGATCGGGTACTTCGTACCGTTGGTGTAGACTCCCTTGCCCCGGACCACGTTCAGGGCCCCGTCGAGTCCGGCGACACCGTTGACGGAAAGCCGTCCGTGGCTGCCGTCGCTGTTGACGCGGGCCTGGAAGACCCCGTCGGCGGGCATCTGGTAGCTGTGATTGACTGCCAGAGTGCCTCCGTTGATCTCCAGGCGCTTCACCTGAGCAAGGGAGCTCAGGCTGTACGTCCCCGGGCCGTCCTTGATTGCCGTCTCGAATCCGGTGATCGGAGCGCCCAGGGCCCCGTCCCCCGAGAAGATGAGGGTATCGATGCCGGACCCGCCGGTCACGCCCCCCGTGACCGTCAGGTTGCCGCTGAAGCTGATCGTATCATCGCCGCTGCCGAGGTCGACGAGGCCCTTTGTTTCGGACCCGGCTTCCAGGGAAACCCGGTCAATGCCCCCGCCAGTGCTGATGGCGGTGCCGGGGCCTTCGATCGGGATACCCAGTACCCCGGGATTGTATTCGGTTGTCAGGATCTTACCGGCATTGACGATCGTGTCGTTGCCCTCTCCTGCAACAATCCCTGCCGCCCGGGATTCCGATACGCCGATGATGGCGATCGGTTGGGCCGTCACACTGAGCGTTCCATAATTATAGATCGTGTTGTCGCCTCCGCCGGCATCGATGCCGGTGGCGAAAGCCTTGGCGACTCCGAGCACGGCCGTTGTCTCCGCTTGTACAGAGAGGATTCCCCGGTTTTCGATCTGATCCGAGCCTCCACCGGCATCGATGCCGATGGCGAATGTCCTGGCGGCTCCGAACACGGCCGTCGCTTCCGCCCGTACCGAGAGGGAGCCCTTCTCGCCGATGACGATCCGGTCGTCGCCGCTGCCCGTCTTGATCCCCCAGGCCCACACGGTGCCAGACGGGTTCCGCCTCTCCACGTCGTTGTCTTCCGTCTCGGCGACGGCCGTCGGCGTCGCCGTGGCCGTCACGTTGATGGAGCCGTTGTTTTCGATGAGATTGTGGCCGTCGCCGGTTATGATGCCCCATGCCGTGGAGGCCGCTATGGCGGTGGCCCTGGCTTCCTCGGTGGCCAAGTCCCCGGCGTCTTCCTCGGCCCAGGAGTGGCCGTATGCCACCGCTTCCGCCTTGACGTCCAGCTTTCCGGTGTTGACGATCACGTTGTTCCCGGCGCCGGCATCGATCCCCGCGGCCTCCGCCTCGGCCCTTGCGTAGACGATAGCCCTGGGTGATCCCCAGAAGGCTCCTGCCGAGGCTCCGCCATCCGCATTCGCGTAGGCATCCACCTCGACGGTGCCGCGGTTCACAACCCGGTCGTTCCCGCTGCCGCCGGTAAAGCCCCAGGCGGAGGCCACGGCCTTCACATCGGCCCCTGCGGCGGGCTTGCCGAAGGTCACTGTCGTGGAGCCGCTCTGCTTGGCCGTGGATTCGGCCTTCACGTCGACGGTTCCCCCGAGGTCGTTCAGGATCCGGTTGTCGCCGTCTCCTGCTGCGATGCCCACGGCCCTTGCGTTTGTGCCCGCAAGGCCTCCCGCGTTCGCGGTACCGCCGAAGACATAGGTGGAGTTTCCAATATCCGCGCTGGACTCGGCCCTGGCAGTCAGGACGAAGAGGTTCTCGATGCTGTCTCCCTTTTCCCCGCCGGAGATTCCCGTCGCCGTCGAGTTCGCGGATGTGATGCCGTCTGTCACGGTCGCGCCGAAGGCGGCATCGACGTCGGCCTTTGCCGTCAGGCTCGACGAGGCGGTAACCGTCACGGCCCCTTCGCTGCGGATCCCGTTTGCCCCGGCCCCGCCGGAGATTCCCACGGATCGCGAGTCGGCAGTCAGGGCCTCATGCGCCCCGCTTGTGCCCCCGAAGGTGAAACCGGACGCTTTCAGAGTCAAGGTCGAGGAAGATTCCACATTGAGGGTTGCCGCATTCCAGATCCTGTCGTCCCCCGCCCCGCCGTCAATGCCGACGGCCTGCGAGACGCCGCCGGATATCACGGTCCCCGACGAAGTGCCGAAGGCCGCATTGGAGCTGCTCCCGGTTGTCAGGGTTGAGCCGGCCTGTACCGTGATGTTGCCCCGGTTCAGGATGAGATCCGCGCCGTCACCCCCCGAGATTCCCGTTCCGGAGGTCGTTGCCGCGAGCGTTGCACCCGATGCGCCGGTGCCCCCGAAGCTGAAGGTGGAGCTCGATAGCGTCAGATTGGACGATGGTGTGACCTGGATTGCCGCATTGTTCTCGATTCGGTCGTCCCCTGCGCCGCCGGAGATGCCCGTCGCCTCGGTGACGGCGCCCGACGTGGAACCGGCACTCGAGGAGCCGAAGACGACGTCTGCATTGGCCTGGCTTGTGAGAAACGATGATGCCGTCACGGACAGGCTGCCGCCGTTGCGGATGGAATCCGAACCGTCTCCCCCGGAAATCCCCGTGGAACGGGCGGTCGATGTCAGCAGGCCCCCGGTGTCCCCGGTGCCCCCGAAGCTGAAGGAGGAACTCTCGAGGAGCACGGTAGCGGTCGAGTTTGCGGTGATCGCCGCAGTGTTCGCGACGGTGTCGTTATCTGCGCCGCCGGAGATGCCCGTTGCCTCGGTGACGGCGCCCGACGTGGAACCGGCACCCGAGGAACCGAAGACGACGTCCGCATTGGCCTTGCTCGTGAGAGTCGATGATGCCGTCAGGGACAGGCCGCCGTCGTTGCGGATGGAGTCCGAACCGTCTCCCCCGGAAATCCCCGTGGAACGGGCGGTCGATGTCAGCAGGCCCCCGGTGTCCCCGGTGCCCCCGAAGCTGAAGGAGGAACTCTCGAGCAGCACGGCAGCGGTCGAGTTTGCGGTGATCGCCGCGGTGTTCGCGACGGTGTCGTTATCTGCGCCGCCGGAGATGCCGGTTGTCTCGGTGACGGAGCCCGACGTGGAACCGGCACTCGAGGAACCGAAGGCGACGTCCGCATTGGCCTTGCTCGTGAGAGTCGATGATGCCGTCAGGGACAAGCCGCCGTCGTTGCGGATGGAGTCCGAACCGTCTCCTCCGGAAATCCCCGTGGAACGGGCGATGGATGTCAACAGTCCCCCGGTGTCCCCGGTGCCCCCGAAGCTGAAGGAGGAACTCTCGAGCAGCACGGCAGCGGTCGAGTTTGCGGTGATCGCCGCGGTGTTCGTGATCGCGTCGCCGCCCGCACCGCCGGAGATGCCCGTTGCCTCGGTGACGGAACCCGATGTGGAAGCGGCACCCGATGAACCGAAGGCAACGCTTGACTTGGCCTTGCTCGTGAGAGTCGATGATGCCGTCAGGGACTGGCTGCCGTCGTTGCGGATGGAGTCCGAGCCGTCTCCCCCGGAAATCCCTGTGGAGCGGGCGGTCGATGTCAGCAGGCCCCCGGTGTCCCCGGTGCCCCCGAAGCTGAAGGTGGAACTGTCGAGGAGCACCGACGTGGTGGGGTTCGCGGCGATCGCCGCGGTGTTTGTGATCACGTCGTCGCCCGCACCGCCCTCTACGCCCAGGGCCTCGGCGACCGCCCCGGCCTGCAGCGATCCTTTGGAGGCACCGAAAATAATCACCGACTTGCCGGAAACGGAACCGGTCGAACTGGCAAGGACGTTCAGAAGGCCTTCATTTCGAATCCTGTCACTGCCGGCGCCGCCGTCGATCCCCGTCGACTTCGTCGTCGCCAGCATGGAAGACCGGGCGTTCGCCGCGCCGGCCAGATTGAAAGAAAAGCTGCTGGCCGCTACCCTGGACATCCAGGGGTCCAGGCCCTGAGACGGCCCGACATGGATTTCCCCTTTGTTGACGATCCGGTCGTCGCCTGCGCCGCCCTCGATGCCCGAGGCCGTCGTCACCGACGTGACGGCGGTCGTCGCTTCGGCCCACCCCATGCCGACGTTCACGGAGACGGAATCCGCATCGACCCGCGACATGGCCCCGGAGATGATCTTCCCTTCGTTGTAGATTTCGTCGTTGCCTTCTCCCCCGACGATTCCCCTTGCCGCCGTATTCGACACGACGGAGGCATCCCCGAAGGAAGCCCCTGCCGAGACGGCCGCCCCGACCGTGACGGACACGCTCGAGACATCCGCATCGCTCGACGCATTCGCCGTGACAGGGCCGGTGTTGACGATCCAGTCGTGCCCGGCGCCGCCGTCGATGCCCGACGCATCGGCGCTCACCAGGGCGGAGGAATCGGAGAACGTCGCACCTCCCCCTGCACCAATGGCCACGTTGACGGAGACGCTCGTCGATTTTCCGGTCGCCCCGGCTACGGACACGACCTCCCCCGCGTTGACGACGACGTCGCTCCCGTCGCCGCCGTCCAGGCCCCGGGACTCTGCCCGCGAATCGACAGAGGCATCGGAGAACGCGGCGCCAGCCGCCAGGCCGATGGAACCGGAAACCGTCACGGAAACGCTTGTGGCGTGTACATCTGCCGTCGACCGGGCCGTGACATTGGACGAGTTGACGATGACGTCATCGCCCGCTCCGCCCAGGATGCCCGTGGATTGGGCAAGCGAGGCAGCGGAGGAATCGGACATGGAAACCCCGCCTGCGGCCCCGTAAAGCGAGCCGGCTACCTGCACGACCACGCTGGTGGTATCGGCGAAGGCATTCGATGTCGCCTCGGTCACCCCTTCATTCCAGATCCGGTCGTTGCCGGCGCCGCCGTCGATTCCCCTGGCTGCGGACCATGCAGACGATGAGGTATCGGAGAGCGCCGCGCCGCCCGCAACGCCTTCCTTCGTCACACTCAACTTCACGGTAACGGCGGTCGCATCGACATCGGAGGTCGCCTGCGCCGAGATTTTGGCGGTATTCGCGATCTCGTCGCCGCCGTCCCCGCCCGAGATCCCCGAGGCATCGGAAAGAGATGCCGCCGAGGCGTCTGAGAGAGCCGCCCCGCCGGCCACGCCGGTCAGGCTCCCGTTGACGGTGACGGTCACACTTGTCGTATCCGCCCCGGAAATCGCCTTTGCGTCGATCTCCCCGTCGTTCCGGATCCGGTCATGACCCGCGCCCCCTTCGATCCCGCGGGCCGCTGCAATCGTCTGCGCGGAGGAGTCGGAGAGGGATGCCCCACCGGCAACACCCGTCTTCGTCCCGCTGATCGTGGCGGTTACGCTGACGGTGTCGGCGTAGGCCTCCGCCTTGCTCTCAATCTTCGCCCCGTTGTAGATCCAGTCATCGCCGTTGCCGCCGTCGATGCCCCGGGAGGAGGAGACTGCCGACGAAGAGGTGTCGGAGAGGGCCGCACCCGCCGCGAGACCCTCTTTGGCGACCGTCAACGTCGCAGCTACTCCCGTTGCGTCTGCATCGGCCAGTGCGCCGGAAACGATTTTTCCTTTATTGGAGATCCCGTCGTTTCCTTCCCCTCCCGAAAGGCCCGCTGCGTCCGCTGCGGAGGCCGACGTGGTATCAGACAGCGCCGCCCCGCCGGCAACGCCCGTCGAGGCGCCGGCGATCGTCACCGTAACATTCGTCGTGTCTGCATAGGCTTCCGCTTTCGTGTCGACCAGGCTCTCGTTGAAGATCCGGTCTGCGCCCGCGGCGCCTTCAATCCCCCGGGCCGCGGCTGTCGCGAGGGCCGAGGCGTCGGAGAGCGCTGCGCCGCCGGCAAGGCCCGTCTTTGCCCCTGCAATGGTGGCCGTTACACTGACGGTGTCGGCACGGGACTCGGACCGGGCCTTGACCTCGCCTGTATTCACGATGAGATCGTCCCCCTCCGCACCGTCGATGCCCTTGGCCGTGGCTGTTGCGAGGGCCGAGGCGTCGGAGAGCGCCGCGCCGCCGGCAAGTCCTTCCTTCGCAACCGTTACCCCCACGGCCACGTTCGTTGAATCCACATCCGCCTTCGCCCCCACGTCGATCTTCCCGGCGTTGCGGATTTCGTCACTCCCTACGCCGCCGTAGATGCCCGTTGTCTGAGCCACACCGGTTGCGTTGGATTTGGACAGCGCAGCCGCGCCCGCCACGCCCTGCGAGGCGCCGGCTACCGTCACGGTCACGCTGACGGCATCGGCGTCGGCGACGGAACCGAATCCGGAATCCAGGCCCAGCTTGATTTCGCCCTCATTGACAATCCGATCTTCCCCCCGGCCGCCGTCGATGCCGACCGAGGACGCCCTGGCGCTGGTCGAAGCGTCGGAGAGCCCGACTCCCGCCGCGACGCCCTGCTTTGCGATCCCAACGCTCCCGGAAACGCCCACGGACGTCGTGTCGGCCTGGGCCTTACCCTGGATCGTTCCCGCGTTGGTGATCCTGTCGTCGCCGTCCCCGGCCTCGATCCCCCGGGCCGTCGCTTCGGCTTCAGATTGGGCCTCGACGATGGCCGCCGATGCACCCACACCCTGCTTGGCGTAGGTGACGGCAAGGCCGACACTCACCGCCGTGCCGCTTGACCGGGCATCGAGTGCGATCTGTCCGGTGTTGGACACCCGGTCATTGCCGCTGCCGCTGTCGATCCCGACAGCGTTGGCCGCCGAGTTGGTTTTGCTTTCGGCGAGCGCGGCGCCCAGTGAGACGCCTTCTTTGGTGACGCCGACCCCGACGGTCACGCCTACGGCCGTGGTGCCCGCCTTGGCTTTCGGCGCGATGGCGCCGTCGTTCCGGATGACGTCGTCGCCCGCCCCGGTCTCGATCCCCCGGGCCGTGGCCGTCGCTGTGGCAGTTGCGTCGGCAAGCGCGGCCGATGCGGCCAGTCCCTTGTCGGCGTTGGTCACGGTCAGTCCCACGCTCACGGCCGTTGCATTGGCCTCGGCATCAGAGTTGATCACGCCCGTGTTGACGACACGGTCCTGCCCCGCCCCGCTGCGGATGCCGGACGCGAGGGCTTCGGCCGTTGTGCTGCTGTCGGCAATTGCGGCCCCGAGCGCGGCGCCCTTATCGGCGATCCCTACGTCCACGCTGACGCCCACCCCGACGGCCGTCGACGTCGCCTTCGTGCCGATCGCGGCCGAGTTGGTGATTCCGTTGTCCCCGTCTCCCCCGTCGATCCCCGTGGCGGTGGCGAGAGCCTCCGCCCCGGCCTCGGCGAGCGCCGCCGATCCGCTGAGCCCCTTGTCCATCTTGGCGACGTTGACGGAAACGCCTGCCGCAACGGCATGCGAGGTTGCATCAACGGCGATGTCCCCGCCGCTTGCGATCGTGTCGAAGCCTGCGCCGGAAAGGATTCCCGTAGCCCGGGCTTGCGCTTTTGCCGAGGCATCGGTCTTCGCCGAGGAAAGCGCAAGCTCCGGCATCTCCGGTTTTTCCTGTTCTCCCCCGGATGTCTTCTCCCCTTCGCTGCCCCCGAAGCCGGAAACATTCACGGCAATGCTGCCCGCCACCGTTGTGGTGGTAGATGTCACCGCCATCGGCGCGGTATTGGTGATCCGGTTGTTGCCCTCTCCCCCGTCGATCCCGGCAGCCATTGCCTTCGAGGTGGCCGAGGCGTCGGCCTTCACCGATGACGTCTCCAGTTTCGGAGGGGCGGGCGGTTTTTCCTGGTCATCGCTGTCTTCGCCTTTGACGCCCACGGCAATGCTTCCGGCTACGGCAACCGACTTGGCCTTGACGGCCAGCGTCCCCTGATTGACGATCTCGTCGTCGCCGCTGCCGCCACGGATGCCGGCGGCCCGGGCAACGGCCTCAGCCGATACGTTCCCCTCGACATCGCCGCCAGTGCTGACTGCGACGGATCCGGCGCCTACCGTTGATGAGGCCCTCACGATCAGCGGCGCCACATTGACAATGACGTCATCACCTCTGCCGCCCGAGATTCCTACGGCCGCGGCCTTCACCTTCCCCGAGGCATCCGCCTTGGCATCGGCCTTCACCGGTGACGCCTCTGAGGCCTCCGATGCCGTAGATGCGGACGGGTTCTCCGTCGGGTTTTCCTGGTCGTCGCTGCCCGCGACGCCCACGGCGATGCTGCCGGCCCCGGCAATCGCGCTTGCCTCAACCGTCAGGGTCCCTTCGTTCCGGATTGTATCGTTCCCCTTGCCGCCGCGGATTCCTGCTGCCCGGGTAATCGACTCGGCCGACACGTTTGCCTCGGCGCCCATGCCGACGCCCACGGAGATGGAGCCTGCGCCCACCGTGGAGGTCGCCTTCACACTCGCTGGGGCGATGTTGACGATGGCGTCATGGCCCTCTGCGCCGCTGATACCGAGAGCTGTCGAGGTTGCCGTTGCCGAGGCGTCTGCCTTCACCGGCGATGTCTCGGCTGCCGTTGGGGCGGTCTGTGTCTCCGCCAGGTTTTGCTGCTCTTCGCTGTCTTCCTGTTTGACGCCCACGGCAATGCTGCCTGCACCGGCAATCGAGGTTGCCTCAACCGTGAGGGTCCCCTCGTTGCGGATCGTGTCGTTTCCCTCGCCGCCGCGGATTCCTGCCGCCCCGGCAGTTGCCTCGGCGGACACCTTTGCCTCGGCAGCATCGCCTACGTTAACGGCGATAGACCCCGCAGCCGACGTGGCCGAGGATTTCACCGTCATTGGGGCCGTGTTGAAAATCCAGTCGGAGCCGGCCCCGCCCTCGATCCCGGCGGCGCTGGCATCCGCTTTTGCCGAGGCATCGGCCTTCACCGCCGGACTCTCCCCGGTCCCCTCGTACTGCACGCCGACGGCAATACTGCCTGCCGCGGCAACGGAGGTCGCATCCGTGCTGATGGCCCCGCTATTCCGGATCGTGTCGTTTCCTTCGCCGCCGAGGATTCCCGCGGCGATCGCATCGGCCTGCGCCGAAACGTTGCCTTCGGCGCCTCCACCGACGCCCACGGCGATGGATCCGGCTCCCACCGTTGATGAAGCCTTCACTGCCAGCGGTGCCACATTAGCAATGACGTCATCCCCGCTGCCGGTTTCGATTCCGACGGCGAGAGACTCGGCCGTACCCGAGGCATCGGCCTTCGCATTTGAGGGATCGGCTGTTTGTTCAGGGTTGCGCACACCCACGGAGAGGCTGCCGGCCCCGGCAATCGCCTTCGCCTCGACCGTCTGTTCCCCGGAGTTCAACACGACATCGCTGCCGTCGCCGCTGCGGATGCCCCGTGACTCGGCTCCTGAAAGGGCCGCCACGCTCCCCTCGACACTGTCCCCGACGCCCACGGCGATGGATCCCGCTGCCGCCGTGGCGGAGGCCTTCGACACGATGGGGCCCGAATTGACGATCGTCATATCCGCCGCGCCGCTTTCGATGCCTGTTGCAGAAGCCGTCGCCTTGCCCGAGAGGTCCCCCTGCGTCCCGAAAATGGGGATCTGCACCCTGCTTTTTGCCGGGGGTTTCTCCGGCATGCCGTAGATTCCCCTGTCGGTAGGGTAGCTCACCGAAACGGCGCCTGCACCTGCCGTGGCCGAGGCCTCGACCGTAAGGGCGCCCTGGTTGACGACCTCGTCTTTCCCCTCGACGGCCCGGATTCCTGAGGCCGTGGCGGTCGCTTCGGCCGAGAGGTTCACCTTGGCGTCGTTTCCGAGATTCAGGTTCAAGGAACCGGCTCCCGAGATTGCAGAGGCCTTCACCGTCATCGCCCCCGTGCTGACGACGCGGTCATCACCCCGGCCGCCGTCGATGCCGACGGCCTCGGACATCGCCTTGCCCGGCGCGTCGGTCTTCATGACGGGAGGCTTCACGGCCCAGATGGCCGGGATGGCCTTGGACAGGACCTTTTCATTTTTGCCGGTCAGGTTGACGTTGATGCTTCCGGCTGCCGCCGTAGACGTCGCTTCCACCGTCATGACACCGGAGTGTTCGAGGATGTCATTCCCGTTGCCGCCCAGGATCCCCGCGGCGAAGGATTCCGCCAGGGATCCCCCGGTGACAGGGGGGAATTTCCTCATGAAGGCAAGGGTGAAGCCGTCGATATTGACGGACAGGGATAGTGACGTAACCGTTGAAGTTGCTTTCGAGGAGAGAGTCCCGTTGTTGAGGATACTGTCCTTACCGCCGCTGCCGTTGATCCCGACGGACTGGGCCCCGGCGACTGCCCCTTTGAGTGAGGCCGTGGTGCCGGCGGCAGCCTCCGCCCGGACGGTACCGTCATTGCGGACCGTGTCCTTTCCCCCTGCCGCATCGAGCCCTGTGGCCTCCGCCTCCTGAGGCGATGGACCGGACGCGATGTCCGTGACGATGACCTCATCGCCCGGCTGCACGGTGATCGCTTTCTTGTGCACCGGCCTGCCCGGATCGGCAAGAGCACCGGCATCAATAATGGCGGGGATCAGGAAGACCAGGATGAGAAGGGTGATGACTGAAGTAGAGATTTTCCTGAGACACATGGCGACCACCTCCTCGGCGCGGTTGCGGGTTCGGGATCATGCGGGCGTTACGGACCGGTTTGTCTGCTTCAGGGAGAAAACGTGTAAAAACGGAAACAGCCGCGCCGCGCGCGGCTGCAGGGCTGATAAACGAATCACACCCTGCCGTTCATTCTTTTCTATATAGGTTTTTCGTTAGGGAAAATGTGAACGGGTTCTCAGGTTGGAGCACCCCTGCCGCCGTCAGCAAGGGTTGTCCAGCCTTCCTCCTCTTACCGCTGTCGTGTGAAATCGGCCCTGCGCTGCACCATTGCACATTCCGGCCGTGAATGTCCGGATAGAAGAATGGACCTGAACTTGATACGCATGAAAACTAGATAAAATAACGACAATTGTCAACAAAAAAAAGCAGTAAAGTCATCGATAAGTAAGAAGAAAATCGTAGCTCATCAACTAATGCAACCAATGCAACATGCGTGAGGTCTCTTTCCGGCCAAAGCGCATGCCACCCCCATCTTTATTTTCCTCGACCACCGTGGTATGAAGGGAAGCCATTTGGAGTTGGACGAGTTCCCTCTACGCCAATAACCAATTGCCCAATTTCTGTTGATGATGTCCGATTATCTCATCCGCGTACTCAGCGACAAGGCAAACGTCATCGGCCTGGCCTGCCGGACGACGGACCTGGTTAACCTGGCCTGCCGGCTTCACGGGACGACGCCCACGGCCTCGGCGGCCCTGGGCCGGGCACTCACGGGGGGTCTCCTGATGGGGGCCCTGGCTAAACCGGGCCTGCGGGTGGGACTCAAGTTCGAGGGCAACGGCCCGATGAAAAAGATCCTCGTCGAGGCCGACAGCGAGGGAACCGTGCGCGGCTTCGTGGGGGTCCCGGACATCGACGTGATGGTCAAGGAAGACGGAAAGCTGCACGTCTCGGGGGCCCTTGGGAGGGAGGGCTTTCTTACCGTGTTCAAGGACGTGGGGCTCGACGAGCCTTACCAGGGAATTGTGAAGCTGCGCACGGGCGAAATCGCCGAGGACATCGCCTACTACTTCGTCGAATCCGAGCAGATCCCTTCGGCCGTGGGATTGGGAGTCTTCGTCGAGACGGACGGACGGGTTTCATCGGCGGGAGGTTTTCTCATCCAGTCCATGCCCCCCTCGGAGGAGGCGACAATCGGCAAGCTTATCGAAAACATCGGCAAGATTCGTTCGGTGACCGAAGTGTTGCGGGAAGGCAAGGCGCCCGAGGATATCCTCGGGTTGCTCTTCGAGGGGATTCCCTATAAGACCCTCGAGAAAAAGGGGCTTTCCTTCGGATGCACATGCAATCGCGACAGGATCGAGGACGTGCTCGTCTCTCTCGGGTGCAAGGAACTGAAGCACCTGCTCGAAGAGCACGGCGAGGCCGAGGTGGGCTGCGAATTCTGCCGGGCGGTCTACCGTTTCGACCGTCTTGATCTCGAGCGGCTGATCTCCGATATCGAGTGCACCGGGCCATAGTCCGGACCGGTAGCAGGGCGCAATCCGCCATTGGCGCATGCGGGTGTTTTTTTTCAGGTCACGGGAGAAGGGGGGAAATCAAAAAAAGCCTTTCAGCAGGAGCTAACAGGCAGGCTATTCCACCTCGAGGATACAGTTCTCTCCCCCGTACCGGTTCCAGCAGCGGGTTGTGCAGCACGGGTCATCAGTCCAGATGCCGTCGACGACGAATCGGTACTCGTATTTCCCGGGTGCGAGGAAGAAGGTGACTGTCCAGCTGCCGTCCTCCGCTCGTTTCAGGGGCCGCGCGGAGGGGTCCCAGTCGTTAAACGTGCCGGCCACGGCTACCTCACGGGCGTGGGGTGCGTGAACGGTAAAGTTGACCCGTTTTTTTCCAACGTTGGGTGCCGACGCGCCGCTTTTGCTCCTACGGGTGCGTGCCATAAAAAAACCTCCTTCACCTGGACCATGATAAATAGCCGGGCCAAAAACTTCAACAGTTTTTGAGCCACGCGTTGCATCCCAATGGGACCCGCCGGAATTTACGGGTTGCCGGGAAAGAGCAATTCAGGTTAAATGAATGGCCGATGCCGGTTTCCTCCGGTCAGGACGGCACGACATCCGCAGAAAGGAGATGCCCATGACAGAAGTGACACGAAGGAATGTGGAGGCTGCCTTCGTGGGGGAGGCCAAGGCCTACTTCCGGCTGCTGGCCTTTGCCGAGAAGGCTCAGGAGGAGGGGTATCCCCAGGTCGCACGGCTCTTCCGCTCCGTCGCCGCAGCCGAGGCCGTCCATGCAAAGAGCCATTTCGAACTGCTGGAAAAGGTCCGCTCGACGGAGGAAAACCTGAAGCTGTCCTTCGAAAAGGAGACCTTCGTCAACGAAGTCGCCTACCCGGCCTTTCTGAAGCAGGCATGGGCCGACGAGGACAAGCTTTCCATCTGGTACTTCACGAAGGCCCGCAACGCCGAGGAGCGCCACGCCCATCTCTACAAGCTGGCCCTTGCCGACATGGCAAGCGACAAGGAGACGCAGTACTTCGTCTGCTCCTACTGCGGGTGGGTCGAAACCATGGCGCGGCCCGAAAAGTGTCCGAACTGCGGCCGGGCACCGGAGCTCTACAACGAAATAAACTGAAAGGATGGGGTCAACTTCGGATAGAATTTGCCGATCAGATAAAAAGGCTCCCCGGTCGTTGCGAAAAGCGCCGGCGGTGTTTACATTGCATGACGAAACAAACGAAAAAGACGAAATGAACGAAACGAACGAGATTTCGGGAGGTGTTATGTCGACAAATCGTTGGGTATTGAAAGGGCTTATGCTCTTCACGCTGTTTTTCTTTCTCTGTTTCCTGATCCCCGATGACGCATTTTCCCGGGCGGGAGGCGGCCGCTCCTCATCGGGGAGCCGGGGTTCAAGGACGTACTCGGCACCCGCCAGCCCGACGTCCCCCTCTCCGACATCGCCGTCACGGTCGGTCACATCCCCGACCCCCACGGCACCCGCGCCCCAGCCCATGCAGCAGCCCAGCATGTGGAGGAGCATCGCGGGCGGTGTCATGGGCGGTCTGATCGGCGGCATGCTCTTCCGGAGCCTCGGATTCGGCGCCCCCGGTGAAGGGGGTATGGGGGGAGGGATCGGGCTCTTCGAGATCATCCTGATCGGCGCGATCCTCTACTTCATCTACCGGTTCGTGAAACGCCGACGCGAGGAGGCACCGGCGGGGGCAACCTATCAGGGGGGCCAGGCCGCGGGGACGGCAACGCCTTCATCTCAGCCGGCCTACATCCCGTCAGCCGGAAGCGCTGCCGCAGATGACCTCCAGCAGGGGATTTCGCACATCCGCCAGATGGACGCGGGTTTCAATGAAAAGGTCTTCACCGATGGCTGCATGGACGTGTTTTTCCAGATTCAGGGGGCCTGGGCGAATCGCGACATGTCCACTGCAAAGAACATCCTGACCGACGAGATGTACGGAATCCTCTCGGAAGACGCCCGGACACTGAAGGCGGAAAAGAAGATCAACCGCCTGGACAACATTGCCGTTCGGTCCGTCGACATCACCGAGGTCTGGCAGGAATCGGGGCAGGATTACATCACCGTCAAGTTCCTCGCCAACCTGCTGGACTACACGATCGATGAGTCGACGAAGCAGGTCCTGTCGGGAAGCAGAACGGAGCCTGTGAAGTTCGAGGAGTACTGGACCTTCACGCGCCCCGTCGGGAAAAACGCCTGGAAGCTCTCGGCCATCCAGCAGGCACAGTGAAAGACCGGGGGCTAGGGTATAGGGTCTCGGGTCTAGGGGAAAAAAGAGGGGCCTTGCGGCATTCGCAAGGCCCCTTTGTATTGTCTCCTTTTCCCGATACCCTGTACCCGATGCCCTTCTTCAGTGAGTCTGTTTGATGTTCGCCCGGGCCCACTCGATGAGCTCCTGGATGGTCGTGCCCGTGGGGAAGAACTGGACGATGCCGACCTCCTTGAGCCGGGGGATGTCTTCATAGCTGAGAAAGCCGCCCGCCGTCACCCCGATGTCACGGGCGCCTGCCTTGTCCAGCAGCTGCATGACCCGGCGGATGTCGTCGATCTTCGCGCCGGGAAGCGTCGTGATCCCGATGTGGTCCACGTCCTCCTGGATGGCCGATGTCACAATGGCCTCCGGCGTCTGGGTTTCCGTGTAGATGATCTCGAATCCCGACTCCCGGAAGGCAAGCGCCAGCTTCACCACCGATTTCTCATACCCCTCGCCGAATTTGGCCATGAGTATTCTGACCCTTTTCTCGTCCTGCATCTGTTCCCCTCCACTTGGATCCCGGGCTGTGGGTCGATTGATGTTCTTATAGAAAACCACCGGAGGGGTGTCAAGGGAAAACGAGACGCCCGGCCCGGCCGTTCAGGCAAGAATGCTTGACTTTTTCATTTGTTCTGGCTTATTAGCTTTCTTTACCTTTGGGCCGAATCGGCGCCCAGCACCCAAATTGCATGCCTTCTCTCCGGGGAGATGCCTCCGGCATCGACATCATCTCCCGGGGGACGCAAGGGACCATTTCAATAGAGAATGCCTTGCGGGGTGACTATCATGATCACGGACAGCATCTATCTCAGTGAACTGCTGGAGCGTCCCATCCTGGACAAGAAGGGGGATGCCATCGGCAAGATCCGGGACCTCAACGTGGTGCCCGGCGACCCTTTCCCCTGCGTGGAGGGGCTCTACATCCGGACCCCCGGGGGCACGGCCTACGTTTCGATGAAAGAGATCAACGTCCTCAACAAGAGGGTCGTCACGATCCGGGGAGATGTAGGCTCCATCGTCTACGCGGAGCCCCGCGAAAAGGAGATCCTCATCGCGAAGCACATCATGGACAAGCAGATCGTCGATGTGAACGGCGTCAAGGTCGTTCGCGTCAATGACGTCCAGCTCGGCCAGGTCAACGACCACTTCGGGATGCTTGCCATCGACGTGGGCTTCGGGGGGCTCATCCGGAGGCTCGGTTTCGGGAAAGCCCGAAAAGGGACCCTGATCCCCTGGCAGTACGTGACCACGCTCGAGCCCGGCCTCGACCGGCTCACGCTCACCATGACCCGCAAGAGCCTTGCCGAGATGCACCCTGTCGACATGGCGGAGATCCTGTCGCAGGTCTCGATGCAGGAAAGGACGGCCCTGCTCAGTTCGCTGGACGAGGAAACGGCAGGCGATGTCATCGGCGAGCTCGACGACGAGACGGCGGCCAAGATCATCAACGAGATGGAACCGGAAAAGGCCGCCGACGTGCTCGAGCACATGGACCCCGACGAGGCGGCCGACGTCCTCGGCGACCTGCCCGAGAAGAAGGCCGTGGAACTCCTCAGCCGCATGGACAAGGAAGAGGCCGAGGAGGTCCGTGAGCTCCTCGAGCACGACGAGGACACGGCGGGCGGTCTCATGACGACGGACTATGTCTGCTTCCCGCCCGACATGACGACCGAAGAGGTCATGAAGGATCTGCGGCTCCTGGCGCCCGACATCGAGATGATCTACTACCTCTACGTGGTCGACAAGGAGGAGCGCCTGCTGGGCGTGCTCTCGCTCAAGGACCTGATCCTGGCCTCGCCCAAGGCGCTGCTCGGGGGCATCATGAGAACAAACCCGAAGAGGGTTTTCGCAACGGAAGACAAGAAAGAGGTTGCCGAGATGGTTTCTCGCTACAACCTCTACGCCATCCCCGTCGTGGATGAGCAGGATCACATCCTCGGCATCATCACCGTCGACGACGTGGTGGACATGCTCCTGCCCACTCCGCTCAGAAAGAAACGCTAGGTCATGCTCAAGTGGCTGCGGACAATCGACCGGAAGAGCCTGCTGTTCTTCCTCAGCATCGTCGGTCCCGGGTTCATCACGGCCAACGTGGACAACGACGCCGCGGGCATCACCACCTACTCGGTGGCGGGCTCCCACTACGGCTATGCCCTGCTGTGGTCCTTCATCCCGATGCTCGCGCTGCTCATCATCGTCCAGGAGATGGTGGCCCGCCTCGGTGTCGTGACGGGAAAGGGGCTCTCGGACCTCATCCGCGAGGAGTACGGCGTGAAGACGACGGTCTTCGTGATGTTCGCCCTGCTGATCACCAACCTGGGGACCTGCGCGGCCGAGTTCGCGGGCCTGGCGGCGAGCCTCGAGATCTTCGGGATCAGCCGCTACATCTCGGTGCCTCTTGCCTGCGGGGTGATCTGGGTCCTCGTCGTGAAGGGAAACTACAAGACCGTCGAGAGGGTTTTTCTCGGCGCCTGCATCATCTACTTTTCCTACATCCTCTCGGGGTTCATGGCGAAGCCCGACTGGGCCGAGGTGGCGCGCCACACGGTCATCCCGACGTTCCACATGGACACGGCCTTCGTGGGGCTTCTCATCGGCATGGTCGGGACGACGATCTCCCCTTGGATGCAGTTCTACCAGCAGGCTTCCATCGTGGAGAAAAACGTCCGCATCGAGGACTACCGGTTCGTCCGCTGGGATGTGATCCTGGGGTGCATCATGGCCTCGATGGTGGCCTTTTTCATCGTCATGGCCTGCGGGGCCACGCTTCATGTCAACGGCATTATCATCAACAACGCCGAAGACGCCGCCCTGGCGCTGACGCCGCTGGCCGGCGAGTTTGCAAAGCTCCTCTTTGCCGTGGGGCTCGTAAACGCCTCGCTCTTTGCGGCGACGATCCTGCCGCTCTCCACCACCTACACGATCTGCGAAGGAATGGGCTGGGAATCGGGAGTCAACAAGGAATTCAGTGAGGCGCCCCAGTTCATGGGGCTATACACGGGCCTCATCCTCTTCAGCGGCGGGCTCATCCTCATCCCGGGGGCGCCGCTGATCAAGATCATGCTCGTCTCGCAGGTCGTCAACGGGGTCCTGCTGCCGTTCGTGCTTGTCTTCATCCTGCTGCTCATCAACAAGAAGGACCTCATGGGCACCTACGTGAACGGCCGCATCAACAACTGGATCTCCTGGCTCTCGGTTGCCGTCCTCATCGGCCTGAGCATCGCCCTGATCGTCCTGGCCGTTCGGCAGATGATCGCGGGCTGATATCGGTCTGTCCCGTCTATCCCGTCTTCCGGTCAAAGATCAAAACGAGGGGAATTTTTCTTTCCTATTCGATTGACCGTAGATAAAATATATCTTCATGGAACGGGAAAAGAAGCTCCTTCTGATCCTCGCCTTCAACGTGACCCTGATGATCCTGGAGGTCGCGGGCGGGATCGTCAGCAACAGCCTTGCCCTCCTGAGCGACGCCGGGCACATGCTGACGGACTCCCTTGCCGTCTTTCTGAGCTATCTTGCCATCCACTGGAGCCGCAGGCCCGCCGATCACCGCAAGACTTTCGGCTATCACCGCGCCGAGATCCTCGTGGCGCTTGCCAACGGAGTGGCACTGGCTGCCATTGCCGGCTACATCTTTTACGAGGCGGTCCTGCGATTCTTCCATCCGCAGGAAATCAAAACGGGGATCCTCCTGGTCATTGCGACGATCGGCCTGGCAGGCAATCTCTTCGGGCTTTTCATCCTGAAGGGGGAAAGTCACGAGAACCTCAATGTCCGCAGCGCCTTCTTTCACATCCTGGCCGACACCCTGTCTTCCGTAGGTGTCATCTTCGGCGGCATCATCATCTGGTACACCGGTTGGTATCTTGTCGACTCCCTGATCGGGATGCTCATCGGCGGAATCGTGCTGCGCGGGGCCGTGGATCTGGTCATGGAGTCGGGGGAGATCCTGCTGGAGGCAACGCCCCGCGACATCGACATCGCGCATCTGCGGCAGGAGGTGGCGCAAATCCCCGGCGTGGAGGATCTGCACGACATCCACATCTGGACGATCGGCTCGGGGATGAGGGCCCTGAGCGCCCATGTGCTGACCGACAACATCTCGACCCGCGAAAGCCAGGAAATCGCCTGCCGGGTCCGTGCCGTTCTTGGCGATAAATTCAATATCACGCACACGACCCTGGAGATGGAGTGCGAGACCTGCGGCGACGTGTGCCAATTCATCCTGACGGAGAAAGATCTGGACAACTCCGGCGCAAGGAATGCAGATCACGGGCATAAACACGGGTGAGGCAGCGGGGGCCTTCGTTTCCGGAAACGACTTCTGATGATCACGAGGAGGGGCAGAGGGATGAATCGTCATGTCATGCAGGGGCTCATCGCGGTGATCCTCTCTGCCCTGGCCGTTGTGGCCGATCCGTGGGGCCTGCCCGGCGGGACTGCCCGGGCGGCAGGGGACAGGGAATATCTGGCCCTCCGGCACATGGCGCGGGGAAACACCTGCGAGACCTGCCACAAGGAAAACCCGCCGAAGTCTAAGACGAGCCACGTGGCCTGCATGGGCTGCCACGGCGATGCGAAGAAAATGGCGGAGCGCACGAAGAACAGCAGCCCCAACCCTCATGCCTACGCACCGGAGATGATGTGCACCAAATGCCACTACGGCCACAAGTGATCCTCGCCGCGGTCACGCAGCACAGACGAACTCCCCGCATCTGCCGAGGGACTCGGCATCCCCCGCGAAGACAGGCCGCAGGTCCTTGCGGATGGCGTGGAAGAGAAAAAAGGCGGGTCAAAAAGCTTGAATCGTCACGTTTGAAACGTCTTGCCCCTCATTCGATCTGCTTCTCCGTCCAGAACTCGCAGTGCTCTCCCCGGTCGTTGACGAGGATCGACGTCACGTCGCCGAATTGGAGGGATACGCGCTTGCCCTCGAATTCGTAGCCCCAGGGGCACCAGCCCTTCTTGGCGTCGAGAAGCCACTTTTCGCCGTTTGCGCGCTCGACGATGAGCTCGCCTGTGTGCAGGTCTTCGACCAGGAGGGCTTCCTCCAGCGCCTGTTGGTTTTCCATTCGTTTATTCCCCTGTATATTTCCGTTGACGGGACGGACCTCTTCCGTTAAACGAAAAAACGGAGGTGGTCAAGATGAATCCCGATGAAAAGAAAATCTGCGAGAAGTGCATTTTTCACAGCCCCCGGACCGAATCGGAGCTGGAGAAGTGCTGGCGCTTCGCCCGCTTCGTGGAGCACGTTGTCAATGACTGGACGAGGGATTGCGAGTATTTTACCCCCGCAGCGCAGTAGCGCGAGGCTGGTGACCGGGGGCGCATCTTTCGGATTGCCTTGCGCTCATTTGCGGGCTTCGTGTTCGCGAAGAGCGGAAGAGCAGAAGTGAGGAAGAGCGGATAAGAGAAAAGAAAATCTTCTTCCATGCCGCGCTTCCGCTCTTCTTAACTTCCTAACTTCGCAATCGTAAACTGCAGTCCCGAAGGCCCTCGTTCATTGACCGGAGTGATGCGCTACGCTATCCTTTCGCCGCCGGTTCGCAGGCCCTTCCCCTCAGGTTGAAGAACAGCTTGAGGCCCTTCTTGACCGGCTCCGAAAAGATCTTCGTCGAGAGAAACGTTCCCGCCACCTTCTTGTTGATTTCGCCCAGCGTGGGGTAGGGGTGGACGGCCGAGGCCAGCGTGGAGAGGCCGGTTTTCCCGTTGAACACGGCGACCCACTCCCCGAGAAGATCCCCCGCCCTTGGCCCCAGGATCTGCACGCCTACGGGCTTTTCCCTTTCGTCGAGGATCAGCTTGATCTTTCCCGTCGCGCTTCCTTCCGCGAGGCTGCGGTCGTTGTCGTGGAAGTCCTCCACCCAGACACTGCAGCGGATCCCGGCTTCCTTTGCCGCCTTCTCGTTCATGCCGATGCTCGCAAGTTCCGGGTCCGTATAGGTGCACCAGGGAAGATACGTGTAGTCCACCTTGCGGGGGAGACGGAAGACGGCGTTCGTCACGACGATGCCCCCCTCGTAACCCGCCGCGTGGGTGAACTGGTAGCCGCCCGTTACGTCGCCTGCGCCGTAGATGTGCTTCTGCGTGGTCCTGAGCCGGTCATCGAGCTTGAGGCCCCGACGGTCGAACTCGACCCCGATGCCTTCCAGGCCGAGTCCCCTCAGGTTGGCCTCCCTTCCTGCGGCCACGAGGATCGCCTCTGCGCACAGGGCCTCTGTCGCATCGCCTGCCTTGATCATGACCTCATGCTGCAGCCCGGCTTTCACCGCCCTCAGCACCGTGGCATTGAGACGGAACCGGACCCCTTCGACCTGGAGCGTGGCCATGACGAGATCGGCCATGTCCTTGTCTTCCTTCGGCAGGATGGCGTCCCCCATCTCGACAATCGTCACCGTTGTTCCGAGACGGCTGAAGGCCTGACCCATCTCGATGCCGATGGGTCCGCCGCCGATGATGATCATCGATCCGGGAAGGCGGTCGAGGTAGAAGATATCCCGGTTTGTCATGGCGGTCGTCTTGTCGAGGCCCGGGATCGGCGGGATCACCGGCGAGGAGCCCGAGGCGATGACCCATGTTTTCGCCGTGTAGGGGATCCCGTCGAGGCTCACGGCGTGCTCGTCGATGAACGCGGGGTTTCCGCACTCCACGCGGGCGCCGAGGCCGCAGAAACGCTCCGCCGAGTCGTGCTTCTGAATCGTGCCGATGACGGAGCGGATCCGCTCCACGACCCTGGAGAAGTCTACCGGCGGAACGTCTGCCTCTGGAAGGCCGTAGACCTTGGCGTTCTTTAGCTGGTGGTATACCTTGGCCGTCTTGATCAGGGTCTTGCTGGGCACGCACCCGAAGTGGAGGCAATCCCCGCCCAATTCCTTTTCCTTCTCCAGCAGGATCGTCTTTGCGCCGAGCCGTGATGCGCCTGCCGCAATAGTGAGCCCCGCCGACCCCCCTCCGATGATGCCGATGTCGAAATCATATGTCGCCATAAAGTTCCTTTCTTCCTAGATCCTCGAACCTCGTTCCTCGCGACGTTCAGCGGCAGACTTCGATAAACCCCACGTAGGACACGGAGGCCTCCTTCGTGTTGTCCGAGTCGTTCATGATCCCGAGGGTCGCCATGGCGGGCGGGTCGGCACCGAATGCCCTGCGATAATCGTCGAGGATGTTGCGATCCTCCAAGACCCACCGGCCGACGCTCCTTTTTCCCTTCCGGAGCACGATCATCTTCGTGTTCGACGCGTAGGGGTTCGTAATGATGCCGTTCCCGTCTTCGCGGCTCGTCCAGATGTAGTTCAGGGCGCTGTGGGGCGGGTATTCCCCATAGAGAGCCTTTGCGAGCCCGTATTTCGCCTTGTCGTAGGCGCCTGCTTTTTCCGGGTCGTACTCGAAGAGGACGTAGATCCTCAGGGGGTAATCGTCGCCTTCCTTCGTCCGGGCATTGCCTTTCTCGTAGACGTTTTCGACCTTCCACTTCCAGCGAAGCCGCGGGTGCTCGTAGACGTTGAAGGGGTTCCGGTAGACGATGGCCGAGGCCGAAGCCCGGCTCTCGGCCCGGAGGACCCTTTCGCGTCCCTGGTCCTCGACGGTGTACTGCGAGTGTTCCTTGATCTTCGGGAACGTGACGGGCCGCCAGTTGGCGAGATCGTTGAATTCCTCCCTCAGCAGGACCGGGCCCTGGGCGGTCGCGAGGGCCGGCAGAAGGAGGATGACAAGAAACAGGAACGTCTTTGCCGTGAGGGTCATACTTTCCCTTTTTATCCCCTTTTCAACTGTGCTGCCGCCTCGCGGTCCAGCATCCACAACAGGGTTCCGCCGGCAGGCCTGACGATTTGCGCGGGGAGCGTGTCGGGCCGCAAGGGTCCCTCCAGGATCTCCTTCAGGACGGCGGCCTTTCCCGCCCCGGCCGCGATGAAGACCACCGCTCGTGCGGCGTTGATCACAGGCGGCGTGAGGGTGATCCGCCAGCCCTTCTGCGCGTCCACGTGGTGGCCGACAACCCAGCGTGCCGATTCGCGGATTGCCCGGGTCCCGGGGAAAAGCGAGGCCGTGTGGCCGTCCTCTCCCAGGCCGAGGAGAATGAAGTCAAAGACGGGGAGGCTCTCCCCGTGCGGTGCGAAGAAATGCCGCAGCTCTCCTTCGTATCGGGCCGCCGCTTCCACGGGGTCCATCTCGCCCGGCATCCGATGGACGTTGGCCGGCGGGATGGGGACATGATCGAGAAGGTGCTCCCGGGCCATCCGGTAGTTGCTGTCCCCGTGGTCGGGAGGTACGCATCGCTCATCCCCCCAGAACAGATGAACGCGAGCCCAGGGGATCTGCGATACGAAGGGCGCCTTCGCCAGCAGCGCATAGAGCGCGACGGGAGTTTTCCCGCCGCTGAGCGTGGCGGCGAATCGTCCTCGCGTCGACACGGCCTCGGCCGCCCTTGCTGTGAAAAGCGTTGCCGCAGCTGCGATCAACTCGTTGGGAGATGAGAAAATCTCTACCTTTGTCATGCCGCATCACTCCTGGCTGCAGCTGTAGTGCCAGGCATTTCCCTCCCTTTCCAGAAGGGTGCGGGCCTCGTCGGGGCCCCAGCTTCCTGCCCGGTAGGGCACAGGCGGCGCTGCTGCCGGGTGCTCCAGGGCTGCGATCAACGGGTCCAGGATCATCCAGGCCCACTCGATCTCGTCGCGCCGCGCAAAGAGGGTGGCATCGTCCTGGATGGCGTCCATGAGGAGTCGCTCGTAGGCGTCGGGGATGACGAACTCCCCGAGTCGTTCGCCGTAATGTAACACCATGTCCACGGGAACCGATTTCATGGAGGTCCCCGGGATCTTGGTCTCGATGCCCAGGTGAACGCCCTCGTCCGGTGCGATGCAGATGGAGATGTGGTTCGGCGTCAGATCGCAGTTCTCCGGGAACAGAAGGTGGGGCACTGCCTTGAATTGCAGGAAGATCTCGGAAGCCCGCCGGGCAAGTTTTTTCCCTGTGCGCAGATAGATGGGCACGCCCTGCCACCGCCAGTTGTCCACGTAAAGCTTCAGCGCCGCGAAGGTAGGGATCCGCGAGTGGCGATCGACGGATTTTTCCTTCCTGTAGCCGCGGTATTGCCCCAGCACGCAGTCCTCGATCTCCGGGCAGCGCACGGCATGAAGTACCTTGACCTTCTCGTCGCGAAGCGAGCGTGCGCTGTAAGCCGACGGCGGCTCCATCGTCATCAGGGTGAGAAGCTGCAGGAGGTGGTTCTGGACCATGTCCCGGACGACTCCGGCGCGGTCGTAGTATTTTCCCCGGGTACCCACCCCCGAATCCTCGGCCACCATGATCTGCATGTGCTCCACGAAGTTTCTGTTCCACAGGGGTTCGAAGATGGCGTTTGCAAACCGCAGGGTCAGGATGTTCTGAACCGTTTCCTTGCCGAGGTAGTGGTCGATCCGGAAGATCTGGTTTTCGGCGAAGACGGCATGGAGGTCTCCGTTGAGACGCCGGGCGCTTTCGAGATCGGTGCCGAAGGGCTTCTCGACAATGACCCTCCGCCACCCGGCGCCCCTGTTCAGGCCGGCTCGGCCCAGCTGGCCTGCGATGATCGGGAAGAACTGGGGCGGTGTGGCCAGGTAGAAAAGAACATTGCCCCGCGTCCTGACGGCCCGCTGGGGATGACCCAGCAGCCGGGCAAGCGCCGCATAGGTCTCGCCGTCTTCGAATTGGCCGCGGAGGTAGGCGACGCGCTTTGCGAATCGCGGCCAGCGGGCGCAGATTTCCTCGCCCCCGGGCTTGAGCCGCGAATACTCCATGACCCCCTTGTACAGCAGATCCCGAAAGGCTCCGTCGCTCAAATCCGTAAGGGCAAGACCGATCACGTCCGTCTGCGGATGGAGAAGCCCCTCGCAGGAGAGGCTGTGAAGGGCCGGTATGAGCTTGCGGGAGGTCAGGTCGCCCGAGGCGCCGAAGATCACGATGGTGCAGGGATCGGTGAGGATATTATTCTCTGCCATTACAGCCGCCTCTCGAGTGGTCATTGGGCAGTGATCCGTGAAATCGTTGAAGGATCTTTTTCCCGGGGGCCGGCACGTCCTGACTGATGGTCTCGAAGGCCGTCCTGCGGCCCTCGGTGAAAAGCTTTGCCGCAGCTTCGGACATCTCCATGGGGGCAGGGAAGATATTGACGGACACCATGCCGCATCACTCCCGGCTGCAGCTGTAGTGCCAGGTGAAGCCGTCTCGGCCCAACAGGTGGTCCGCTTCCACGGGACCCCAGCCCCCTTTTTCGTAGGGAATCGGCTGCGGCGATGAGGGCTTCTCCATGGCCGCTACCAAGTGGTCCACGATGGCCCAGGACAGCTCGATCTCATCGCGCCGGGCAAAGAGGGTGGCATCGCCCTGGACGGCATCCGTGAGCAGGCGTTCGTAGGCATCGGGGATGACATAGGTCTGAAACCGGTCACCGTAACGAAAGACCATGTCCACGGGGTCCGTTTTCATGGATACGCCGGGGACCTTGGTCTCGAAGCCGAGATGGACGCCCTCGTCGGGCGCGATGCAGATGGAGATGTGATTCGGAGTCGGGTCGTAGTTCTCCTCGAAAAGAAGGTGGGGGACGCGCTTGTACTGCAGGATGATCTCGGAGGTTCTCATCGCCAGACTCTTCCCCGTGCGGATGTAGAAGGGGACACCCTGCCACCGCCAGTTGTCGATGAAGAGTTTCAGGGCCACGTACGTGGGCGTTTTCGAATCGGGAGAGACGCCCTGCTCCTGCCGGTATCCCCGGTACTGCCCCCAGATGCAATCCTTCACCCGGGCGGGGTGGACCGCCTGGAGCACCTTGACCTTTTCATCGCGAAGGGACCGGGCATTGTAGGCCGGGGGCGGCTCCATGGTCATCAGGGTGAGGAGCTGCAGGAGGTGGTTCTGCACCATGTCCCGGATGACACCCGCGTGGTCGTAATAGCCCCCCCGGCCGTCGACTCCCACCTGCTCGGCGACAAGGATCTGGATGTGGTCGACGAAGTTGCGGTTCCAGAGGGGCTCGAAGATGGCATTGGCGAAGCGGAACGCAAGGATGTTCTGGACCGTTTCCTTTCCGAGGTAGTGATCGATCCGGAAGATCTGGCTCTCGGTGAAAACGGAGTAAAGCTCGTCGTTGAGCCTCCGGGCGCTCTTGAGATCCCTCCCGAAGGGCTTCTCCACGATGACCCGCCGCCACCCCATGTGGGCGCGGTTAAGGTGCGCGGCACCGAGATGCCCCACAATGACGGGGAAAAGCTCGGGCGGAGTTGCCAGATAGAGCAGTACATTTCCTCTTGTTTTCTTCCGCATGTCCGGGGCGTCGAGAAGTCTTGACAGGCTCGAGTAGGTGTCGTTATCATCGTACTCCCCGTGGATGTAATCGATCCGAGGGGCGAACTGCCGCCAGGCTCCGCAGATCGCGTCTTTGCCGGGCTTGAGCCGCGCGTACTCGAGGACCCCGCTGTAGAGGCGGTCGACAAAGCCCCTGTTGTCGAGAGCTGTGCGTGCCACCCCGACGATCCGGGTGTTGGGGTGTACGAGCCCGTCGCAGGAAAGGCTGTGCAGTGCAGGCACGAGCTTTCGCCACGTCAGATCGCCCGAGGCGCCGAAGATCACGATGGTGCAGGGATCAGTCAGAATCTTTGGCTCAACCATTGCAAGCTTCGCTTAAGAGTAAATAGTTGATGAAGGAATTGGTTGATTAGGTAAAAGAAGTGGTTTTTATTCTTCCCCCATTACCCAATAAACTAATCACCAGTTACTGTCTTTATTTCGTGACCCCCGAACTTGCAGCGCATGGCCGCCAGCAGCTTCGCAGCGTAGCTCTCGTCCTGGCGGCTCACGAAACGCATCATGAGCGCCAGGGTGATCACCGGAGCGGGAACGTCCTCGTTGATTGCCTCGAAGGCCGTCCATCGGCCCTCGCCGGAATCGGCCACCCAGCCTTTGATCCCGCTCAGCTCCCGGTCTTCCGAGAGGCTCTCGGCGACAAGGTCGAGGAGCCAGGAGCGGACGACGCTGCCGGAGCGCCAGATCTCGGCCACCTGGTGCAGGTCGAGGTCGAAGTCCTTCCGGGCCTTGAGGATCTCGAAGCCCTCGGCGAAGGCCTGCATGAGACCGTACTCGATGCCGTTGTGGACCATCTTGACGAAGTGGCCCGCGCCTGCCGGTCCCACGTGCCCCCAGCCGCGATCCGGCGCAGGCGCCAGCGTTTCGAAGACGGGGCGGAGCCCTTCCACGACGGGCTTCTCACCGCCCACCATGATGCTGTAACCCTCGGTGAGCCCCCAGATCCCTCCGCTCGTTCCCGAGTCGACGAAGTGGAACCCCTTGCCGCTGACCTCCGCGGCCCGGCGAATGGAATCGCGGAAGTTCGAGTTCCCGCCGTCGATGATCACGTCCCCCGGGGAGAGGATCCCCGAGAGCGCCGCGATCATCTCGTCCGTGGCTTCTCCTGCGGGGACCATGACCCAGGCGTGGCGAGGCGGCTTGAGCTTCTTCGCGATTTCGGCAAGAGACGTCACCGCCTCGATGCGCGGGTCCTCCTTCGCCAGTTCGAGGGCTTTCTCCGCACTGCGGTTGAACACGACCACCCGGTGTCCTCCCCGGGCGAGCCTCCGGGCGATATTCGCCCCCATCCGTCCCAGTCCGATCACGGCGATTTCCATATTCCAATCCCGTTGCTTCGAGGCGGTCTGGCGCCATGTGAACGTGAAGTTAAGAAGCTCAGAAGTTAGGAAGATCGGATCAGAAAAACAAGCAGATAGTTTGGTCCGTTATCCTCTCTTCCGATCTTGTGCTCTTTCGCGCTTCCATCCTTTTCAGAACTCCTTGCCGAAATCGCTTGGCGAGATCCCTCCTTCGCCGCGCTTGAGGTGCCGGATGCCGCCGGCGCCGGCGACGATCACGTCCGAGGCGAGGCCCAGAAAGAGCCCATGCTCCACGATACCCGCCCGGTTCTTGATCTTTTCGGCCAGGATGTGGGGCCTCTCGATGGGGCCGAAGTTGCACTCGAAGATCCAGTTGCCGCAGTCCGTGTTGTAGGGGCTGCGGTCGGCGTTTCGCCTCATCGCCACCTTTGCGCCGAGTGACTCCAGAAACAGGACCTGCGATTTCCACCCGAAAGGGATTACCTCCACGGGCACGCAGCGCTTTCGGCCGAGGACGGGCGTGAGCTTCGACTCATCGACGACGATGACCTCCCGCCTGCTGGCCTGGGCGATGATCTTCTCGCGCAGCAGCGCCCCGCCGCCCCCCTTGATCAGGTTGAGTTGCGGGTCTACCTCGTCGGCCCCGTCAATCGTGATGTCGAGGATGGGGATCTCGTCGAAGGCCTTCAGGGGCATGCCGTACCGCATGGCCTCCTCCTCGACCTGGTAGGAGCTGGGCACGCCGATGACGTCCTTGATCTGTCCTGATTTCAGCTTCTCTGCCAGCAGCCCCACGACATGGATCGCCGTGCTGCCGTGGCCGAGCCCGACGATCATTCCCGATTGAACGAGATCGACGGCATAAGCCGCCGCCTGTTTTTTCAGCTGTGCAGCGTCGACACCCATTGTTTGTTCCCTCCTTGCCGTGCCGTATCGTGGATCATTTTGTTGCGGTAGTTTGCCGCCGATTTCACCAGGTCGGATCATGCACGAGGAGCGAGGTTCGAGGCTCGAGGTTTTTCCTCGTTCCTCGGACCTCGAACCCGTCAGAGAATTCCTTCCGTCAAGAGAGCCAGTCTCCCGACGATGTCGGGTCCCAGGTGCAGGCGCAGGACCCGCCTTCCCCTGGCGGCGAGGGCCTGCCGGTCGCCCATGGCCTGGGCCGCCTTGAGGGTCCCGAAAGTTATGGAGGACGTCGCCCCGCCCGGCTCGTCGGGGATCGGGATATCCTCGACGTCGTCTGCCGTGATCTGGATGAAGAACCCCCGTCCGCCGTCGCCCTTGTGGAGCTGTCCCGTCGAGTGGAGGAAACGGGGGCCGTACCCCACGGTGACGGGGACCCGGTAGCGGTCGCGCAGCCTCGTGCGGAAAACCTGCAGCAGGATGTCCGTCTCGTCCGTCGCGTTCACGTAGGCCATGACGGCGATGTAGGAGCCCGGCGCAGTATCTTCCAGAAAGCTCTCCAGGGCGCTCACCGTGTCCGGCCCTTTCACGCTGCCGTACACATCGACGCCGCCGAAGCTCAGAGCTGGCTTCTCCTCTGGCAGTTTGCCGCTCGCCATGTAGGCCTTTACGGCCTCGCGGGCATTCACCTTGGCGGCCTCTACGTCGGGCTGGTCGAAGGGATTGATGCCCATGAAGCTGCCCGCCACGGCGGTGGCCATCATCCAGAGGAAGAACTGCCCGCCCAAGTCGTAGGGGTCGTGAAGGCGGAAGATCTCCACGGGGTGGCCCGCGTCCTCCAGGGACCGGATGAACGTTTCGCGAAGCGGCTCCCCCGCCGCCTCCAGCCCCACGAAGAGCCGGTCCGACCCGTAGACGTCGGGCTTGCCCGGGGCCTCCCGAAGCACCGGCAGGATGCCCTTGCCCTCCTTCCCGGTGCTCTCGGCGATGAGCTGCTCCACCCAGTCGCCGAAGTGCTGGATCGAGGGCGACGTGATCACGGTGAGCTTGTCGCGCCCGAGCTGGGCGAGCCTTCCCAGGTATGCGCCCAGCCTTGCGCCGTGGTTGTCACCCGTCACGGGGCAGTTGGCGGCGTCGCAGTTGGCGGCCATCGTCATGGCCCGCTCGAGAAGCTTCCTGACATCGAAGCCGATGAGCGCCGCCGGCACCAGGCCGAAAAAGGACAGGGCCGAGAAGCGGCCGCCGATGTCCGGGTCGTTCAGGAAGACCTGGCGGAAACCGAACTCGCGTGCCAACCCCTCGAGTTTCGATCCGGGGTCGGTGATGGCCGCGAAGTGTCCGCCGGCCTTTTCCCTGCCAAGCCTCTCGCAGGCCCACCCGTAAAAGAATTTGAAGAACGAATGAATCTCGACGGTCGTCCCCGATTTCGACGAGACGATGAAGAGGGTCCTTTCCGGATCGAGCTGAGTTGCAAGACGCAGCACGGTTGCCGGGTCGGTGCTGTCCAGGACGGCGAGCGTTGGCCACCCGGGTTCGCTGCCGAAGGTCTTCGCGAAGACCTCCGGGGCGAGGCTCGAGCCGCCCATCCCCAAAAGCAGCACCTGGGTGAACCCGGCGGAGCGGACGCCCTTCGCGAATGCCTCGATCTCGTCGAGGCGTTCCGCCATGTCGGAAGCGCTCGTGAGCCAGCCGAGGCGGTTCGCGATCTCCCCCGGGCCGGGTTTCCAGACGGTGTGGTCCTTCGCCCAGATCCGGTCCATGATGCGGTCCTTGCGGATCCCGGCGAGGGCTTCTTCCATCTGCTCGCGGAGGCTTCCGGCCTCGGTGGACTCGGGCTTCCATCCTGCCCGGATCTCATCGCGCTTCGAGCGGATGCTCGCCATCAGCGCATCGAAGGAGGTCTCGAAGGCAAGCACGCCCTCGCGCTGCAGCTCCTCGGTGACCCCGCCCAGGCGGATGCCCAGCTTTTCGATTCTTTCAAAGACCTGGCTGGCCTCCCGCACGCCCCTGCGCAGCGTTGGGGCAACCTTCCCGTGGTCGAGAAAGGCCTCGAGGGTCGCAGGCGGCAGGGTGTTCACCGTGTCGGGTCCGATGAGCTCGTCGACGTAGAGCGTGTCGGGATAGCGCGGGTTCTTGGTGCCCGTGCTTCCCCAGAGGAGCCGCTGCACGCGGGCCCCCTTGCCTGCGAGTTTGTCCCAGCGCTTCCAGGAGCATATCGCGCGGAAGCGTTCGTAGGCCAGCCGTGCGCTGGCGATGGCCGCCTTTCCCTGGAGGTCCTGATTCCCGAGGGCCTGCAGCTTTTTGTCCACCGCCGTGTCGATGCGGCTCACGAAGAAGGAGGCCACGGAAGCAACCTTCCGAAGATTGCCCCCCCCGGCCGCCAGCTTCTCGAGCCCGGCGATGTAGGCCCGAACGACAGCCTCGTAATGGGCCAGCGAGAAGATGAGCGTCACGTTAATGTTCACGCCCGAGGCGATGAGGGCTTCTATGGCCGGAATCCCCTCCGCCGTGGCGGGGACCTTGATCATCACGTTGGGCCTGTCGAGGGCCTTGAAGAGCATCTTGGCTTCTGCAATGGTCCCCTCGGTGTCATAGGCCAGCTTGGGGTTTGCCTCGAGACTCACATAGCCGTCGGCGCCCCCCGTGGCGTCCCATACCGGCCGGAAGAGATCGGCGGCCCGCCGGATGTCGTCGACGGCGAGCGCCTGGTAGATCTCGTCGTTTGTTTTCCCTTCGTCCACGAGTTCCCGGAGGGCCTCGTCGTAATCCGAGCTTCCCGCGATGGCCTTCTCGAAGATGGTGGGGTTGGAGGTGATGCCGGAGACGCCCCGGGCGATGAGGGCCTCCATCTCGCCTGAGGTGATCAGCGAGCGGCGGATGAAATCGAGCCAGACGGACTGGCCGAGCTTGTTTAATTCCTTGATTCTGCTCATGGGGGCCCTCCTTGAGCAAGACGGGCGCAAAGGGCGTTAAAGAGCGGAAGGATCATCGGGCTGGACGCGGTGTAAGCCGTCTGCCACGGGGCGAACGGAAAAGAAAAGCAGCGCACAAGTACGCTGCTTTATTTTATACACAATCTCCCGCGATTAGACAAGCACACCGTCGGCTTCGCCTGAAATCGGGGGCCCCGTTCCTGCCCGAAACCCGATTCCCTATACCCAATGCCCAGTGCCCAATTCCTGTCTTTAAGCCCTGCCCAGAAGCTTCAGGGCCCTGCCGACGACGTTCTCCACGGTGAAGCCGAACTTCTCCATGAGCACATCGCCCGGCGCCGAGGCCCCGAAGTGATCGAGGCCGATCACATCCCCCTCGTCGCCCACCCATCGCCACCACCCCAGGGTTGCCCCGGCCTCTATGGCCAGGCGCTTCTTTACGCCGGGCGGGATCACGGCGTCGCGGTAACCCTGTCCCTGCTCATTGAAGAGCCCCCACGACGGCATGGAGACGACACGGGCGCGCACTTTCCTCACCGCCAGTTCGTCTGCCGCCCGCAAAGCGAGCGACACCTCGGAGCCCGTGGCCATGAGGACGATGTCCGGATTATCACCGCCGCTGACGAGGACATAGGCACCGCGGCCCACCCCCTCGGCGATGGGGTATTTCGAGGCATCGAGAACCGGCAGGTTCTGCCGCGAGAAGACAAAGACAATGGGGTTGCGCCGCTGGAGGGCCACCTTCCAGGCGGCCAGCGTTTCGTTGGCGTCCGCAGGGCGGAGCACCGTCAGATTCGGGACAGCCCGCAGGCCCATGAGTTGTTCGATGGGCTGGTGCGTGGGGCCGTCCTCGCCCACCCCGATGCTGTCATGCGTGAAGATGAACAGGACATGGAGCTGAGAGATCGCCGCCAGCCGGATGGGTGGCCGCATGTAGTCCGAAAAGACGAAGAAGGTCCCCGTAAAGGGGAGGATCCCGCCATAGGCGGCAAGCCCGTTGGCAATCGATCCCATGGAGTGCTCCCGCACCCCGAAGTGGATGTTGCGGCCTCCATAGCCCCACTCGCCGCCGACGGCGCCCTGCACACCGGCGGGCTTCTCCCCGGGCTTCTGGAAGTCACCCATGCCCTTGAGCCATGCGAAGACGGAGTTGTTGAGGTCTGCCGTGCCGCCGATCAGTTCTGGGATGTTCTTCCCCAGCACCTGCAGGATCTCCTCGGAGGCCTTGCGCGTGGCGACGGACTTGCCCGCCGGGTACTCGGCAAGCCCCCGGTCCCAGCCTTCCGGCAGCAGATCGGCCTTGCGCCGCTTGAACTCATCGGCTATTTCCGGGAAGGCTTTCTCGTACTGACCAAGCAGGCCGGACCAACGGCCTTCGAGCTGTTTTCCCCTCGACTGGGCGGCGCGGAAGACTTTCAGCGCCTCTTCGGGCACCAGGAATGCCGGCTCGACGGGCCAGCCCAGATTTTTTTTCGTCTCCTCGGTCTCCTTCGGCCCCAGCGGGGCCCCGTGGGCCTCGAAGCTTCCCTGCTTTTGGGGGGAGCCGTAACCGATGACCGTACGAACGCAGATGAGGGAGGGCCTGCCAGTCTCCTTCTTCGCAGCCTCGATCGCCGCATCGATGGCGGCGATGTCATTGCCGTCCTCGATCGTCTGCACATGCCAGCCGTAGGCCCCGTAATGCTTGGCCTGGTCTTCGGTGAAGGAGAGGTCGGTGGTGCCGGCGAGCGATATCCGGTTGTCGTCGTGCAGGACGATCAGCTTGCCCAGGCCCAGGTGGCCGGCCAGGGCGCAGGCCTCGTTGGCAACCCCTTCCATCAGATCGCCGTCGCTGACGAGCACGTAGGTGTAGTGATCGACGAGGGGGAACCCCTCCCGGTTGAAGCGGGCCGCCATGTGGGCCTCGCCGATGGCAAGCCCCACGGCGTTCGAGAGCCCCTGGCCGAGGGGGCCTGTCGTGACCTCCACCCCGTCGTGCCCGTGCTCGGGGTGCCCGGGTGTAAGGCTGTCCCACTGGCGGAAGTTCCTGATCTCGGCAAGCGGCAGCTCATACCCCGTCAGGTGCAGCAGCGCATAGAGAAGCATGGAGCCGTGGCCGCCCGACAGGACGAAGCGGTCGCGGTTGGGCCAGCGGGGGTTTGCCGGGTTGAAGCGCAGGTGCCGAGTCCACAGGACGTAGGCCATGGGCGCCGCCCCCAGGGGAAGGCCCGGGTGGCCCGATTTCGCCTTTTCGATGGCGTCGACGGCAAGCATTCGGATGGTATTGATGCAGAGGGTGTCGGTTTGACTCATCGTGATGATCTGCTCCTCGCTTTCGTTTCGGATTTCAGTCCCTGTGCGGCAGCCCCCAGGATGGCCGCCTTCGGGTTTGTGATGACGTGGACGGGTATCCCGGCGACGAGATCCCGCATCCGTCCCTTCCGGAGGAACGCCTCCATGAAATACGCTTTTTGGAGAAACGGGAGAATCCGCGGCGGTATCCCTCCCCCGAGGTAGACTCCTCCCGTGGCCAGGGTCTTCAGGGCCACGTTGCCTGCCTCGGACCCCAGGATCGAGGCGAAGAGGTCAAGCGTCCTGACACAGATATCACAGGGAGATTCACGGTCAAGCGCTTTTTCGACGATCAACGGGACGGGGTCGGCAGCCCGTGAGAGCAGGCCGGAAAGCAATTCGGGCTCTTCGGCATGACTTTTGTCCCGCAGGAACCGGTAGATGGTTTCGATCCCGATTCCCGAACAGACCCGCTCATAGCTTACGTGACCGTGGGGGCCCCTGAGGTGCGCCAGAAGGTCGTCCTCCAGCGCCGTCGACGGTGCAAAATCGGCGTGCCCTCCCTCGGAGGCGAACGCCCGGTAGCGCTTGCCGTCCCAGGTGAGGAAGGCCTCTCCGAGGCCTGTCCCCGCGGCGATAACGGCCATAACGCCGTGGCGCACGGGGTTTCCCTCCTGCAGGGTCACGAGGTCGCTTTTGCGCAGGGAGGGGACGAAGGCGGCCGTGGCCTCCACGTCGTTGATCAGTCGCAGGGACCTGATCTTGAAGGTTTCCCGGAGGCGGCCCTCGTCGATTGCCCATGGCAGGTTCGTGATCCGGGCCTTCCCCTCGAGCACCGGCCCGGCCACGGCGAGGACAGCCTTCGTTGCGCGTCGTCCCGTCTCGCGCAGAAAGCGGGTGACGGCGTCTTCCAGGCTGTTGAAGTCGGCACTGGGGTAGACGGCCTCGGCCAGAGGGCAACGGCCCCCCCGCTGCTTCGAAAAGAGGCCGAAGTGTAGCTTCGTGCCCCCGATGTCGCCGGCTAGAAGCATGATCTCTTTACTCCCAGTCTGTCGAATGTTGACGCTTCTTTTCCTGTTTTTGATTTTCACTAGCTACTGATCACGGACCACGTTCTTTCTCCTTGAGTCTTCCGCTCGCGAACCGCACGGCCCCTATAACAATGGCCAGGGCGGCAACGAAAACCCCGACGATGATCCAGGGGACCTCTCCGGTTGCGACGGCGGTGATGATGGCGTCTGTCCCCACAAGGTAGACGATAGTCCCTGGCAGCATGCAGAGCCAGGACCAGAAGGCGTAAGTCGGAAAGGGCACCCGCGTGAGCCCGAACCCGTAATTCAGCAGATTGAAGGGAAACAGGGGCACGAGGCGAGTGATGGCGACGATGATGGCCCCGTGCTGCTCCGTCATCCGGTCGAGGCGCTGGAACTTGTCGCTTCCCGAAAGCCGTCGGTAGACGGCATCTCGGGCGAGATAGCGGGCGATCAGGAAGGCCAGGCTCGCGCCCAGCGTGGAGCCGATGCTCACCAGGATCACCCCTTTCAAGGACCCGAAGATGGCCGCCCCGGCGATCGAGATGGGCAGTCCCGGCACGGCGGCCACGACGGCTATCACGTAGAGGCCCACGTAGGCCACCATCCCCAGGTTACCCATGGCGGCGATCCATTCCCGAAGCTCCTGCAGGCGCTCACCCAGCCCGAAGAGTCGGGCAAGGACGATCATCGAAAGGACGATCGCCGCAAAGAGGGCCAGTTTCCAGATGTCCTTCCCTTTCGCCACGGTATTGACCGGTTTTCCCCCCATGGAACCCCTTTCAGCGGTTTTTGTAGAAGCGCAACAGTCTCTCCGGGGGCATCCCCAGGAAGTACAGAATGATAATCGTCCAGTTCCTCAGGGTGCAGTAGACAACCCCTTCTTTTTCCTGGCGCCGGGCCGATGTCACCACGGCTTCGGGCAGAATGGATATGCGGTCGCCGCGCTCCTTGATGCGGCTCATGATCTCCACATCCTCCATCAGGGGAATGTCAGCAAACCCGCAGATTTTCTCGAAATAGTCCCGCCGGAAGAATTGGGCCTGATCGCCGTAGGGAATCCGCGTGAGGCGTGATCTCAGGCAGGCCACCCGGGCGATGAGCCTCATCGACAGCCGCTCGGAGCTGTAGCGCAGGTCGAAGGCCCCGGCCACGTGATTGCCGTCCGAGAGAGTCTCTTCGATGCGCCGGAAGGCCCCCTGCGGGAGCCGGGTGTCGGCATGGAGAAAGAGCAGACAAGCCCCTTTTGCCGTCGCTGCCCCTGCATTCATCTGCCGGGCGCGTCCCGCCGGTGTGGTCAGCAGGGTCACTTCCTCGCGGCAAATGGCTTGATCGACTCCCCATCGGGGCTTCCGTCGACGATGATCATCTCGACGGGCACGCCGTCCGCGATTTGCAAGAGGTGATCGACCAGCGAATCGAGCGGTTGGGATTCCCTCAGGACGGGGATGATGACGGAGACGGACGGTGCCATCGCTCGGCTCATTCGGGTCCCATGAACCGCTTGCGGATGTCTTCCATCCGGTTGCGGTTGACCTTGAAATCGTAATACCCCGTGCGAGCGGCGGACCGGAAGTGGATGAGCTTTGCGGCGTCGTCAAAGAGAAATTCCGCGTCATCGACGAACTCAAAGAAGGCGGACCGGAACTCGACATGGATGTAATCCGGGTCGGCCTTCACGAGGGTTGACTGCGACATGTGGCGGACGATCCTCAAGAGTTTTTCCCGGGCCTCCTCCTGTGTAACGGCGTAGCGGATGGGCTCGATCCGGTGCCGCTCCGCCGGGTCCTGGGTGCAGACGCAGTTGGGCTTGTCCGGGCAGGGCCGGAGCCTGCCGTCCTTCAGGCCTGTCTCTCCCGCAACCGTTTTCTGGCAGCCTGTCAGTGTCATCATGGCGATCATGAGGAAGGGGAGGATCCGGAGTTTCATCGAGCACCCCCGACGATGGGCATCACTCGTCCATCACGATACCATCAAACCATGGGATTTTCAATTTCTCCTCCTCATCCCTTCCCCGAGACTCGCTAAGGCATCTGGCTAGGAGTTCATCCGTCGTCCGATTGTGTAACGGGAGGGGTCGTGATGTCCTGAAACAACCAGCGGCTCGGCGCCCGCGCATTATCAGACAGGCAACAAAATACCGCAATAGCGTCACTCCCGCGAAGGCGGGAATCCACATGACTGGATACCGGATCAAGTCCGGTATGACATGGTTGCGATGTTTAGTTGCCGTAGTAATAAACGGTCGGAAGGAGGGGACATGGCTGCGAAGAAACTACGGTTTCATGTATCAACACGGCTTCCAGGACCCTGACGGACACATCTGAGAGCTCATCTACATGGGTCCGGGCGCAATCAGCCAGGCCTAGCAACTGCCTTTCCCTGCAGGCGGATGCGTGCATCCGCCGCGATTGCATCCTGGAAACGTTAAAGCGATGGAGGCATCCCATGAGTGGAGTCGAGAAAAAAGCGGAACTGAAGAGCTTCGGCAAACCCGATGAGGTCAGGACGTTTCCCAAGGGGAAAGTGGAGTTGGTCAAAATAGGGGGGCCACGGTCGGCCGGGCGACCCTGGAGCCGGGGTGGAGACGACGGGACTGAGTTCTACAGCAGGTCGGGCGACGTGACGCTTCTGCCGGTAGGCCACGATGCCTGACTGGTCGGCAACGAACCGGTCGTGGTTGTCGATTTCCAGGGGATGATCGATTACGTCCGGTCGAAGTAACGGCTGCCGGATGGCGACGGTGCCCCTCGGAAGCTCACTTGCCCTGGCTCGGCGCAGGCTGGGAGGGTTCGACGTCCTTCTCCGCCCGCTCAGCGGAAGGCGAGGGAGGGGGCTGCTTCTTTTCCGATGATGCGCCTTCCGGTTTTTCGGGCACGCCGTCCTTTTTCTCGGCGGTATCCACCGTTCCGGAAGTCTGCCCGGGCGGTCTCGGGGCCCCCGTGTCCGGCAGCGGCCCGTCGGGGGGCGCTTTCATGATGTCTTCGTACTCCTCGATGACGACGCCACGCCTCACCATGATCCCGTAGACAATCTCGGCCCGCTTCTCCACGTATTTCGACGTGCCCGTCGGGTTGTACTTGAGCGGGTTGGGCAGGACTACGGCGAGCCGGGCCGCCTCCATCGGGGTGAGCTCCGCGGCGGACTTCCCGTAGTAGTGCCGCGAGGCGGCCTCGATGCCGAAGATCCCGTCGCCCCACTCGGCCACGTTCAGGTAGATCTCCAGGATGCGCCGCTTCGACAGGTTGTTCTCGATGCGCCAGGTGAGGATAGCCTCCTTGACCTTCCTCAAGGGGTTTTTCGAAGGGGACAGGAAGAGGTTCTTCGCGAGTTGCTGGCTGATGGTGCTGCCGCCGTACTTGAGCTTGCCCAGCTTGATGTCCTTCTCGATGGCCTTCTGCATGGCCTCCAGGTCGAAGCCCTCGTGGGACCAGAACTTGTCGTCCTCGGCGATGAGGACGGCCTTTGCGGCGTAGGGGGAGATTTTCGAGAGGGGGACCCAGACCTGGTGGATCTTCTTGTTCTTGAGCCCCTTGAACTCCCACTCGAACTCCCGGTGGGTCATGAAGGATGTCTTCCCGGGGTTTTTCTTCTTCAGTGCCGCGACGTCGTCATAGTAGAAGGCCGTGGTGGTGTAGACGAGCACCGCCCCAGCCAGGAGGAAGACCGCGATCAGGAGAAACCGGGATATCTTTTTCAGCAAACCCATTGGACCAGTCCCAAGCGTGATATGGAAAGGTGCTTTTATCTCCAAAGCCCGGGGAAATCAATCATCATTTTACAATAACCTCGACATCGGCACATATTCCATGCATATTCATGCGTCCATAAAATGTGTCAAGGAGAGCGATCCCATGAGAACGACGAACCGCATCGACGAAGGGCCATTCCTGACGCAGATGCCCGGAGGCCATATTGACTAAAGGGATTGCCGGGGCGAAATCCATTCTCAAAAACGTATTCGGCTATGATGACTTCTGGCCCCTCCAGGAGGCCATCATCGCTCATCTCCTGGAAAAGAGGAATGCCCTTGTCGTCTTGCCGACGGGGGGAGGCAAGTCTCTCTGCTATCAGATCCCAGCCCTGATCTATGAGGGACTGTCGATCGTCATCTCTCCCCTGATCTCTCTGATGAAAAACCAGGTGGACGAGCTGCAGGAATGCGGCGTTGAGGCCGTATACCTGAACAGTACCCTGAAGCCCGATGAGTATCGCCGTCATGTCGAGAAGCTCAAGGCGAACAGGGTGAAACTGCTTTATCTGTCCCCGGAAGCCCTGTTGAGTCCCAGGACCCTTGCCCTGCTTTCGACGATGAAAGTCGATTGCATCGCCATTGACGAAGCGCATTGTATTTCGGAGTGGGGCCATGATTTCCGGCCGGAATACCGTCAACTGGGCGGGTTGCGTGATCTGTTCAAGGACGCAGTCTGTGTCGCCCTGACCGCCACCGCCACCGGGCGGGTTCGCGACGACATCAAAAAGTCCCTGCAGATCGGTGCGACCGAAGAATTCGTCGGCAGTTTCAACCGTCCGAATCTCTTCCTGGAAGTCGAACCCAAGATCGCGCCTCTCGAGCAAATCGCGGAATTCTTGAAATCCTGCCGAAACGAATCGGGGATCATCTATTGCTTTTCGCGCAAGCAGACGGACCATCTCCATGAGTTTCTCCACGAAAAGGGCTATTCCGTCAGGCCTTACCATGCAGGCCTGTCCGACGAGGTGCGCACGGAAAATCAGAACCTGTTTGTCAAGGATGACATCCAGATCATCGTGGCGACCATTGCCTTCGGCATGGGAATCAACAAGCCCAATGTCCGTTTCGTCATCCATTACGACCTGCCGAAAAGCCTGGAAACCTACTACCAGGAGATCGGGCGCGCCGGACGGGATGGCCTGCCCGCCCGTTGCCTGATGCTGTTCGGTTATGGCGACGTGCGGAATGTCCGGTACTTTATCCAGCAAAAAACCGGGCATGAACAGGTGGTCGCCAATATTCTTCTGGACACCATCCTGGGTTACGCGGAGACCGAGCTTTGCCGGCGCGTCCCCTTGCTGGAATATTTCGGCGAGAAGCCCGATCAGGCTGCCTGCGGGATGTGTGACAACTGCAAAATCGAGAAAAGGGATCTGTCCGATATCACGATTCCCGCGCAGATGTTTCTTTCCTGTGTCAAGCGAACCGGTGAATGCTTCGGCGCCGGTCATGTCGTCGACATTTTGCGGGGTTCGAAATCGATCAAGATTCTAAAATACGAACACGATCGGCTATCCACCTATGGCATAGGAAAGGCACATTCAGCAAAGCAGTGGCGCCACCTTGCCCGTCAGTTTATTCGCAAGGGCTTGATGATTCAGGATCTGGAGCACGGGGCCCTGAAACTGACCCATAAGGCATGGGAAGTCTTGAGAGGAAAGGAATCCGTCTCGGGGCTTTTGGAGAAGGACGTTGCGGACCTCGATTCCAGGGCAGACGTTCCAGGTCAATATGACCCTGGCCTTTTTGAGCTTCTGCGGAAAAAACGCAAAGAGATCGCCGACCGGATGAACATCCCTCCCTATACCGTATTCCACGACCGGACCCTGAAGGAAATGGCGGCCCATCTGCCGCAAACGAGGGACGGCCTCTCCCGGATCCACGGCATAGGCGCTGCGAAACTCGAGAAATACGGAGACGTCGTCCTGGACATCATCAGGCAACACTGCCGGATTCACAAGATCGCAGAGCGACCGGATCTGCCTTAAGACAAGCGGGTATGGGGGCAGGCTTGAACATTGACATCTGCTCGCCAGGGTATGACGCCCGGATAAAAAGTTGGGCATCTGCTTTTCCCGTACTCGATAAATTTTTTGAATTCGCAGAAGTTTACAATCAATAATTGGTATAAGAGAAAAGGCAGAGCCGACCGACTCTGCCTTCATTATTACATATCGCCTATTCGTTTATTACCTCAGCCTCCTGATCCGCCGTTTTCATGTTGCCGGGCCTAATCCTCGAGAACATAGGTCCCCCGGCGCATCGCGGAGCGGCGTGAGCCCCGGAAACTAGGGGGGGACGCCCCTCCCGTTTGCAGATCGGGATTTGCATGAGGATGGATGTCGAGATCAGACTTCTGCTTCGCGCTATCGGGGCTTGGCGGATTTGGTGTGGTGGTCGAAGAGTTGCGCCTCTTCCCTGGGCAGAAGAGCCTTCAGGTCAGAACAGTAGCATGCGCACTTGATCTCCGGGGCCACGGAAGGGAAGTCTGCGGGCCTTGACAGGATGGTGATCCGGTCCCGGATGGATTCCGGCAGCATGCGAAAGAAGGATTCGTTGTCCCTGTAGATCTCGAAAGCCACGAAGATCAGGATATAGCCCGTGAGCTGCTTCAGATTGACAGCCTCCGGCGACGATCTGATGTCGATATGCCCGATCTCACGATCGCCGGCGATACGAAAAAGTGCGGGGATCAGATCCTGCTTCAGCTTTTCGAAGCTGCCGAGAATCAGCATCGAAGGCTTGCGTTTATCCCGCATCTCTCTTCTGGACAGGGTTGTTTCCTTGAGCATCATGCCACCTTCCGACCAACTCATTATACCATATATCAAAAAAGAGTCATTGCGAGCCACGGACCCCGTCTGGGGACGGGGTTATCGATGGAAGAAATAGCGTCGATCCGTCATTGCGAGGCGCGCCAGCGACGAAACAATCCCTTGAATCCATTGAGATTGCTTCGCTTCGCTCGCAATGACCCTGCAGGGCTGTTCATTAGGAGCCCTTCGGCGGGCTCAGGATAAACTCCGCGCAGCAATTTTCATTATAGGATTCTCATCCTTTGTGATTAACACGCCCCGGAGCATCCACCCTCACCCCAAACCTCTCCCCTCAAGGGCGAGGGAGATTCTGGAAATGGGTTTCATGAGGCTCGGCTCGTAATGACCCATTTTATAGAGACTCCATACAAAACAGTCGGCATATCCGGTTTGTGGCGGATAACCCGGTTTGTCACCATAGATTGGCAGTTGGGGCGAGTCATGTTATTCCGCGTTAAGGGCGATAACCGGATCGTGTAAAGAAAAGCCGCCCGCTCGATACGAGGGGCGGCTTTCGACTGGATATGTAAAGATGTCATGCCGGACCTGATCCGGCATTCAATCTTTTCTGGATTCCCGCCTCCGCGGGAATGACCGTGTGGGGCATTGACGGCTACTCCGCCATGATCCTTTCGCTGTCGTTGATGTCCGGGGCCTATTTCTCGAAATCCCTGAATGAAAGGGCTCTCTTTGACGTATCCGCGGAGACGGATGTCGAGGCGCCGGCCCTGAGGCTGCCCTCCACGATGAGCCTGAGCTCATTGGCGATCTCCTGCATCTGTGCTGCCTGGGCGTTCATCTCCTCGGAAGCTGAGGCCGACTCCTCGGCATTGGCCGCCGTCTGCTGAGTCACCTTGTCCATCTCCTGCATCGCCTTGTTGATCTGGATAATGCCCTGGGCCTGCTCACTGGATGCCCTGTTGACCTCCTGGATTAGCTCCGTGACCTTCTTGCCCATCTCCCCCATGGCTTTGAAAATCTCCTGGCTCTTCTCCACAAGGGCGCGGCCATCCCCGATCTTCGTCGTGACCTCTCCGATCATGCCGGTCGTCTCCCGGACCGCCTCGGCCGAGCGCATGGCAAGGTTGCGCACTTCCGAGGCCACCACGGCGAAGCCCGCGCCGGCCTCGCCCGCGCGAGCCGCCTCCACCGCTGCATTGAGGGCCAGCAGGTTTGTCTGGAAGGCGATTTCGTCGATCGTCTTGATGATTTTCGTCGCCTTGTCGCCGGCCTGACTCGTCTCTGCCATTCGATCGTTTGCGATCTTGAGGCTCTTGAAGCACTCCTTTTGGAGCTGAAACGTCGCCTCGCCCGTCCTCCGAAGCTCCGCCGCATTGTCTGCCGTCTGCCTGACCATCGAGGATATCTCCTTGAGTGACGAGGTGGTCTCCTCCAGCGATGACGCTTGCTCGGAAGCCCCTTCCGCCAGCTGGTGGCTTGACGAGGAGACTTGTGATGATGCCGATGATATCTGAGCAGAACTGTCCTTCAACCGATCAGCCGTTCTTTGAAGATTCCCGGTTAATGAATGAATCATGATAAATCCCATGAGGGAGCATAGGACAATGCCGCCAATACTCACAAGGATGATGGTGATGACAATGCCTTCGATGATTTTTTCGTAGTACGTAGTGGGCACACCGACATAAAACATTCCAATAACATCGCCATTTGCGGCTTTAATCGGTTCATATGCCGTCTGATTCCAAATGCCGACGACATTTGCCTTGCCGATATATTGTTGTCCCTTGCGTAATGTGTATTCGACGACGACGTCGGACGCCTTTGTCCCGATCGCCCGCTCTCCCGAGGGATTTTTGACATTTGTGGTCACGCGGGTGTCGCCTTGAAATATGGTAACCGTGTCACCCGTCAAGCCGCCTATCTTATCGACAATGGCGAAATTTCCGTTGATCTCCACTTCTCCCTTGAATAGCTTCCCGTCTCTGACATACCATTCACCGGGATACTTCTCTTCCACAAAGGCCCTGGACAAGGCAATGTCGCCTCGTAATTTTTCATGAGCCGTTGTGATTACTTTTTCCTGGATGGTAAAAACGGTAACGGTTCCTGTAACGAGCATGACGAGAGAAAACAGGAGAATCAAGCCCAGCATTTTAAACTTTAATTTTACTTTCATCAGTCGGCCTCCAGCTCGAGCACGAAGAAGTGGTTAACAGTTTGAATTCCAGGGAATGAGGCTATTCAGACATAGTCACGCAAGCGCATCACAAACCGCTGACGCTAGCAAGCGCCATGCCATAGAATCCATGAATGATCTGCCTGCGAAATCAGGCCGGGGGAATGACGGCGTCAAGTCTTCCCCTGGCTCTTATCGGCTTTGACAGGGTATTGTTTTCAGGGGTTCCGTCGAATCCGCCAACCGAATCACCGAGGTCTTTCCCGCCGATACTACTCATGTATACCCGTATTAATTCAGTATTCTTTCCGTATCGTATTCTCGAGGCCTTTTCCCTGCTCCGGCATGCGATTTGATTGTATAATCTGCGGCTCTCTGCCGGGATGCGAATAAGATAGGACGCCATGCCCTCCTCGTGAAAGGGGGCTTGCGTCAAGCTCTTTATCGGGAGGTCGGAAGATGTCCTTTGTCGCCGAGAGGGTAGACGATAAGCGATATGTCCTGCTTGATTTCAAAGGCAGCGTGACAATCTCTGAACTCGAACAAAGCCGGGCAGCCACAAAGGGCATACTGCGCGAATCCAATGGATACATGAAAATCCTGGTCGATATGCGTGAGGTTTCCTTTGCCGTATCCACCGTTGACGTCCATCGATTCGTCGCGTCGCACAAGGACGAGTTGCCTGCAGGTTGCCTGATAGCCGTGATCGTGGACCCGAAGAATTGGGAAACCGCGATTTTTTCTGAAAACGTGGCCCATATGCGCGGTGTCTACCTGAGGGCATTCCAAGACAATCTTCAGGCCCTCAACTGGCTGGGGATTTCCGATAAGTATTAGCACCCCCGTACTTACGGTACGTTTCGTAAACAAAAGCCGCCTTTCGTTACGAAGGGCGGCTTTCGATTGGATATGTAAAGATGTCATGCCGGACCTGATCCGGCATCCAATCTTTTCTGGATTCCCGCCTCCGCGGGAATGACCGTGTGGGGCATTGACGGCTACTCCGCCATGATCCTTTCGCTGTCGTTGATGTCGCGGTAGCGGTAGGGGACGGACTCGCGGATCGCCTCGGGGATCTTCCCGTATTTGCCCTCGAAGGTCTCCAGGAACTGCTCGCGGCCCCGGAAGAAATCGGTGAGCTTCTTTTTCAGCAACTCCTTGTCGGGGAAGAGCCGGTGGGCAATCATGAGATCGAGGTTCGCCCGGTCGCACTTGATCGGGTAGTGCAGCCCTAGGTAGTCGGGCTCGTAGCTGAAGCGGAGCTGGTAGCGAAGCAAATCGTTGTAGGTCGCCAGCGACTGCCGCAACGTCACCTTCTGCTCGTCCTGGCCGATGGTGCCCGTGTTGGCCAGGTAGCACTTGATGCGGCTCTTCCTGAGGATCTCGTAGAAGATCATGGCGTGCTCGAGCCTGTCGCCCGCCACGAAGGGGTCGAGGAAGAATTCGCGCTTGAACCTGCCCGCCTCCTCGGGGTTGCCGCCCGAGCTCTCGATGGATTCGCCATAGATGAACTGCATCGTGGCTTGCTCGGCCGTGAGTTTGCTGATCACGTTGGCCAGCGGGTTTCGCGTGAGCATGACGATGTAGTTCAGTCGGTCGGCGTGAAGCCCTGTGCTTGCGATCTCCAGCTTCTCCCGCGTCACGACGGCCCTGCCGTTGCCGGTCTTGCGGGTGTCGTTGAAGTCCGGCATGTAGGGGTACTTGGTGACGGCCACGTTTTCGAGGAAGGCGTCCTTCGACTCGGCAGCCCGCAGGATTTCGGGTTGACTCTCGTCGAGGCCCTCCGTCTTCACGTAGAGCCCGCCGATCTCGAATGCGGCATAGCTTCCGTCGGAGCCGAAGGTCCCGCCGTCATCGCCGATCATCTCGGAGCTCTCCCGGGGCAGGCGTGCAAGCCGGCGGCACAACGTCGTCGTCTTCCCCGTGGCCGTGAGCCCCGAGATGGCCGTGACGACTTCCGTCAGCTCGGGGCGATCCGTCTCGAGATCATGAATCCAGAGCCAGTCCCTCCGGGCGCCCGCGTGCAGGAAGATACCCGTCCTGTCGATGGCCTTCACCCGCCAGTCCTCGAACATGAAGACGGCCTTCTTCCCCTCGCCGAGGTATACGGTGTTGCGGCAGATCTTGACCTGCTCGCCCCGCTTCTCGCCCATCCAGAGGCGCACGGTGATGTCTTTTTCCAGGAGCTTCTTTTTCTTGTTCGGCTCGAAGGCCTCGTCGGTGAAGAAGATGATCGTGTAGGTGGGCTCCTCGACGACCCTCGCCGCGGGGTAATCCATGAGCAGCTTGAGACCGTAGGCGATCTGGGCGTACTGCTCGGGCATGATGAACCGCGCCGTGACCCCGTCGCGCCCATCGCCCACCATCGTGTCGAGGCAGACGATCTTTTCTTTCGAGAGACGCTCCACGGCCTGCCGGGCGAGTATTTCCTCGGGCTCGCCAAAGGGCTGGTCCACGCTGTTAAGGGTGTGGGGGGCTGAACGGTTCATGGGCTCCGAGTCGGCGGCGACGGAACCCACCTGCGTCTGGATCACACCCTCGTGGCGCAGGGCGATGCGTTTGAGCTCATCGAGGGTGCGGCCCTCGATGAGGCGCTTCTCTTTCTTGGCGTCGTTGTAGATTTTGACTGCGGCCTTTTTGAAGGTGTTCATGGCCTGCATCTCCTTGTGTGAGCAGCCTTGTGATTGAAAAGCCGTCACGAAATCACTGTAGGGAAGCGTCCATGCACTGTCAAGGATAAAGCCGGTGTTACGAAGAGGTTACGTCCCCGGACGGGCGACGATGAACTGGAAGATCCCCATGAAGCCGAGCCTTTGGCTCTCGACGATCTCGAGGCCCGCCGCACGCACGAAAGCATCCATCCGGTGTGTGATGTGCTCGCCGGCGAGGCGGACCGTAGCGGTGTTGAGCAGGTCCATGAGGGGACCGATCAGCGGGCGCTCGATCCGCACGTGATCGAGAAGGAGGATCTGTCCGCCTGGCTTGGTCACACGGCCCATCTCCCGCAGGCACGGGACCGGGTCGGCAAGGGAGCAGAAGACGAACGTCTCCGCCGTGGTGTCGAACGCTCCGTCAGGGAATGGCAGATGACAGATGTCCGCTTCGCAGAATATGATGCGGACGTTTTTTCCCCGAGCGCGCTCCACAGCCTTGTGGAGCATGCCTTTCGAGAGATCGCAGGCCATGATCTCGGCGCCCGCCGGGTAATAGGGCAGGTTCAGCCCCGTCCCGGCTCCCATTTCGAGGATCCGTCCCGAGGCGCGCTGCCAGAGCACGCGTCGCCGGGGTTGCAGGTACCGCTCCGAGAGGCGCTCGATGAGCCCGTAGTGTCTGGACAGGCGGTTCCATCGTGCCCGGATCTCCGCAGGGGGATTCACGTCTTGCCGGTCTACCACTTGCAGCTCCCGCGGGCTCAATTCAGTTGCATGCCCGCATCAACTGTTATATGAAACATTTGTTGCGGTCTGTCCAGTTTGCATCTCACCTCACCATTCAAACGACTGCGGGGCTTCCTCATGAAAATGACCATCCTCGGCGCGGCGCGCAAAGTCACGGGATCCTGCTACCATCTCTCCGTAAACGGCCTGCAGTTTCTCGTGGATTGCGGGATGCACCAGGGGCTCGAGTCCGACGAGCTCAACCGGGCGCCTTTCCGGTTCAACCCGAAGGAGATCGACGCCGTTTTTTTGACCCACGCCCACATCGACCACACGGGGCTCGTGCCTCGCCTGGTCCGGGAGGGCTTCAAGGGCAGGATCATCACTACGGCTGCCACGGCGGAGTTGTCGAGGGTCATGCTGGCCGACTCGGCCCACATCCAGGAGATGGACGCCGAGTGGATGACGAAGAAGGCCCGGCGCGCCGGAAGCGAAAAGGTCGTCGAGCCCCTCTACACCGTCGAGGACGCCATCGCCGCCATTCCCTTTTTCGAGAAAAAGCAGTACGGCGAAATCTATTCATTGAAAAACGGCATCCGCTATACATTTTGCGACGCGGGGCACATCCTCGGGTCGGGGACGCTCGAGCTCTGGTACCGGAATGACCCCGAGAAGAAAATCATCTTTTCGGGCGATATCGGGAAGAAGGGCAACCCCATTATCCGGGACCCCCAGCACGCCGCCGAGGCCGACTACGTGGTGGTGGAGTCCACCTACGGCAACCGTCTCCACAAGGGTATCGAGGACAGCCTCGAGGAGCTCGCCGGGGCCGTGGAGTCCACCTTCAAGCGGGGCGGAAACGTCTACATCCCCTCTTTTGCCGTGGGGCGCACGCAGGATCTCATCTACACCTTCAACAAGCTCGTCCGCGAGGGACGGCTCGCCTCACCGCTGGACATCTACGTGGACAGCCCGCTGGCCGACGAGGCCACAAAAGTCTATTCTGCCCATCCCGAGCTCTTCGACGAGGATGCGAAGAGCCTCTTCGGGAAAAAGAAGGGCAAGGCCGTCCGCGTCCACTTCACCTCCGCCGCCCAGGAGTCCATCAAGCTCAACCGTATTACCTCGAGGATCATCGTGCTGGCCGGGAGCGGGATGTGTGAAGGCGGGCGCATCCGACATCACCTCAAGCACAACCTCTGGCGCCCGGAGTGCAGTGTCGTCTTCGTGGGCTTCCAGGCCAGGGGGACCCTGGGGCGGATCATAGTCGACGGGGCAAAGGAGGTATGGATCCTGGGAGACAAGGTCGCCGTCCGGTCCCGCGTCTTCACGATCGGCGGCTTCTCGGCCCACGCCGACCAGAAGGAACTGCTGGAGTGGCTGGGCCTCTTTAAGAACAAGCCCGAGGTCTTCATCGTCCACGGCGAGGAAAGCGCGGCTCTCGATTTCGAAAAGCAGGTGAAGGAGAAACTTGGTTTTTTGACGAGAGTGCCGGCGATGGGGGACACCTTTGAAATCTGAAGCTGGGAAGTTGTGAAGATGTGAAGTTGGGAACAGGGGGATGAAGGAAGGATTCAGCCGTTCCGAACTTCTTACCTTCTCAATTTCTTAATTTCCGGCTTTTTTGCGGGACAGGGTGCCCGTGCGGGAGAACGGGAAGGTACGGTCGAAGAGACCGGCCTTCACGAGGGCCTTGCCTTCGAGCCGGTAGGGAAGCTCCTGGCCGGAGATGTACATTCTTGCAATTCCGCCCAGGCCGCCGAAGCGGGCCGAAACCGGGATCTCGACGGTGGCCGACGCGGAGGCGGGAACGGGAATTTCCTTCTGCAGAGAGCCGTCGCCGGCCTCGCGGCCGCTCAGGTGCACGGTGTAGTCGAGAGACTTCAGCCGCAGATCATACCTGTTGGGGTTCTGGATCTCGGCGACGAAGACGATGGACGCATCGGTGAGGGAGATCTGGCGGACGTGGATCTCTTTCAGGGTGATCGTGGGCTCCTCGAAAAAAAGCCCGGCGCACCCCGTGATCAGCAGTCCACAGAAAAGTATCGTCAAATTTCGACGGTGCATGGCAACCTCTATATCTTTTCTATGTGAAAGCAGGCGGGCTGTCAACTCTCAATGAGCGGTGAAGATTCTTCCGGGATTCTCTTTGCTCTCAGGGGCCGTGATGCCAGGGAACTGTCTGGCGGGGACGGGTGCAGGGGGATTGCCCGAATCAGGTGGCAGATCGATCGGGAGCAGAGTACGATGGAAACACCCTTTCGTGAATGGATGAAAAACGCGAAAATTGCCTACTGGCTGATCGTGGGGGGGCTTGTTTTCTTCGCAGTGGTGATTGCCCTGGGGATGGTGGAGATCCTGTCGACACAGCAGATCCTGCTGCTCGGCCAGGTTTATTTCTTTTTGCTGATTGCGGGGATGCTGCTGCAGATGATCGCCAGGCGTCTTTAGCCGCTGCGCGGCAGTGTCTGAGTGTTTAAGTGTCTGAGTGCCTGAGTGTTTGAGTGGTATTTCGTTTCTGATTTCTTCACTTAGACACTTTCGCACTCATGCACTTTGACACTTTGTCAGTCTTCTTTCAGTATCTTGACCCTTGCAACCATGGAGATATTGATTGTCTTTTCGAACTCGGCATACTGCCACTCCATGTCTTCCACGTAGCAGCGAATGTCCGAGTGCCCCGGGATGCTCAGCCGGATGCGCTCGCCGTTTCTCGGCAGCATGGATATCGGGATCTCGCAGTTGTACAGAAAGTTTTTGTTCGTACTCGAAAAAATGACATTGATTCTGTCGCTCATCTGAGCTCCTTTGGGGTCGCCTGTTGACTGGATGCAAAAGGCCGCGGCCGGCCCCTGAAGTGAATATCGGTAACTTGGTCAATATCATTAATGATTTTTTCAAGAACCGTCGAGAACGGCCCAGCCGCCTCGAAGAGGCCGGGGAGCATGAAGTCATGGGTGGGACGGAGGAAAAGATGGAAGTCAGGAAGCTGAGAAGTTAAGAAGATCGGAAAATGCTTAAAGACCCGGCGTACCTCATGTTGTGGCGAATCATGCCGATAGTGATAAGAGGTGGTATGGTTCTTGATACTCTTTTCAGGTGTTAGGGGTCGGGTATGTTTCGGCTTTCTCCAAACCGGTAATTTTGGTAAAAGAATCAAAGGTGTATAATTTGCTTTACCTGTCGGTGCCTTGATGAGCCCCTTGGTAAAACCCGTTCTGATTGCTCTGTTGCTCGGGATGTTGACGCTTGGCGTCCTGCATACGGCTGTGCCGGCCCATGCCGACATCTACCGCTATACGGACGAAAACGGGGTCATGCACATCACAAACCTTCCCACCAGTTCCGATTACAAACTTTGGATCAAGGAGCGGAGGGTGATCATCAGGGCCGGCATCGATATGACGAAATACGGGCCCCTGATCCAGAAGGCATCGGACAAGTACAAGGTCGACTACTCCCTGGTCAAGGCCGTCATCAAGGCCGAGTCCAACTTCAACCACAAGGCCGTCTCGCCGAAGGGCGCCCAGGGCCTCATGCAGCTCATGCCCAAGACCGCCTCGACCCTGCAGGTGAAGGACAGCTTCGAGCCCGAGTCCAACATCGAGGGCGGAGTCAAGTACCTGCGCTATCTCATGAACGTATACAGCGGCCACCTTCCCCTTGCCCTTGCGGCCTACAACGCAGGTGAGAAGGCTGTGGCCAAATACGGCGGCATCCCTCCCTACGCGGAAACGAAGGGCTACGTCAAGCGTGTCCTGGCCCTGTACAAGCAGTACAGCTCGGAACCGAAGGAGGGCAGGACGGCGATTGTGTCGATGCGGCCCGAGGTCGTCAGCGATTAGGGTATCGGGTCTCAGGGCTCGGGTATCGGAAAGAAAAGATAATGAAAGGATCGGTGGGCAGCGCTCCCGATCCTTTTGCATTTTTTCTTCTACGGCACTTCTCTTTTCAGCGTCACCACACCTTCCTGGCCTCTTCGGACATCCCGTATTCTTCGAGTTTTTCCTTTGTCGGGATGCCCTTGAGCGGATCAAATCCCGCCAACTCGTAGAATCGCGCCTTCATCCCTTCAAAATTCATCTCGATGCCCTCCGGCTCCCCATCTCGGGCCGGCTCCAGCATTCTCGGCGTGAGGCTGTCATCTTCCGCCGTGAGGCCGTAACGGTAATTGATGAGCCGCTTCAGGTAAAAGACCCGGCGGCCGGCCTTCATCATTTCCTCGATATCCCATCCATAACCCGCCACATTGTTGAAGAGGTTCAGCCAGTCCGGAATGGTCAGGGTGTCGGCGAAGGCGCACCAGCAGGCACTGTTCTCCAGGGCGCCGAAGGTGATGGAGACGATAGCCGCTTCCGGCTTGTTCTCGTCGCTCCGGGGCTCGTTTCCCGTGATATAATCGAACCCGATCTCCGGATAGTATCGCGCACCCATCTCGACGAACAGCATGGGGTCCGCCACGTGGCAGGCCCCCCTGGCGCTCATCGCGTAGGTCAGGGCCATGCCGTGCCCGCCTCCCCGCGGGTCATGCATGGGCGCTTCCAGTCCCTTGCTGTGGACCGTGTATTCCAGGCCCTTTCCGATCTTTTTTGCGGCTGCCACACTGCCGTCGGCCAGGAGCTGCCCCAGCTTGCCTTCCCTGCCGGCAATCTTGGGCAGAACCACGTTAATCACCGTCTCCATGTCTCCCCAGTTCAGGGCAATGCAGTCCGTGTCGGCCGGCGTCAGGTCTCCCTTCTCGAAGGCTTCCATGGCCCAGGCGAGGGTGCCCCCGGCGGAGATGGTGTCCATGCCGAGATCGTTGCAGACACGGCCCGCCTTGCAGGTGGCCGCCAGATCGATGGAACCGATGAGGGTTCCGAAGGAGACGATGGTCTCGTATTCCGGTCCCGGTCCTTCCGGCACGGCGAATGGTCCCTCCTTGACCTCAACGACCCGTTTGCAGGCGATCCCGCAAAACGCGCAGGCACCGCGCTTTGTCAGGTACATCTCGCTCAGCGTGCTTCCGGCCAGGGCGTCCGCCGATTCCTCCCAGAAGTTGGATTGCCAGTTCTTCACCGGCACATCCCCGCTGTATACCCCGCCGGTCAGGTTCGCGGCCGTCCCGTCCTCGTGCATGACGGTTGCCGGCAGGGCCTCCACGAGCCGCTTGTTGAGTTCCTTCCGGAAGGCTTCATATCCGGCCTTGTTCGCCACCTCCATGTCCTTTTTGGAGGCCTTGACCACGATGGCTTTGAGATTCTTCGATCCCATGATGGCGCCGAAACCGGCCCGGCCCGTCGCGTGATGACCGTCGTTGAGGATGATGGCATACTTGACAAGATTTTCCGCGGCGGGTCCGATCACGAGGGTCCGGTGATCCTTGCCGAGCTTTGCCTTCAGGGCCGCGGTGACCTCTTCGGTCCCCTTGCCCCAGTATTCCCCGGCGTCGAGAATCTGAATGGTGTCGTCATGGATCAGCAGATAAGACGGATTGGACGCTTTGCCGGTGATGATGAGCCCGTCATAGCCCGCATATCTGAGTTCCGGGGCGAAATAGCCTCCGCAGGACGAATCCCCCCAGTGCCCGGTGAGCGGCGAACACCCGGCAACGCTGTTGCGGCTGGCCCCAGAGATCCTGAGGCCCGCAAAAGGCCCGTTCATGAAGAGCAGCATGGCCTCCGGGGCAAGGGGATCGATATCGAAGCGCCCCCGCTCCCAGAAAATCTTCGCGGCCAGACCGCTGCCCCCGATGTATTGCTTGTAGTACTCTTCAGGCAATGTCTCGATCCGGACGCTGCCGCTCGTCAGGTCCACATTGATGACCTTCCCCGTGTTCCCTTTCATAAGCCTGCTCCTGTCAAATTGACGATGGATCGGAAACCGCCCTGTTGAAAATCAAAAGGCAGCGTCTTCAATGTAAAGGACCTCGTGATGGCTCCCCTGCCGGCGAAGGAACGCCAGTTGCCTGAATAACGGATCGATGCGAACGCTCCCTGTGATCGAGTCCTATTTGATCGCCAGTTTGTCCGCCCAGCCGAAATCCTTGAGAATCTGCTCGTAGTACACAGCCACCTTTTTCAGCTTGGGGGCCAGCTTCAGCAGTCCCGTGGCGGAACCCTTGACCTTGATCTGTCCCCTGGTGATGGCCATCACGGGGTTGAGCTTGTTTGCCCAGGACAGGTGGGCGTTGTCGGCGGTGAGGCTCATCGTGAGATCCGGCGCCTCGTCGGGCTTGCCGGCTTTGACGATGAACTTTCCGCCTCGGCCGTCCACGTGGAACGAACAGTTGGGGCCGTCCTCGGTGTAATCGAACCAGATGAGCTGGTTAACCTTCTTCATGCCTTCGATGAATTCATCTTCCTTGGACAGCGTTTCCCAGAGGGTGACAAACGCCTTGACGGGTTCCGTCTCGTCTTTCCAATACTTCATGGTCTCCTCCTTTTTGAGTTATCGAGCTTTCAGATACAGATTGTACACGTCGTCCTCTTCCAGATCGCGGGGGTTGTAGGGAAGCTGCGAATCCCCCATGGCGAGATCGATCAGCGGCTCAAGGGCTTCGCGATCGTCCGGAACATTAAAATCCTTCAGGGTTTGCGTCAGGCCGACAGATTTTTGCAGGTCTTTAACCGCCTGAACGGCTGCCCGGGCCGCCTGATCCGGAGTCATGCCGTCGACGTTTACCCCCATGGCGTCGGCGATCAGGACGAAGCGCTCCGGCTTCTCTTCCAGATTGAAGGTCATCACATGGGGCAGCATGATGCTGTTGGCCAGACCGTGGGGAATCCCGTAAAGGGCGCCCAGGGCATGGGCCGTGGCATGGACCCCGCCGGTGAAGGCGTTGATGAAGGACATGCCCGCCATGGTGCTCGCGATCAGCAGGTAACCCCTCGCATCGACATTTCCGGGGTTTTTCATGACCTCGGGAAGGTATTTCGCGATGATCCGGACCGCGTGCAGCCCCAATCCGTCCGAGATGGGATTCGCACTGACGGTGGTGATGGCCTCGATGGCATGCGTCATGGCATCCATGGCCGTGAAGGCCGTAATCTTCGGGGGAAGCTTGACTGTGAGATCCGGATCCAGCATGGCGATGTCCGGGGTGCAAAAGGGGTGGCCCACGGCCACCTTCGCCTTGGCGATTTCGTTGAAAACCACCATGGCGTAGGTGACTTCAGCGCCTGTCCCGGCTGTTGTGGGAAACGCGATGTGTGGCGGCAGGGGCTGGGCGCCCTCGAATAATCCGACCTGCTCCGCCAGGGGCGAAAAGTCTTCATGGCCCCCGCCGATCATGATATTGATGGCCTTGGCCGTGTCCATCACGCTGCCCCCTCCCACGACCACCATGCAGTCAGCACCGCACTTCCGGTAAAAAGCCGCCCCCTCGTTGATCAATTCGAGGCGGGCGTCCTGAACGATCTTGTCGTATACACCGACCAACTCCAGGCTGGAAGCCTTGATGGCCTCGATGACCATCTGGGCGACACCGGCCTGAACAAGCCCCTTGTCGGTGTAGAGGACCACCTTTGTGCCCCCCAGTTTTCCCATTTCAAAACCCAACTCTTCCCGCACGCCGGCTTTGTACAGGATCCTCGGCCGGTTTGCCCACGTGAAGAACGGCTCAAAGCTCAGTTCAGGGTATTTCATGCACTCCTCCTTTGCGCTGCATGGATGATGACTGTGGCGGTAACGCCTCCTTCCCTGTGGTCATGGATGCCTGCAAGAACTCCCGACGATCGAGGGCCATTCAAGAACCGTCCGCCTTTTGTCAGGATCGGTTATTCATTTGTCGCCAACTTCTGAACAGACCTGCTCGTGGAACCTGTACCGCTGAAAAGGACGCATCGTAGGGAGAGTATGGAATAAACACTGCCACTCTCGTAAAGATGAGAGTCTTTCAGGCGCAAGGATAGCAATGTTGATTAATCTGTCAAGGTTGATCTTTGTGGGTTTCTTTCTCGTTATACAGGCTGACGGATTTCCAAGGGGGCATCTGCCGCTCATTCGGGTGCGCTTATTACGGCCTGAAGAAAAAACCAGCGCACATATCGCACGAGGTTTCGGGATTCAGGCTTCGGGCATCGGGTACAGGCAATAAAAAATCCCCCTCAGTTCCCCCTTTATGAAAGGGGGATGAACGGGGGATTTCTTTTGCTTCTTTGTCTTTCCCGGGACCCTGTCCCCTGAACCCTATACCCTGATTACTTAACCCTCGTCCACGTATCCGTCCGGCCGATGAGGGAGATGCCGATGAAGCCGCGGACGTTGAGGATGTCGGGCGACTCCAGGGTCATCTTGCACTTGTAGTCCTTGCCGTTTTCCGGGTCGTAGATCATCCCGTTTTCCCAGAGGCCGTCCTTCACGAAGGTGAAGTCCCGCAGGATGACCAGGCCCAGGATGGGCTGATTGCGCTTTGCCGGATCGGGGTTTTCGCGGTCCACTTTCGTCTTTCCCGCCATCCCCTTCTTGTCATCGGCGGGGTAAACCGGCTCCTTCAGCCAGATGATCTTACCGTAGTACTTTCCTTCTGCCTTGTAGATCTCCACGTGGGCCGTTTGCTTGCCGTTGAGCCACTTCCCGACGATGACATCCGGGCTTGCCGCATGAGCCACTGAGAACATCAAGAATACTGCCACAACCAACCCAAGCGCGAATCCGATTTTTTTCATCTTCCTCCTCCTCGGATGATGCTGATAGTCCTTGACAAAAACGGCCTTTCGTTGCAGAAGACTGCCGGGTCTGTCAGGGGCCGGCCGCCACACAGGCGGCAGAAAGGAACCCCATGACGTTTGTAGCGATCGACGAGAAGCATACCGAAGGAACGCCTGAAAAGAAAGAGAAAAAGATCAACTTCAGCGGCAACTGGGAGATCAGGGACCTCTTCGACGGGATCGACAGCGACCTGAGGCTCGACATGATCCTGAACGGGCGCCCGTAGCCGCGTCGGGACGGGACAGCTAGCGGAAAATGAGGGGGACCACAATGGCCGCCAGGACGGCCAGAGCGGTCAGGATAAGTGCGGCCATCATGAAGCGGTGCGGGACGAATCGGGCCGGAGCGGACGGCGGGGCATTTGTCCCTTCGGCATCGTCTGCGCATCCCGTGTCCCATTTTCTGATCAACGCGAACGCGATAAGGCCGAGCAGCATCGCGAAGCCGAAGAAAAGCAGGGCTCCGCTCATATCACCCGCCTGAAGGGCCAGGAAAACCATCCATATACTTGCGAGGCCCGCAACGGCGAGCAACGCTCCCAGTCATCTCATCGGCACACCCTCTCCCGATTCATTTCCTCCGAACGTTATGCTTCTGCCGGGCGCTATTGGCTGTGACCGAGGCGCTCGGCGATCGCCCTTGCCGCCATGATCCCGCTTGCCGAGGCCTGGAGAAGACCGCGGGTGATCCCTGCGCCGTCTCCGATGGCGAAGAGGTTTGCGATCTTCGTCTCGAGCTCGTTCGACACCTCGATGCGGTTCGAGTAGAATTTGACCTCCACGCCGTAGAGCAGCGTGTGGCGGGAGTTGACGCCCGGCGCCAGGGTGTCCATGGCCTGGAGCATCTCGATGATGTTCTTGAGGTGCCGGTAGGGAAATACGAAGCTCAGATCCCCCGGCGTGGCATCGGTGAGCGTGGGCCGCGTGAGGCACTTGGCGATGCGCTCTTTCGTCGAGCGCCGCCCCTGCAGAAGATCGCCCAGCCGCTGGACGATGACCCCCTGGCCCAGGAGATTCGCGAGCTGTGCGATGTAGCGGCCGTAGGCGATTGGGTCGTCGAAAGGCTCCGTGAAGGAGCTGCTCACCAGGATGGCGAAGTTGGTGTTGTCGGATTTCTTCGAGGCGTAGCTGTGGCCGTTCACGGTGACGAGCCCATCGTTGCTTTCGGTTACCACCTCACCGTAAGGGTTCATGCAAAAGGTCCGGACCCGGTCGTCGAAAGTCTTCGAATAGTAGACGAGCTTGGACTCGTAGCTCACGTCGGTGAGCGGCTTGAGGACCGTCGCGGGCAGTTCGACGCGGACACCGATGTCCACGGCGCTCGACTTTGTCCGGAGCCCGAGGTTCTTTGCCTCGTCCTTCATCCAGGAGGCCCCCGAGCGGCCCGGAGCGACGATCACGTGACGTCCATACCGGGTCTCGCCATCGGCCAGCTTCACCCCCAGCACGTTCCCTTCCTGGGCCAGCAGCGACTGGACCCGGCAGTCCGTGCAGATCTCGATCTTCCCGGCGAGCGATTCATACATCCGTCCCAGCACATCGAGGCAGTTCTCCGTGCCGATGTGGCGGATCCGCGAGGGGATGAACTCCAGGCCCGCAAGGCGCGCCTTCTCGCCCAGCTCCTCCACCTCGGGAGACAGATCGCCGAAGAGCCTGTCGGGGGCGCCGTGATCGACGTAGATCCGGTCGGCCTCGGTCAACAGATCGAAGAGGGGCTTGTCGTCGAGGAAATCCCCCAGGTGCCCGCCCACCTCGGTGGAGAGGGTCAGCTTGCCGTCGCTGTAGGCCCCGGCGCCGCCCCAGCCGCAGAGCATGTCCCCGGCGCACTGGCGGCTTCGCCCCCCGATGCCTTTTCCCTGCTCCAGCAAAAGCACGTCCCTTGCGTCCCCTTCAGCGAGGGTGAGCGCCGCAAAGATCCCGGCGGGGCCGCCGCCCACGATGATTACCTCGTATTCCTTCATGAATTCCTCCCGGATCGAAGGGTCTGGAGATACCCTTTGCAGGGACTGTGCCCGGGTCAGGGATTGGCGGCCAGGGCGTTGACCCGGGCCGTGACGACATTCAACTCGCCGAAGAGGCCAAGGACCGCGCCGAGGTTCAGTGAAGTCCCCGGCATGAAGATCGTGGCGAAGTGCCAGGTTCCGTCGAAGGGGCTGCCCGGGTTTTTCACAAATCCCCTCTGGCAATTGATGCCGAGCCGGTCGATCGTCGCCGTCAGGAGATCCCACTGCGACTCTGCCTCGAGAGGAAAGAAGATCAGGATTGACGCCTGGCCGAGACGGGCCGCGCAGCGGGTCAGTGCCTTCTCGCAGTCCTTCCAGACATCGTCGTAGGGGTCGAGGAAAATCAGGTCGTAGGGTTCTTTTGAATCCAGTATATCATAGCCGGATCGAATTTCCAGAATCTGCGCCCTCCCGGCCGGAAAACTGGCCAGTGCTTGCGGGTTTGCATCGAAGAGGAAGGCCAGGAGATTGCCTTCTGCGGCAAGCCCGGCGAGGGTGACGCTCCCGGCATATTTCCCCCGCTCCAGAAAATGTTCCTGCAGCCGCCGGAAGGCCAGGACATGGAACCGGTCGCGGATCCGTTGCGCCAGTTCATACTGAGCGTCATAGTCCGCAAAGCCGCAGAAGGTATCGGCATAGCGCAGGGGCTCCCCGGATTTGAGCCGGTGGAGAAACCGGACAATCTCCACGAGCCAGCCGTGCTTGAGCAGATCGCCGAGATTTCCCGCCCTGTAGCGGACGGCGCTCTGTGTGTTCCCGCCGTTTTTTTTTCTGCCGCTCATATCAATCCGGTCCCCAGTCCGATGGCAATGACGAAGAGCATGACGGCCACGACGATCTGAACGTAGCGCATAGTCACTTTTTTCACGAGACGGTTTCCGATGAAAGCTCCCAGGAAGGCCGCAAGCACAGCAACGATCAAGAGCAGACCTGACGTGCGCAGATCTGCCGCCGTAAAGTGCAAGGTGTAGACCGGGACCCGCGCGAAGTCCACTAGGCAGGCAATGAGCACCCCGGTGGCGATGAAACCCTCCGGGGAGAGGCCTGCACGGAGAAGGAAGGCGCTGCGAAGGGCTCCCTGGTGGCCCGAAAGACCGCCGAAAAATCCACTCAAAATCCCCCCAAGCACCAGGTAACGGCGGTCGAAAGAAAGCCGGGCCAGGCGGGGGACGATCTCGAACAGGGCAAAAACAATCATGAGGAGAGAGATTACAACCTTGAGCGGCATGACAGAAAAGGCTCTTCCCCCGATAGCATAATGAAAGAGGGGGTTCATGTCGGAGAGCCACAGGAGGCCTTTCGCCCCGGCAAAACTGGCTATGATGGCGGGAATCCCGAACCGGAGAACGACTGCTTGATCGGCCTTGCGCCCCAGCAGAGCAAGCTTGAACAGGTTGTTCAGGAGGTGCACGACGGCCGTGAGAGCAACGGCCATGTCGAGAGGGAAGAAAAGGGCAAAGAAGGGCAGCAGGAGCGTCCCCAGGCCGAACCCAGAGAAGAGGGTAAGCCCTGAAATCAGAAATGACGCGATTGCGATGACGACATATTCCATGCGAAGCCGTCTCGTAGAAATCTGTTCCCGAATCCCGATACCCGATGCCCCAGAGATGGAAGGGGATTGTTCCCCCGCACCTCTTGTCCTCTCCCGCCTGGGGAGAGGAAGACAGCGGAGGGGGCTGTCAGTAGCCCATGTAGGCCTGCATCCACGGCCTCTTCATCATGGTGAAATAACTGGTCAACAGCATTTTCTGCAGCCGGGGCATACTCTCGAAAAACCGCCAGTATCCCTCCTGCCGGCGCTTGAGCATGAGCATCCGGCGAAATCCAGGCATGGGGTAACCGGGGTCGAGAATGGCCCGACCGATTTCGCGACCGCTCACGAGAGCGAAGGGGATCCCCTCACCGGAGGCCTTCGAAGCCAGGCCCGCCGCGTCCCCCGCAAGAAAGATGTTTCCGAACCGGTGCCCCCGGTAGAGATGGTTGATCGTCCCCCCCCTCAGCCGGGCGCCGTTTGCCGCGAACCCCTTTTCTTTCATGTACTGCTGGAGAATGACTTTTGCCAAGCCCGCCGTAAATGTGTCGGGGTTGAACCCGATTCCCACGTTGGTGCAATCGCGGTGTGGGAAGACCCAGAGGTAACCCGAGCGGATGATCCCGGGCCTGAACTGAAACAGGACTTCGTCGGAGCGTTGGGGCACTTCGTAGTAAAGTCCGATGCCGAACTTCGACGGCAGGCCGACGTGTCTCCGGACAACGGACTGTGAACCATCGGCTGCGACGAGAACCCGGTAGGAAAAATCGCCCCTGTCCGTCGCGATCGAGCTGTCGGTCAGACCGGTCACCTTCGTCCCGGTGGCGACTTCGATGTTTGCGGCCTTCTCGATCTCTTGCAGGTGGTGGCGGGCCAGCGCGGTGCGGCTTACCGTCTTCAGCGGGTGTGTCAGGACGATCTTGAGGGGCGGCTGACTGTCGAGATGCACCGTCTGGGAGTGAAACGTGCGCGCCTGCCCCTCGGGGATGCCGAAATCAATGGCCACGCGGGTGAGACCGCCGGCACAGATCTTGGGGCCGATGACGACGTTTTTCTCGACCAGCAGGACGCCGAGGCTTGATCCGGCGAGCGCCCGTGCACAGGCGATCCCCGCCGGCCCCGCCCCGATGATGATCACGTCATACCGGTTGCTCATTGGCACCATCCGCCACGGTAAGCAAGGCGTCCTATCATGCAGAGGGTAAGAGGGTCTGAAGGTGAGAAGGTTGGAGAAGCGGCGGGCAGGAATTTGGCCACCGGCTCTTCCAACTTTCTTACCCCCTCACCTTCTTACCTTCTCTGGTTGGCAGGATGCGCCCCCGGTCACCAGCCTGCCGTCACTCGTCGGGCTTTCCGGTGTAGAGCTTCGCCCCATCGCGCAGTCCCCCGTCGAGGCCGACGTTGAAGCCGTTGGCGTCGCGTACGGCCAAATCGCCTGCCTCGGCGGCATCATAAAGGGCCTGGTCGCAGGCAATCAGGGCGTGCTTCACCTTCATGCCCCGGTGGAGAAGCACCTGTTGCCCGTTCACATAGATGATCATCTTGTCGTCGCTCATGGCGTCACCACGATCCTTCCCTCCGTCCGGGGGTTCACGGGGGAGTGTTTCTTGAGGTAATCCAGCAAGGCATCCCTCACGTTGTCGCCGATCACCGCGTTTTTCCCTGCCCGGAAGATTTCGAACCGGTCACCGCCCGCGGCGAGGAAATCGTTGGTCGTTACCCTGTAGGTGCGCAACCGCTCCGCCGGTTTGCTGTCGATGGTCAGTTCCTTCACCCGGGAACCTTCCGCTGCCGTTATGTCGTAAACCACCTTCAGTCCCGAGACCTGCAGCATGCCCTCCGTCTTTGCATTCTGCTCCAGCAGGCCGATGATCTGTACCCCCGTGAGGTCCATGGTCATGAGGTTGTTGTCGAAGGGCAGCAGCATGTAAACCTGCTCCAGGGTGATCTTCCCTTTCGGAATGGTCGTGCGGATGCCCCCGTTGTTCTGGACGGCCACGTCCGCCCCCGCCGACTCGCGCATCGCATCGCAGACGAGGTTTCCGAGATTGGACTCGAAGGGCCGCTTTGCGAGATTGACGCGGGTCTCGCCCACGACACGGCTGAATTCCCCGCGGATCTGGTCGTCGTACTTCCGGATGATATCTGCCACGGCTGCATCATAGGGGGCATTGGGGCCCGCCTTGACCTTTTGCAGGATCCTGCGCTCGCTGTACCGGGTGATCTTCTTCGTCTCCGTATCCACGGAGACCTTCATCACCCCCAGTTTCTGGCCGTAGTAGCCGGCCTGGACGATGATCGTGGAGCCGACGACCACCGGGGTTTTTACCTCCGTGTGGCTGTGCCCCCCCACGATCAGGTCGATCCCCCCGACACGCGAGGCCATCTCCTTGTCTTCATCGAGACCCATGTGGGACAGGACGATGACGGGGCCGGCCCCTTCCTTTTTCACTTTTTCAATGAGCGCCGGGAGCACTTTCTCGACGGCGAACACCCGGTAACCCTTGAGATTGCCCGGTTTCGTGGCGTAGTGCGTCTCGGGCGTCGTGATGCCGATGACGGCCAGCTTCAGGTCCTTTCTCTGGAGGATGACGTAGGGTTTTATCCCGGGCAGGAGCGCCCCTTTTTCGTCGACGATGTTGGCCGACAGGAAAGGAAACGCTGCCGCGTCTCTCAGATCGCTGAAGGCCTCCATCCCCCAGTCGAACTCGTGGTTGCCCAGGGTCATGGCGTCGAAGCCCATCCGGTTCATGGTCTCGATGACGGGCTTTCCCTTGAACAGATTCGAGATGGGTGTTCCCTGGAACATGTCCCCCGCGGAAAGAAGGAGTGTGCCCCCCGGGTCTTTCGCCCGCTCCTCACTGACCATCTTCGCAATGTAGGCCATGCCCCCTGTTGCCGGCGTTCCTTCCTTGCCGGGCTTGGGGAGAAGGTTGCCGTGGAAGTCATTGATGTGAAGGATGGTCAGGTCGACCGTTTCTGCGGCTGCGGGGCTCAAGATCGAGGATGCGAAGAGGAACAGGATTACAGCGAGAACAACGGGAATTCTTTTCATGAAGAGACACCGCCCTTGATAGATTTCCTGCGAGAGCAGATGATCGACGTCCCGTTGCAAGGGCCGGGCCGCATGGCTCAATTTAATTGACAGGGCGTTGAGGATCAAGTAAAAAACGCCCTTATTTTGCGTGTCGATCATCCTGTTCGGAGGGAATCATCTTATGTCGGAAATGAAACCGGACCGCTTCATGACCTGGATCGCGCTGACCACGGCCATCATGGCCGTCTTTGCCGCCATTACGACGCTCTATGTCGGGAAATACTCCTCCCGCGCAGTTCTCCACCAGGGTGAGGAGACAGACATGTGGGCCTACTACCAGGCCAAGAGCATCAAGCAGCACGCCTTCGAGATGCAGAGGGAGAAGGTGGAGCAGGAGCTTCTCGCCCAGAGGGGAAAGCTTTCGAAGGATGCGCAGGAGAAGGCCGACAAGATGCTTGCCCGCTACACCAAGAACGTCGACCGCTACGAGGTCGAGAAAAACGAGATCAAGGATAAGGCCGAGTCGCTCTCAAAGGAGAAGAAAGAGGCCACGGCCAGGGCGGGCAACTTCGGCTACGCGCTGATCTTCCTGCAGATCGCCATCATGCTTTCGTCGCTTGCGGCCCTGACGAAGAAAAAGGAACTCTGGTACCTCGGCCTCGTGACGACGTCCGGGTGGCTCTTCTATTTCCTGGATGCCATTTTGCTGTTCTATTAGGGACTCGGGTAAAGGGTATAGGGTATAGGGTATAGGGGAAAGAGGGGGGCTGAGCTTTTTGCATCTTGCTATTTCTTTAACCGTTCTTTGAGCTTCATGATCCGCCCGTAGGAGGCATCGATCCGCTCTCGGGGGATTTCGCCCTTCTCGACGAGGGTGCGGATCGTCGATGCGACCCGGGCGGCGATGTCTTCTTCGTAGACAGAATTGTTGGCAAACAGCAGGATGTCGGCGCCGGCGAGAATCGCCTGTCGGATGGCCGTCTCGAGCCCGTACCGGGCGGCAATGGCTCTCATCTGCATGTCGTCGGTGATCACCACGCCCGTATACCCCATTTCCTGTCGCAACAGATCGGACAGTGTTTTGCGGGAGAGCGTCGATGGCCAGACGGGATCGAGCTTCCCGTTGAAGACGTGGGCCGTCATGACCATGTCGGCCTTGTCCTGCCGGATCAGGCTGCGGAAAGGCTCGAGTTCCACGGCCGTCCACCGGTCCGTCACGTCGACGAACCCCTCGTGGGTATCCCCAGCGGCGCTTCCGTGCCCCGGGAAGTGTTTCGGGGCTGTCAGTACTCCGTTGCGCCTGTGTGCGTCGATGACAGCCAGCGCATGGCGTGTAACCCTGTCGGGGTTGCGGGAAAAGCTCCTCTCGAGCTTGCCGATAACGGGGTTTTCGGGGTTCAGGTCGAGATCCACGACGGGGACGAAGTTGAGGTTGATGCCAAGCCCTGCCAGGGTTCTAGCTGTGAGCTCCGCCTGCTTCGTCGTTTTCTTCACGTCGTCAAGCGCACCGAGCCGTTTCTGCGAAAGCGTCGGGGGAAAGCCGTTTTTCTCCTTGAGGCGGCTGATTCTGCCCCCCTCCTGGTCGACGGCGATGAAAAGGGGGATGCCCGCCAGCTTTTTCAGAGAGGATGTGAGAGCCCTGAGCTGCCCGGGCGATTCGATGTTGCGCCCGTAAGTGCGCGAGGGGACGTCGTAGTCGAAGAGGATCACGCCTCCGATGTGCCGCTGACGGATATCCCGGGCGATGGGCTGCTCGTCGGTTATGGAAAGCCCGCGAAATCCCACCATGATCATCTGGCCGACCTTCACATCGAGATCAGGGACGGCATCGGCTACGTCGGGCATGGGCCATGCACCGGACAGGAAGATGAGCGCGATGACTGCAACAAGGGTTTGCCGCATGAATACCTTTTTACCGGATAACCCGGCAAAAAGATAGGGGGATCGTCCGTCCGAAGGGGGCAAGATTTATGTTGATTGTCGGGGCCTCATGATTATATCTTAAAAAATCGGCGGAACCTCTCATGAACAGGCCGCCGGGTGTTGAAGGGAAGGAAAGGGATGCAAACGCTGTCGGCTCTAATCGTTTCTGTTGTTTTCCTGGCGGCCTTTTTTTCCGGCCCGGATCCGGTCTGGGGTCAGGCGAAGGATATCGAGACGCTGGCCCGGGAGCGTGCCCATCACTCAAACCCGGGCTACCGTAACCCCTGGATATCCGAGGAGCGGGCTGGCAGCACCATGCGGCTTCTCGAATGGAAGGTCAGCTCCAATCCCTACCGGAAAGAAAAAAAGAAGAAGCCCTACGTATCGGTGACAAGGCCCGATGTGAAGGCCATCATGCAGGGGGGGGACTCCGTTACCTATCTCGGGCATGCAACCCTCTGGATACGGGTCAACGGCCAGAACATCATCACGGACCCCGTTTTCGGGGACATCGTCTGGTTCATCGACCGTTATGCCTCGTTTCCTCTGCCGCCCGAGGAACTGGCCCCCATGCAGGTTGTCCTCATCTCCCACAACCACTATGATCATCTCGACAAGGACAGCATCCGCAAACTCGGGACGGGACCTCTCTACCTGACCCCGCTGGGCTACCGGGAGTGGTTCGAGGATATTCTTCCCGGGGCAAGGGTCATCGAACTGGACTGGTTTCAGAAATACACGCTTCACGGGGTGACCTACCGGCTTCTGCCCGTCCAGCACTGGACGAAGCGCACCCCCTTCAACACGAACCGTTCGCTCTGGGGTTCCTGGCTGATCGAGTCGGCAAATCGCAAGATCTACTTCGCCGGGGACTCGGGTTACTTCCCGGGGTTTGCCGAGTACGGCCGAAAGTTCGGCCCCATGGATGCTGCCCTTCTTCCAATCGGATCCTACCAGCCCCGCTGGTTCATGTCCGTCTACCACATGGATCCCGGCGAGGCAGTGCAGGCCTACCGGGAACTGCGGGCCAAGGTTTTGATCCCCCAGCAGTGGGGTGTCTTCGACCTCACCGACGAACCCATGGATCTGCCGGCGAAAGATTACCGGAAGGCGGCCGGGATGGCCGGCCTGTCCGAAGAGCAAACTCCCCTCGTGCCCCACGGGGGAACCCATACCTTTCAATAAAAAGCGCGCAGCGTGCAGAAGAAAGGCCCTGCCGGAGATCGGCCAGGGCCTTTTTGCTTTGCCTTGAGGCTTGTGGCTGTTTTTACAGGACGACCTTGACGGCCGGGTGCCTGCGAAGGCACTCGTAGATCTCGATGCGGCACTCTTCGCTCGTGACGACGATTTCCACGTCGAGGCAGTGGTATTTTCCTGTGAGGCTCGTGTTGGACGGGGTGATGGTGTGGGGCCTTTCCTGGATCACCTCGGCAATGGCGCTTCGCAGACGTTCCACGTCCGAGCCGATGACCTTGTAGCCCCAGGGGCATGGATAATCGATATCAGGCTTGCCACCCGAACGGTTGATGATCAAGACAAAACTCCCGAAGGTTTTCCGCTAATTAAGACCCTGATCCGACCTTTGTCAAGGGGGCTTTCGGCCGTTTCATGCACAACCGTGTCGGCGGCCGTCCGGGAAGGGATCGCTTGGCGGGGCGGGAGCCCATCTAATCTTCGAGGGTCTCCCGTTTCCGGGAGACCCTTCTTTTTAAATTGTTTGGAGTGAGAAAAGCCGGAGTTTAGTAGCGGGGCCTGCCGCCGCCGCCACCGGGGCGCCTCATGCCACCGCCGCCACCGCGTCCGTCGTCCTGGCGGGGGCGCGCCTCGTTGACATTGAGCTTCCGTCCCTTCAGTTCCTTGCCATTCATCCCGCTGATGGCAGCCTGGCCCTGTTCCGCCGAACCCATCTCGACAAAACCGAATCCTTTCGACTGGCCGCTCATCTTATCCTTGATGATCGACACGGATGCCACCTGACCGAACGCTTCGAAGGCCTGCTTCAAATCCTCTTCCGTGACACTGTAAGACATGTTCCCGACGTAAATCTTCATCGACCTCTCCTGAAAAATTGATGTTACCTGTGATGATCCCCTGATACTCTTCCGGCTTTCCAAAAATCTTAACGAGTGGTTACCACATAAGGGGCCGGACTGCAATGCTAATCATGCCCCCCACGTTTTGCCCTTCTCGGGGTCAGCGGACGCTTCGAGCCCTGCGCGATCGGGACCGGGGTGTCGAGAACAAGGTCACTTTCCTCCCCCCCCCCGTCGAACCGGTGCTGGCCTGGGCTGAGGCAAAGGACGAAAGCTCGCGTCGCATCGGCTGCGTATGCGCCTCTGCTGAACGCTCCCGGCCCCCGAACCCCTGGCGCCCCCCTCTCCCGCTGCTTTCCTTCAGCGGCGCGGCATAGTCGAAGTCTTCCAGCGTCCGTCTCTCGATCTGTTCGCCGAGGACATTCTCGATGGCCCATACGAAGGCCCTGTCCTCGCGGGTGACAAAGGTGAAGGCATCGCCGGTTCTCTCTGCGCGGCCCGTACGGCCGATACGATGGGTGTACGCGTCGACGGTGTCAGGCATGTCGTAATTGATCACGTGCGAAATCCGGGAGATGTCCAGACCGCGAGCGGCGATGTCGGTCGCCACGAGGATCCGGTACTTGCCGTTCCGGAAACCGCTGAGCGACTCCTGCCGCTGGCTCTGGGACAGGTCGCCCTGGAGCGATGTGACCGGGAACCCCGCCTTTTTCAGGTGCTTCGCCACGCGCGTTGCGCGGTCTTTTGTCCGGGTGAAGACCAGGACCGAATCCGTGTCCGTGCGGTCCAGGATCTTCGACAGCAGGGCCGTCTTGAGATGCTGCTCCACGGGATACAGGGCATGGGAGACCGTTGACACCGGGGCGGCCAGGCCGACCTGCACGGTGACGGGGTTATGAAGGACTTCCTTTGCCAGGTGCCTGATTTCGTCGGGAATCGTGGCCGAGAACAGAAGGGTCTGCCGCTTGGCGGGGATCCTTTTCAGGATTTTCCGGACATCGGGCATAAAGCCCATGTCGAACATGCGGTCCGCCTCGTCCAGGACCAGCACTTCCATGTGGGACAGGTCAATGACCCCCTGGTCCATGAGGTCGATCAGGCGACCGGGGCAGGCCACGACGATCTCGGCGCCTTCCTGCAGTTTCCTGACCTGGGGGTTCTGCTTCACGCCCCCGTAAACGGTGACGCTCTTCAGCTTTGTTTTTCGGCCCAGCTGGTCGATGGCTTCGTGGATCTGCTCCGCGAGCTCTCGGGTGGGGGCGATGATGAGTGCACGGACACGCTTGCGCGGCCCTTCCATCAGCTTCTGCAGGATCGGGAGGCCGAAGGCGGCCGTTTTCCCCGTCCCGGTCTGGGCCATTCCCATGACATCGTGGCCCTGTAGGATGAGCGGAATACACTGGGACTGGATCGGCGTGGGCTCCTCGTAGCCGAGGGCTTCAACGGCCGCTTCGATAGTAGGGTGAAACTTGAACAACTTGAAACTCATTAACAGATAAACCTCTTTTCTCACATATGTACCAGGGAGATCCCCGGCCTGCCCGCCTTCGTGCGGGCGATCGATTCGTATCGTTTACGCTTCGGCTTCCGCCTGAGCGGGTTCCGCGCCAGCGGACTCTTCCGCCGGCTCGCTCCTCATATTCTTGCTCTGGCGCCGGGCCATCTTTTCGGTGGCTTTTCTCTGGCGCTCCAATTCTTTTTGTCGCTTAATAAACTGGTTGTGATTCCTTTTTCCCATGTTCCTCCTGTGCGAACCGGCACAATCTGCATCAATCAGGCCAAAAAAAATCCCCATGACCTTTCACAGGCTCTGGGGACAATATGTGTCAAAACCGGTTCAAAGCAGAAGTAACGTAAAGCTTTTCCCAGTCATTGTCAAGGTTTATTTGCGGCCCCGCCTTTGGGGCCGGAAAGGGGCTGCGCTTTTCTTCGGCTATCGATGAGGTGGCAGGCGGCAAGGACCGGGTGCCTCCAGATCATCCGGGGGCCGGCATGCCGCATGACGGCACGGACTTGCTCCCGCATGTCGGGCCTGTAGCAGTGGACGGCGCAGTTGGCGCAGGCGGGCTTCTTCTCCCCGAAGGGGCATTTTTCGAGACGCTTTGCGGCGTAGGCGAGAAGCCCCGCACAATCGTTGCACAATTCCCCCTTTGTGCCGTGGCGGTCCCGGCATGCAAGCCAGATCATGGCCTCCAGGGTATTGCGCTCCCGGGCGATTCTGGCACTCGCTTTTGCCATGGGGACAATATAATGCGGCCGGCTCCCGATGGGAAGCTTTTTCCCGATCAGGGCCGGCCGCCTTATGAGCCGTCTGTATGACAGATCGTCTTAAAATTTACTTCATCTTGCTCGTGTAGACGTAGTCGTTGGTCTTCTGGGCCTCGTGGCACTTGATGCACTCGTCAATCTTGCCTTCCTGGTCCACCTTGCCGCTGGCCTTGAACTGCGCCCAGAACCAGTCGCCGCCCTTGGGGTTGTAACCCTTCACCTTGTACATTACGTCGATGTGCTTGAGCTTCTTGCTCTTGTCGAAGTTGTCCTGGACGATCATGGCCCCGTCGGCGAACTTGCCCTTCTTGGCCTTGATGGAATCGAAGGCGATTTGGTTCACATAGCTCGTCAGGAACGCCCCGTGGGGCTCGGGCCCTTTGTACTGGGCCTCGGTGCCGGGCCACATCTTCCAGCTCTGGTACTTTGCCTTCTGGATGAAGTCCCATACGGCCTTGCCGTCGGCGGCGGGGCCTTTTTTAGCCTGGGCGAAAAGCATGCCCGAAAGAATGAGAGTGACAGTGAGAACGATTGCGAGAACAATCAAACCTTTCTTCATTTCAAGCTCCTTTCAAAACGCAAATCACCGGTTCGCGAAGGGTCCCTTCACACGGCACCCGCCGGGCGTCACTTGTGGATGATCGTCCCGACGTGTTTGCCGGAGAGGGCCTTCGTGATGTTTCCCTTCTTGAGACCGTTTACAATCTGGATGCGGTCGAGGACCTCGCTGTTCTGGAGGATCTCCAGGCAGGGCCTCTCGATGATGAGATCGTCGAGGTTTCTCTTGATCAGCTCCCCGGCGCTGATCTCGGCGATGAATTTCGCCTTGCTGTTTTTCTTGGGGTTGTCCGTGTAGAGGCCGTCCTCGTCCTTGACGAGGATGCAGCTTTTCGCCCCGATGAGATCGGCCACGATCAAGGTGCCCACGTCGGTGCGGTGGATGGGGATCCGCCATTTCGGCGACGGCAGGGCGTAGTAGTCGTACGGGGGCATCCCGTGCATGACGGGGATGCAGCCCTGGGCGAAGTAGGTCGGCAGTTTCATGATCTCGTCGTGGCCGATCTTGATGCCGCCCCAGGGCGAAAGCAGGGTGGCCACCAGCAGGGCGTTCTGCTCGGAGATGGAACTGCCGAACTTGGAGATGATCCCCGTCGGCATCCCCAGCTCGAGGCCGATGGCATAGATGTGACGGCTGCGCGTCCCGCCACCTGCGAGCAGAAACATCTTGTGCTTCTTCTTGTTAGCGGCGATTTCTTTTACGATTGCCGGCAGGGCCTTCTTGCCCAGATCGCAGATGGACTGCCCGCCGATCTTCAGGACGTGGACGTCCGGAAAGAGCCTCTGTTGCGGAGCCACGTCGTATCCCTCGGCGAAGGACCGGCTGACGAGGCTCTCCCCCATGAGCTTGCTTTTGACATGCAATCGTTTCCCGTCGCGCTCCCGGATCAGCGCCATGATGCCTCCTTTGGTCTTAATGGGGCGATGCAGATGCCCGCAAACTTGCTATGGGTGAAGTGTGAAAGCTCCTTAACTTTTTGACTTCCTGCCCTTTGTCTGCTCCCCCACTTCCACCTCGTCTTCACTGCCCTTTGTGCCCCTCTCCATCAGGACGAGCTTTGCGCCGACCGCCTTGGCGATCTGCTCCAGCTCCTTCTTCCGGAGATGGTAGGAGTAAAAATCGAGCTCCACCCCGGAGACGGCCACGAGCTTGAATCGGGGCTTTTTCTCCCCCTCGCCGACCTTTCCGCGCTCTCGGTAGAAAATTTTTCCTGGCATGATCGTTACCTCCCGTGGGATTTTTTCCTGCGCTTTTCCCAGAGAGTGTACCACAACCCATTGCCGGAGGGTAGGACGGGCACGACCGGCCTGTGGCCCAAAAGGCGAGGCCGCAGCCATCCCTTCGTGTCCACCCGGTCTTCGTTGCGCGGGGAGACGGCGTCGCGGTCCATGGAGACTACGAAAATGCCGCTCTCTTCCAGTTCCCCGACGGTGACGGTGTCCGGGAACTCCCTCAAGCGGGCGAATTCGATAAACCGCCCGCTCCATCCCGATGCCGTGAGCCCCACGGCTGCCGCTGCCCCGATGATACCGTCGTTGGTCCCGCCATGGCCGGAGAGGTGAAACCCTTTGGCTGCCTTCAGGGCCTCTGATTGGGTGACTACCCGTTCCGTACAGCCGCGGCCAAACTCCATGAGGGGCTCGAAGGCCCCGTTATCGCCCCAGGCGATGCAGAGTCCCGGGTCGCTTCCCGTCAGGGACTCTTTTTCGATATGATGAACAGCCCTTTCCCGCAGTGTCTCCAGGAGGGCGATGTCGGGAACTTCCACGATAAGGCAGGCGGAGCTGTTGTGCGAGGTGTAGGGGATCCGGTCATCGACGAGAAGCTGCTGCCGCACGACGCCCTGGAGACGACAGCCCTCCGGAAGCAGGGCCTCGAACCGGCGGGCCAGCTTGCCCGTGCCGATGTCGGCATCCAGGTTGTCCGTGTCGTCAAAGCCGATATACATTTTCATGGTTTTACTGATGACCTCCAATAAGTGAATTAACGCGTTTGCTTATAATCCGCTTTTCCGGATGACATGGATGGCCGTGGCCTTGACGGAAGCCGTCACCTCCGTACTTTCCCGCAGCGCCAGGTCCTCCAGGGCGTGCGTTGTCACGTAGGCCACAAGAGGGAACCCGCAAGCGATTTCCACCCGGTGGAAGAGCCCCAGCGGGACAATCCTGCCGATACTCCCGCGGAAAACATTTCTGGCGCTGGTCTTTACGTTCCCGTCCGGAATAGAAAGAGTTACATTTTCGGGGCGTATGCAGAGAACCACCCTTTCGCCGGGCTTCCCTTTGCCCACGACTTCGATCTCGGATCCGTTCACCCGGACCATCAATGCCGTCTCGTTCACGCCCCGGACTTCCCCCTCCAGAATCGTCTCGGTCCCCACGAAGGAGGCGACAAACTCGTCAGCGGGCTGATTCATGACCACGACTGGCTTGTCGATCTGGGCGATCCGGCCCCCTTCCATGACGGCGATGCGGTCCGAGAGGCGCAGGGCCTCGTTGCGGTCGTGGGTGGCCATGATCGTGGTGGTCTTCGTCTCGGTGAGGACCTTCTCCAAGTCCGTGACGATGGCTTCCCGCGTCGGCGGGTCCAGCGCTGCGAAGGGCTCGTCGAGAAAGAGGATCTCCGGTGAGATGGCGAAGGCCCGGGCGAGGCTCGTGCGCTGGGCTTCCCCGCCGGAAAGGGTCCGCGCCGATCGGTCTCGCAGGTGGGCGATGCCGAAGCGCTCCAGCTGGGACTCCACGATGCGTTGGGCCGCCGAACCGCCAATGCCACGGATCTTGAGCCCCGAGACGGCGTTGCCGAACACGGTCGTGTCGAACAGCAACGGCTCCTGGAAGACCATGGCGAGCCGGCGCCGGTATTCCAATTTGGGCTGCGCTGCACCCACCGCCTGCCCCCGGAAAAGGATCTGTCCCGCCGAGGGTTTCATCAGGTAGGACAGGGCCTGCAGGAGCGTCGTCTTTCCCGCGCCGTTGGGGCCGATGAGCGAGAGGGTCTCTCTCTCGAAGATCTCCATGCCGGGGACATCGACCAGCAGGCTTCCCCCGCGGATCACCTTCAGGTTTTTCGCTTCGAGGATCTTTGTCATCTCGGCCTCTCCCTTTGCTGGACATAGGTGAGGACGAGGTTGATGGCGTAGGCAAACAGCAGTAGGATGATGCCCAGGGCGATGGCGATGTCAAAATTGCCCCGGCTCGTCTCCATGACCGTCGCCGTCGTGAGGACGCGCGTGTACCCCTTGATGTTACCGCCCACCATGATGGAGGCGCCGACCTCGGAGATGACGCCGCCGAAGCCGGCCATGACGGCGGCCAGCAGCGGAAGCCTCGCCTCGCGGATGAGGATCCGGACCATCTGAAGGCGCGTGGCCCCCAGGGCGAGGATCTGCAGCCGCAGCTTCTTGGGCAGCTGCTGCATCGACGCAAGCGAGATCCCCGTTACGATGGGTGTGGCGATGATCGCCTGGGCGAGGATCATGGCTGCAGGCGTGTAGAGGATCTCCATGAAGCCCAGGGGCCCGTTTCGCCACAAGAAGATCGTGACGAAGAGCCCCACCACCACGGGCGGCAAGGCCATGCCCGTGTTGATGAGGCTCACCACGAACTTGCGTCCCGGGAATTGCGTGAGGGCCACCACGGTTCCCACGGACATCCCGAAAAACAGGCTGATGAATGTCGCCGTGCCCGAGACCTTCAGGGAAAACCAGGTGATCCCCAGGACCTCGGGGTCGAAGGTGACAAGCAGGATGAAGGCCTGGCGGATGCCTTCAAGGATGATGTCCATTTAAAGCCCCAGGGCCTCCTCTTTCTTGCCGGCATCGGGGAAGAAAAGCGGCGAGCCGAATTTCTCGACGCCGAAGGTCTTGATGATGGCCTGCGTTTCCTTGGATACCATGAAGTCGGCAAAGGCCTTGCCGCCGGCGAAGTTGGCCTTGGGCCACTTCTTGGGATTCACTTCGATGACGTGGTAGATGTTGAGCAGGATCCCGTCGCCCTCGACGAGGATGTCGAGGCCCAGACCCTTCTTCAGAGCCAGGTAGGTCCCCCGGTCGGCCAGCGTGTAGGTCTTCTTCTCTGCCGCGACGGCCAGTGTCTGCCCCATGCCGAGCCCCGTCTGCTGGTACCACTTCTCGCCCTCGAACTTCACGCCGGCGGCCTTCCAGACGTCCATTTCCTTGACGTGGGTCCCCGATTTGTCGCCGCGGGACATGAAGACACTCCCCGAGGCGGCGATCTTCTTGAAGGCATCGGCGGCCTTTTTCATGCCCTTGATCTTTGCCGGGTCACTGGGCGGGCCTACGATAATGAAATCGTTGTGCATGACGAGCCTGCGCTCGACGCCGTTGCCGTCAGCCATAAACTTCTTCTCCGCCGCAGGCGAGTGGACGAGCAGCACGTCTGCCTCGCCCTTGGCGCCCATGGCCATGGCCTGGCCGGAGCCCACGGCGATGGTCTTCACGAAGTAGCCCGTTTTCTTCTCGAACATGGGGATGAGTGTGTCAAGAAGCCCCGAGTCCTGGGTGCTCGTCGTCGTGGCCAGGATGACGTTCTTCTGCACTGGTTGCGCCGCCGTCGTTGCTGGAAACACAAACAGGGAAGCCAACAGTGCAAACATGATCATTGAGGCGAAATTTCGTTTCATATCGTCACTCCTTTTACGTTATTTTCAAATCTTTTTCAGCTCTTCCGCTGTTCCGCGTTTCCTCACTTCGTTTTCTTCTGCGCGGCCTGCCATTCCCTCGAGTTGGCGAAGAAGAGGGGGGCGCCGTATTTGTCCTTGCCGAAATCCGCTATGAGCTTCTGTCCCTTCGCGGGGTTCGTGAGCCATTTCACGAACGTCACCGTGTCGGCATGGTTCACGCGGGGGAACTTCTTCGGGTTCACGGGGATGAGCGATATGTAGTTCAGCAGGGCCTCGTCCTTCTCCACGAGGATGACGAGCTTGATCTCCTTTTTCAGCGAAAGATAGGTTGCCCGGTCCATGAAGACATAGGCCCCCTTCTCGTCGGCAAAGCGGGTCGTCGGCGCATTGCCCAGGGTTCCCTTCTCGTAGGTGACGTACCAGGGGCCGGCGGGCTTGACCCCGGCCTTTGACCAGATGTCCATCTCGGCCACATGGGTCCCCGACTTGTCACCGCGGGTGATGAAGAGGGCCTGCTTCACGGCGATCGCCTTCAGGGCCTCGGCGCCCGTTTTCATTCCCCTGATCCCGGCGGGGTCGGCCGCGGGGCCCAGGATGACGAAGTCGTTGTACATGAGGGGGATCCGCTCGGTCCCGTAGCCCTCGGCGATGAATTTCTCTTCCAGGGCTTTGGCGTGGGCCATGACTAGATCCACGTTCCCCTTCTCGCCGATCTTCAGGGCGGCGCCGGTTCCGGCGCCGACGTGCCGGACCCGGATGCCGGTTTCCTTCTCGAATTGATCTTCCAGGGCCCCCACGATCCCCGAGTCGATGGGGCCGATGGTGCTCGCCATAAAGACGAAGCCCTCGGCCTGGGCGAATGTCGCCATGACCAAGACGAGAATGACTACGAGAGCTGACTGCAGTGTACGTCTCATGTTTCCTCCTTTTCTACTCTACATCGTTGAAAATAAAATTTTCCCCGAATCCTCGAACCCATAACCCCCAAGACGCTCGAAGCGCTCGCGGAAACCCCGGGATCGCAAGTCCTCAACAAGGGCCTGGATGCCCTTGTTGAAGTATGTGGACTGCCCCAGGACCATATCGAAGTTCTCCTGTGTCACGGGGATGAAGTGAAGACCCATTAGCCTCGAGACGGCTACCGTGGCGATCCCTGCGTCGGCCTCGCCGGAGAGGATCGACAGCCCTACCTCCACATGGGTGTATACCTCCCTGTCGTATCCGTTAATTGCGTCTGATGGGATGCCGGAGTTTTTCAGATGATAATCCAGGAGGACTCTCGTGCCCGAACCTTCCTGGCGGTTGACGAAACGGACCTTGTTCTCGGCGATGTTCTCGATGCCGGCGATTCCCAGGGGGTTTCCGGGTGCCGCGACGATGCCGATCTCCCGGCGGAAGAGGTGCACCAGAACGACCTTCATATCCGGCAGGTATTTTGCCAGGAAGGGAACGTTGTAACGCTCCGTCTGCGAATCGTAAAGGTGCGTCCAGGCGATGTCGGTGTACCCGCTGCCGAGCGCCTTTAGCCCCTCGGTGCTTCCCGTGTTGGCGCAGAAGAAGTAGAAATCGGGGTGGGAGTGCCTCATGCCGGTGAGCAGAAAGTCCAGAACGGGGTCATTGCTTCCCGAAGCCAGCAGCGCCCCCTCCATCGACCGGCTGCGCTCCCTTGCCTGGTGCAGTCCTCCCCGGGCGTTCTCTTCGATCCACTCGTCGATGAGCTTCTTCGGGAAGACCCACTTTCCCGTGACGCGAGTCCCCGGGATCCGTCCCGCCTTGATCAGGGCGTAGACCTGCTTCTCGTTGATCCCGAGATAGGCAGCCACGCCCTTCGTGTTCATCATCTCTTCCGACATGGCGACCTCCGAAGCAGCGATGATAGTAAACTGGATGACAAAGAGCAACAAAAAATAACAAATACACACCAAAACCGACAGGGCATTGCAGCTTGACGGGCCTTGTCACGACGTGTAAAGTGATAGGTGATCTGCAAGTGCCTATAGTAAAAGGGGAATGAGGCATGAGCCGTTACGTCATCGTGGGCTGTGGAGCGGCAGGGAATTCAGCCGCCGAGACGATCCGGAAGCTCGAGCCGGACGCTGAGATCCGCATGTTCACGCGTGAGGGTGCCTACTACTATTACCGGCCGGCCCTGACGGAGTATCTTGCCGGGGAAAAAACCCTCAAAGGGTTCACCCTCCACGACGGGGCCTGGTATGAGACGAACCGCATCGACGTCCACCTCTCGACGGAGATCGTCCGCATCGCCCCCGGCGCCCGAACCGTGACAACGAAGGAAGGCCGGACCTTTGCATATGACCGGCTTCTTCTGGCGACGGGCGGCAAGTCCTCGCGACCGGAAATCAAGGGGGCCGATGTGCAGGGCGTCTTTACGCTGAGGACCCTGGAAGACGCCGATGCCATCCTGAAGCGCGCCGAGTCGGCAAAATCCGTTACCCTCATTGGCGGAGGCCTTCTGGGTCTCGAGGCCGGAAACGGGCTGCGAAGGAGAGGGCTCAAGGTGACGGTCATCGAGAGAAACCCCCGAATGCTCCCCCGCCAGATGGACCCGGCCGGGGCTCAGCTGCTCCAGCACAGGATGGAGGAGATGGGGTTTTCCTTCATGCTCAACGAGAGGACCCGGGAGATCGTCCCTGTGGACGGCCGATTGTCCGTTCTTTTCGAGAGCGGCAACACGCTCGAGGCGGACATGGTCCTCTTTTCGGCGGGTGTGGAGCCGGAGCTGACCCTGGCGCGTCAGATCGGCCTTCCCATCGGCCGGGCCGTAAAGGTCGACGACAGGCTGCAGGCGGGACTCGAGGATATATTTGCCGCCGGCGACGAGATCGAACACCGTGGGCGATATTACGGGAGCTGGCCGGCCGCCATGGCCCAGGGGAGGGCCGCCGGGGCCAACATGGCGGGTAAGGAAACCCTCTATGAGGGAACCTTGACCGCGAACAAGCTCAAGGTAGCCGGTATCGACCTTGTATCCATAGGGGACATCGACGCCGAGGGCGACGACGAGTGCATCGTCAGGGTGGATGAAGAGAAGTGCATCTACCGCAAGCTCGTCATCGAGAACAATTCCATCGCCGGGGCGATCCTCCTGGGAGATCTCAGGGGGGAGAAGGAGATCCAGGCGGCTATCGAGGGACACAAGGATATCTCATCGGTCAAGAAAAAGCTGGAGGAGGAAGGGTTCGATCTCTCGTAGTGTAAATGGAGCCCTGTTGTTTGCTGTGGAAATTTTCGGGATTTTGAAGTAGATTTACTCACCCCCGGGATCGCTTCCCGGGGGTTTGCATTGCCACAACGCGAGAATCTGCAACGGAGCGAATGATGAAAGAACAGGAAAAGAAACCCCACGCCTTCCGCGGCGCCTCGAAGTACGTCCTCGACGAGGAACTGGCCAAGATCGTGAACATCTCCATCGCCCTGGAGATGCCTCTGCTGCTGAAGGGAGAGCCGGGAACGGGAAAGACGATGCTCGCCTATGCCATTGCCGAGAGCCTCGATCTGCCGCTTATCACCCTGAACGTGAAATCGAGCATGAAGCTCGTCGAGGCCCTCTACCAGTACGACACCCTCACGCGGCTCAACGACAGCCGCTTCGGCGACTCGAAGCGCAACGTGAGCGACATCGAGGCCTACATCCGGATGGGCAAGATCGGCCAGTCCTTCGTGGCCGACGCCAAGACGGTGCTCCTCATCGACGAGATCGACAAGGCCGACACAGACTTCCAGGACGACATGCTCGACGTGCTCGACCAGATGTCCTTCGACATCATCGAGATCGACAAGACCGTGAAGGCCAAAAACCGCCCCGTCGTCGTCATCACCTCGAACGCCAAGAAGGACCTCTCGGACCCCTTCCTGGGGCGCTGCAACTTCCACCACATCGCCTTTCCCGAGCCGGAGATGATGCGAAAGATCGTGACAGTGCACTTCCCGCAGCTCAGTGACGAGATGGCCACGGCCTGCCTGCAGACCTTTTACCGTCTGCGCGATATCGGGGGCATCGAGAAGAAGCCCGCCACGCGGGAGCTCATCAACTGGATCCGCGCCCTGAAGTCCGACCCGGACTTCAAGCCGGCCGTCCTTGCGCGTGGCGAGGTGCCCTACCTGGGCGTTCTCTACAAAAAAAGCGCCGATCTCGGCCTGGCCGCCAAGGCCATCGCGAGACTCCGTCGCTAAGCATTATCTCCGGGCTGATGGCATGCGGAAAGCCTTAAGTCAGGGTTACGATTGGCGATGGCGAGGACAGGAGGTTAAGAAGATAGGAAGATCGGAGTGGAATTTTTCCCCGTTTTTCCGCTCTTCCGCGCTTCGCGGTTTTGAAGGCACAGGATGACAATAAGCCACCCGTACGGACGATAAATCAGCAAATGTTCATTCAATTCTTTTACACCCTGCGGGACCGCGGCGTCCCCGTGACGCCCACCTCCTTCCTGCGCCTCCAGAGGGCGCTCAGCCTGGGGCTCGTCACGTCGCTCGACGATTTCTACACCGTCGCCCGGTCACTGCTGGTCAAGAGCGAGCGCTACTTCGACCTCTACGACCAGGTCTTCCTTCATCACTTCCGGGGCGTGGAGCTAAAGGATCCCGAGACCCACGAACTGACCGACATTGCGAAGGCTCTGCTTCAGGAGTGGCTGAAGGACCCGGCGGGGGTGGCCGCCGCCTTCGGTGTCGATGAGAAAAAGCTCAAGAAGATGACCCCCGAGGAGCTCATCCGGTACTTCCTCGACCGATTGAAAGAGCAGACGGAGGCCCACCACGGCGGGAGCCGCTGGATCGGCACCCGGGGCACCTCCCCCGTGGGGCACTCTGGCACGCACCCCGAGGGGATGCGCGTGGGAGGGGTCTCGCGGAACAAGTCGGCCATCAAGGTGGCCATGGACCGGCGCTATCGGGATTACTCCCAGGACGGGCCACTCACTCAGGCCCAGATGGGCGAGGCCTTGAAGAGGCTTCGCCGGATGGTTCCCGCCGGCCCCAAGGACCTCGTCAACGTGGACAAGACGATCCGCGAAACCCTGCGCAATGCAGGCGAGATCGAGATCGTCTTCGACCGCAGGCTCACGGACCGCCTCAAGGTCATCCTCATGATCGACAACGGCGGCTGGTCCATGGAGCCCTACGTCGAACTCGTCCAGACCCTCTTCAATTATGCCCGCTCGCAGTTCAAGGACCTGCGGACCTATTACTTCCACAACTCGGTCTACGATGTCGTCTGGCACGATGCCCAGCGCTTCTACCGCCCCGAGCGCCTCGACGACCTCGCCCTGCGTGACCCCGAAACGAGGCTCATCTTCCTGGGCGATGCGAGCATGTCCCCCTACGAGCTCATGTACGCCGGGGGCGCCATCGACTACACCCAGCGCAGCACCCGTCCCAGCATCGACCGGCTCAAGTTCCTGGCAAGCCTATTCCGCCATGCCGTATGGCTCAACCCCGCACCGCTGTGGGAGTGGGAGCGCGTGCGAACGATCGGGATCGTCCGCCAGGTCTTTCCCATGTACGAGCTGACGCTGGACGGGCTGGAGGCGGCAGTACGCCGCCTCGTGGCGAAGAACTAGCGAAGAAGGGACGAGGGACGAGGGGGTAGGGACCAGGGAGAAGTGCCTGGGTGTCTGAGTGAAGAGCAGAAAAGGATAGACCCTCCATTTTCCTAATCAACCAGTTACCTAATCAACCAATCAACTGATAATCAGGAACGGATTGTGCATCATGTCCGTGTCGGCGGGGGGGACCTCCTCGTATTCGGAACGGAACTCCTCCCAGATTTTGGATAGCTCCTCCCGCAGGGCGGCCCTAAGGTCTTCGGGCAGCGCCGATGCAAGCCCCAACAAGTCCTCGATGAATACTTCCCGGAAGGGGGCCATCCGGTAGGGGGGTGCCGTTTCACCCTCACGCAGGATCTCGAAGAAGGTACGGGCCTGTTCAGGCGTGATCGGCGCAAAGCCTGACTCGATCCCGAGCCGCCGGCGGGCCCAGAACGTGAACAGGAAATGGAAACAGGTCAGATCTTCGCGATCGACAGATTCGCGGTCGATCGGGACAGTTTTCGTCACGGCATCCATCAACCCGTCCAGGGCGATCAGTCTCATGAGGGCCCTGCTTGCCCCGGAGAGGTCGTCGGCACCGGCAAAGTCCCGGTAGATTTCTCCCTCCTGCAGCCCGGTGTAAAGCAGGGGCTTCTTCAGGAGGAGGCCCGACAGCATCGAGCCGCGCTCATCACCCCATAAGCCGTTATCAAACCCGCTCCTGCGGAACCAGGCCATTCTGAGCCATGTCTCGGCCACTCGTTTCACCCGGAGAACGAGCCCGAATCCGACACGGAAGATCGATGTCAGGGAGTTGTTCCCCAGCAGATCGCCCGCGCGTGCCGAGTCCCTTCCCGTCATCTCCTCCAGTGCGATGTTGAGATACCCGGCGGCCTTCCGGGTCGTTCGGACCAGGTCGCCCAGCTCGACCCGGGCGAGCCCTTCCACCGAAGCGAGCTGGTTTGCAAGCCCCGCAAACTCCAGCCGCAGCCGCTCCAGGAGGAGAGGGTTCTTCACGGCTCCGAGCGCCTCCTGTACGAAGCTTCCCTGCGGCCCCTCGTGAAGCGGCAGAAAGGGGATCAGGGCCCGGTCTTCATCACTGACCGTGATGTCGACGAACGTCGCGGGCTGTCCCGGGAGGTTGATCTGCTCGGGCGAAAGGGGCGAATAGATGGAGACGGCCTCGTCAAAGGGAAGAAACCCTTGCTCTGCCAGGCGTACGTTTCTCATCCGCGACATGCCGTCTTCCAGCTCCGAGGGGATCACACTGGCAAGACTGGACATCAAAGTCTGATAAGCGGGCAGGCTGGCCGCGGCGATTGCGCCCGTGAGCTCCCGGAGAAATGGCTCGAACTCCGTGTCAGGGGCCCTCAAATACAGGACCCCCTCATGGGTGAAGAACCCCTCGGGGATCTCGATCTCATTGTCGTCCTCCTCCCGGACCATCACCTCGAGGCTCTTTTGCAGAATATAATAGGTCAGGGCACTTCCTTCTCCCAACAGCCAGGTAATCGTTTTGCGGCTGTCGGATTCGAAAAGCCGTCTCAGCCAGGCAAGGGCCTCGCCGGTGTTGACCTCATCGCGGTTCCAGATCTCCATGTCGAGGAGATATTGCCACTGCTCCGGCGTGGCAAGCTCCAGCAGCGGGAGGCTGTCGTCGCTGCCGATCTTCTTGATAAGCCAGAAGAGGTCCCCCGACGGCAGCTCCTCAACCACCTTGCGGGGATTCTGCTCGCCGAGAATGCGCTCCAGGATCTCCCCGCCGCCGAGGTTGTCGAACTCCCGCAGAAGTACTGCCCCGCGCGAGGCGGGGTTCTCGATCGTGCTGTCCGTTGAATTGGGTTTCGATGGGTGTTTCATGGGCACGTCCCGCTGCTCCTCCCTGTCGATGAGGTGTTTTTTGAGAGAAAAGCCCCCGGGGAAGGGTGAACTCCCCCGGGGGCCGGAACGCTTTTTCGATGTGATGGTGCTTGTGCTTCCTAGTCCTGGCCTTCCTCTTCCTTCTCAGCCTTATTGCCCACCATGGTGCGGGTGGTGATGAGCATCGAGGCAACCGATGCGGCGTTCTGAAGGGCAAGCCGGGTCACTTTGGCCGGGTCGATGATGCCGGCCTTCATCATGTCCACGTACTCGCCGCTGTCTGCATCGAATCCATAGCTGCCCTTCTTCTCGCGGACCTTCTCCACGATCACCGAGCCCTCGTAGCCGGCATTCTTTGCGATCTGCTTCAGCGGCTCCTCGATGGCTTTGCGGACGATGTCGATCCCGTAACGGGCATCCCCCTCGAGCTTTGCCTTCGCCAGCGCTCCGGCGCAGCGGATCAGGGCCACGCCTCCTCCCGGCACGATGCCCTCCTGCACGGCCGCCCGGGTGGCGTTCAGGGCGTCGTCGACGCGGGCCTTCTTCTCCTTCATCTCGATCTCCGTTGCGGCGCCTACCTTGATGATCGCAACACCGCTGGTGAGCTTGGCCAGGCGCTCCATCGCCTTCTCGCGATCGTAGTCCTGCTCGATGATCTCGATTTCCTTCTTGAGCTGCTTGACCCGTTCGTCGATGTCCGCTTTCTTGCCCGCGCCGTCGATGAAGGTCGTGTTGTCCTTGTCGATGACGATCCGGCGGGCCCGGCCAAGGTCCTGGATGGTGGCCGACTCCAGCTTGATCCCCATCTCCTCGGAAATGACCTTGCCCCCCGTGACGACGGCGATGTCCTGCAGTGCGCCCTTGCGCCGGTCGCCGAAGTAAGGGGCCTTGATGGCGGCGCACTTGAGCACACCGCGCATCTTGTTGACGACAAGCGTCGTCAGGGCTTCGCCCTCCACGTCCTCGGCGATGATCATCAGGGGCTTGCCGGCCTTGGCAACCTGCTCGAGCAGGGGCAGAAGCTCCTGCATGCCGCTGATCTTCTTGTCGGTGATCAGGATAAAGGCGTCTTCCAGGATGGCTTCCATCCTCTCCACGTTCGTGATGAAGTAGGGCGAGAGGAACCCCCTGTCGAACTTCATCCCCTCGACGTAATCGAGGACCGTCTCGAGGGTCTTGTTGTCCTCGACGGTGATGATGCCCTGCTTGCCGACCTTGTCCATGGCCTCTGAAATGATCTTTCCGATCTCCGTGTCGTTGTTGGCCGAAATCGTGCCCACCTGGGTGATCTCCTGCTGGTCTTTCACCGGCTTAGCGATCTTCTCGAGTTCCCCGGCAATCAGCTCGACGCCCTTTTCGATCCCCTTCTTGAGTTCCATGGGGTTCATGCCTGCCGCCACGAGCTTCGCTCCCTCGCGGTAGATCGCCTGGGCGAGGATCGTCGCCGTCGTCGTGCCGTCGCCTGCCTGATCCGACGTCTTGGAGGCGACTTCCCGGACCATCATGGCGCCCATGTTCTCGAAGACGTCGTCCATTTCGATTTCCTTGGCCACCGTGACGCCGTCCTTGGTGATCGTGGGGGCTCCCCACTTCCTTTCGAGAACGACATTGCGCCCCCGGGGCCCCAGGGTCACCTTGACGGCATCGGCCAGGGTGTTGACCCCCTTGGCTATTCTTTCGCGCGCAGTGGCATCGTACAGGATATCCTTCGCTGGCATGATCGAGTCCTCCTCCGTTTACTTCGATATCGATATAGGGAAAAATGTTTCTTTTTTGCTCAAAGGCTGAAAAGACGGGAGCGTTCCACGGCCAGTGTAAAGATAAGGACGCTTGCCCGGTTGTCAAGTCCGCGCCGGTGCGAATTTATCTTTTTCTCCACCGCTCCAGGCGGTCGAAGGCGTCCTCGACGGCTTTCGAGAGCATGTCGAATTGCACGGGCTTGATGAAAAAGTCGTCGAAGCCTGCTTCTCGGCACTCCTCGACCTCGAAGAGGCCGGCCCACCCCGTGATGGCAAAGAGGATGCAGAGGGGCTTCTCCCTGCGGATCTGCCGGCCCAGCTCGAGCCCGTTCGTCCCAAAGAGCCTGAGATCCAGAAAGATCACGTCGATCTCCTCGTCTCGGAGGATCTCGAAAGCGTTCTCGGCGCCCTCCGCCGTCAGGACCTGGTAACCCGAGGCGCTGAAGAAGTCCTTGAAAAGTTCCCTGACGGGCAACTCGTCATCCACGATGAGAATCTTCTTTTCCATGGATGTTTTTCCTTCTGGGGTGGTGCCCGGGTGGATCCCGGATTGATCCGGCATCACCCGGCCTCTAAAACGCTACTCTTTATTACATCTGCCACCGAAATCCCAGCAAAATTTTACGTCATCCCTTCGATCTCGCGGATCTTCTCCCGCAGGCGTTTCGGCGAGACGGGGTAGGGGGTCTTGATCCCCTGGGCGAAGAGCGACACCCGGTACTCTTCCACCATCCACCGGTACTCGTCGACGGCCAGTACTTTTTCCTCCGACGCAGAGGGGGTGATGCCCTTGCGGAGTTCCTCCAACTTCTCTTCGTAGGGGCGGATCTCGGCGACGCGGGCCCGGTCCCTGTCGAGGTGGACGGCGCCCCTCTCGGCGCGGATCTGGAGCGCCTTGAGGTAACGGATCATCTGGGAAAGACGATCCCGGCTGTAGATTTCAAGAAACGTGACGGGCAGGAGGCGTTGCAGCCCGGCGCGCATCTCCTCGAGGAAGGTGAGGACCGTGCGGTTCGAGAGATTCGCGGCCTCGAGGCCGGACAGGGCCTGGCTCGTCTCGTGATAGGCTCTCAGCACGGGCTCTACGTCATCGAGCAGTTCCCGGGGGGCCTTCAAGAGATGCCGGCCGAGCATCCGGGTGTGCTCCTCGAAGGCCTGCCGGGTCCGGATGTCCTTTTCCAGCAGGCGTCGCGTAAGCCCCTGGAAGAGGCCGTCCTCCAACGCTTTTGCCCCGCCGAAATAGGCCGACCAGACCTTTATCTCCCCCCGGAGGGTGAGGTAGCGGCGGGCGATCTCCAAATCTTTTTTGAACTGAAGGGTCAGCAGGACCTTTACGCCGGCCCGGTGTGTTTCCTCGGCTTCCCTGCGGGCTCTGAGCAGCCTCAGGTCGACGGCCTCGCCGGCAGGGACGAGGGCCGGGTAGGCGACCCCCTCGAGAACGTTCTGCACATCCAGGGGAATCTCCTCGGGCAGGTCGGGGAAGTCCCAGCGGGTAATCCCCTTCCGCTCCCAGGCCGCCTTGGCGCGGCCGAAAGCCCGGGACTCCTCTTCTTCGAGGCGGTCTTTGCGCAGGGTCTCGAGATCGCGCGTCGAGCGGATCTCTTTGCCCTTCGGGTCCACGACGGCATAGCGAAGCTTCAGGTGGTCCGGCAGTCCCTCCAGGTCCCAGGCCGCAGGGGGCACGTCCAGCCGGAACTTGCGCTTCAGGCACTCCGAGAGGGCCGCGGGAAGCGACCCCTCGCCGTGTTTCATCTCCGCCAGGATCGTTTCCACCGCCTGGGGGATGGGAACGAGATGCCTGCGAATGTCGCGGGGCAGAGCCTTGACAAGCGCCGTCACCCGTTCCTGCATGAGCCCCGGGATGGCCCATTCGACGGCCTCGGGCCGCAGACGGGTGAGCACGCTCGCCGGTAGCTTCAGGGTGACCCCGTCGTCGGCTTCCCCCGGGCTGAACCGGTAAGACAGGGGAAGCGCAAGCCTGCCCGCGGGCACGCTGTCCGGGAAGAGGGACAACTCCGCCGGGTCCGGGGCCTGGCGGAGAACGTCTTCCTCGATCATCCTCAGGAAGGAGTCGCTGCCCCGGTCCCTGATCATTTTCTGAAGGGTCCTCGCGTCGTAGACGTCCTGGAGCCGCTCCTCGTAGAAGCCGGCCAGCACGTCGTCCGTGGTCAAAAACGTCCGCCTGCGGAGCCTGTTCTCCATGTCCCTGACCTGCTCGATGAGGTCCCGGTTGTGGGCCAGAAAGGGCAGGGGTCTCTCCATCTCGCCCGGCACGAGGGCCTCGCGGATGAAGATTCGGGTGGCCTCCTGCGGGTCGACGCGGCCGTAGGAGATGCGCCTTCCCTCGACGATCACAAGCCCGTAGAGGCTCACCCGCTCGAGGGCCGTCACCTCGCCGCGTTTGCGGTCCCAGCGGGCATTCAGGTATACCGAGTGGCAGAGGCTTCCGCCCAGGGCCTCGAGCCACTCCCTATCGATGTTGGCAGCCGTGCGGGCAAAGAGCTGTGTCGTCTCCACGAACTCCGCCGCCACGATCCAGTCGCCGCCCCGGTTGTAGAGACCCGAGCCGGGGAAGACCACGACCTGGCGCCCGCCCGTGGCGCCGTAGGTGTTTTTCTCCTTCTTCACGGCGATGTTGGAAAGGTAGCCGCTCAGCACCGAGCGGTGAATCCGTCCATACCAGGCCTGAGGATCGCTGTCCGGTTTCTTTTCGGGGCTCCTCCCGCCTGGCAGGGGCGCCTCCTCCTCGACGATCTCCCGGAGCTGGCCGTGGACATCCCGCCATTCCTTCATCCGGCGAAAGGAGAGAAAGTGGTCTCGGCAGAATTTCCGGTGGCGGCCCGGAGATTTTGCGTTGGGCCCGCTGTCGTGGAAGTGCTCCCAGATGCTGATGAGGGTGAGAAAATCCGAGGAGGCGTTGACGAAGAGAGCCTGGGCCCCGTCGGCTTCCTTTTCCTTCCCGGCGGGGCGCTCCCGCGGGTCCTGGGTGCTGAGCGCCGCCGCGATGGCTAGGATCTCCCCCAGGCAGCCCTCCTTTTCGGCCTCGAGGATCATCCGGGAGATCCGGGGGTCCAGCGGCAGGCGGGCCATCCTGCGGCCCCGGGCCGTGAGGCGGTAGCGTCCGTCCCCCTCCTCCCCGTTTTCCCGCTCGATGGCGCCGAGTTCCTCGAGGATGTCGTAGCCGCCGCGGATGTTTTTTGGCGCCGGCGGGTCCACGAAGGGGAATGCAGCGGGGTCTTCGATCCGCAGGCTGAGCATCCTCAGGACGACCTCGGCGAGATTGGAGCGCAGGATCTCGGGGGCCGTGTAGAGCGCCCGGGTCTCGTAGTCCTCCCGGGAATAGAGGCGGATGCACACGCCGTGCTCCACGCGCCCGCAGCGGCCTGCCCGCTGGTCGGCGCTGCTCCGGGAAACGGGACGGACGGGCAGGCTCGAGGTCCTCGTCCGGGGGTTGTAGTAGGAGATCCGGGCAAGTCCCGTGTCGACGACGAAGCGGATGCCCGGGATCGTGATGGAGGTCTCGGCGACGTTGGTGGCCACGACGATCTTGCGCTCCCGCAGCGGGATGAAGACCCGCCGCTGGTCCTGCGAGGAAAGCCGGGCATACATGGGCATGATCTTCACCCCCCGGTGTTCCCGCCCCTCGAGAAGGTCGCAGGTCTCGCGGATGTCCTGCTCCGTGGGCATGAAAACTAGGATGTCGCCGGACTCTCCCGTGTCGATGATCTCGTCGACGGCCCGCACGGCAGCCTCGACGTGGGTGATCTCCTCGCGTTCCTCGAGGGCCTCGTCCAGGGGCGCGTAGCGGATGTCCACGGGGTACATGCGGCCCGAGACCTCGATGATGGGGGCCCCTCCGAAGGCAGTGGAGAACTTCTCCGTGTCGATCGTGGCGGAGGTGATGACGACCTTGAGGTCCCGGCGCCTCCGCAGGAGGTTTTTCAGGATCCCCAGCACGAAGTCGATGTTGAGGCTGCGCTCGTGGGCCTCGTCGACGATGATCGTGTCGTACTCGTTGAGGAAGGGGTCGGCCTGGGCCTCCATGAGGAGGATGCCGTCCGTCATGATCTTGATGAAGGCCTCGGGCGAGGTGCGGTCCTCGAAACGGATCTTGTAGCCCACCGAACGGCCGGGGTCCTCGCCCATCTCCTCGGCGATGCGCTGGCTTACCGTCACGGCGGCGACCCTCCGGGGCTGGGTGCAGCCGATCCTTCCGTCGACGCCGCGGCCTGCCTCGATGCACATCTTGGGGATCTGTGTCGTCTTTCCCGATCCCGTCTCCCCGGTGATGATGACGACGGGGTTTTTGCGGATCGCCTCGATGATGTCGGCGCGCCTCGACGCAATCGGCAGGGCTGCGGGGACGCTGACGCGGGGGAGGCTGCCCCTGCGCCTTTCCTTTTTTGAGGCGGCGGTCGCAAACCTTCTCTCCAGCCTTGCGATTCCCTGCTCGAGCTCCTCCTGCTTCCTTATCCCCTGCAGCTTTCCCATCTCCCGCAGCAGGCCGACCCGGTCGGCCCGCATGGCGACGTGGAGCTTTGCCCGGAGGCGCTTCAATTTGTCCGCTGACGATGGCAAACGTTTTGTCCCTGGTTTTTTTCGCTGAAGTCCTCATATCGGGAAAGGGGGGGTCTGTCAACAGCGGCAACCTTCGTTGGACGCTCTGTAGGGATCGGACGCTATGCACTTTGGACTTCAGGAAGTTAGGAAGCGCGGAAGAGCAGAAGAGCGGAGTGGATGAAAATCTCTTTCTTGTCCGCTCTTCCTCACTTCCGAGGTTCCTATCTTCACGGACTTCGAGCTTGAAGAATCCCGGAAGGGAAACTGTCGGATTCGTGTCATGCGTGCGATTGGCTGAGACGACGGGGGTTGTCAACGGTCTTGAGCTTCTGGTAGACTATGATAGAAAATCCGACAGGAGACCGGACTTGGAGATCCCGGTCATTGGAAAACGGTCATGGCCCATCAGCACCTCAAGAACGCTTACCACCGCCTCACGGAGCGCATCAATCTGTTCCCTCAGGGAGCCCCGCCCTCGGAGCTTCTCTACGGGATCCTCAAGATGCTTTTCTCGGAGCGGGAAGCGGGCCTCGTCTCGCAGCTGCCCATCCGCCCTTTCGACGCCCGGCGGGCTGCGGCGGTGTGGAACATGGGTGAAAGACAGGCCGGGGAGATCCTGGAAGGGCTGGCCGACCGGGGCATCCTCCTCGACATCGAAGAGAACGGCAACCGCATTTACATCATGCCGCCGCCGATGGCGGGCTTTTTCGAGTTTTCGATGATGCGCCTGCGGGCCGATCTCGACCAGAAGGCCCTGAGCGAGCTCTACTACCAGTACATCAACATGGAGGAGGATTTTATCAAAGCCCTCTTCGTGGCTGGCGAGACCCAGTTGGGCCGCGCCCTTGTCCACGAGCCGGCCATTCCGCCGGACAGCGGACTACACGTCCTGGATTACGAGCGGGCAAGCCGCATCATTCAAACGGCCTCCCACATCGGGATCGCCATGTGCTACTGCCGCCACAAGATGGGTCATGTAGGAAGGGCCTGCGAGGCCCCCATGGACATCTGCATGACCTTCAACAGGGCTGCGGACTCGCTCATCCGCCACGGGATCGTGCGCCCCGTGACGGTTTCCGAGTGCATGGGCCTTTTGGAACGGGCCTACGAGAACAACCTCGTCCAGTTCGGCGAAAACGTGCAGAGGCAGGTAAGCTTCATCTGCAACTGCTGCGGCTGCTGCTGCGAGGCCATGATCGCGGCCAGGAAGTTTGCGCACCTGCACCCCGTCCACACGACGAATTACCTGCCCAGCCTGGACGGGGGGAAATGCACGGGGTGCGGCCGATGTGTCAGCGTCTGCCCCATCGGGGCCGTGGCCCTCGTCTCCGCCGCAGACCCGCGGAAACGCACGATGAAGAAGGCCCGCGTCGACGAGGATGCCTGCCTGGGGTGCGGTGTCTGCGTCCGGAGCTGCAAGGCGGGCGCGATGAGCCTGAGAGGCCGTCCCGAGCGGGTGATCACGCCCGTCGACTCGGCGCGCCGGATTTTGCTCATGGCCATCGAGCGCGGCAAGCTTGAGAACCTGATTTTCGATACCCAGGCCCTCCGGAGTCACCGGGTCATGGCATCCATCCTGGGGGCCATCCTGAAACTGCCCCCGGTGAAACGGGCCCTTGCGTCCAGCCAATTGCGGTCCCGATACCTCGACCGCCTCATTGACCGCTACGACGAGTTCCATCTTGCGGAACGTGCCGGGACGTGAGATAGAACAGCCGCTCTGTGCACAAGCGGGTGTGCTCGAAGGGGGAACGAAAAAACATGAAGAAATCATCTTTCTGCAGCGTCATCGCCCTGTTTCTGCTGTTTGCCCTTTCCGGCTGTGCCGGCATCCAGCAGGAGCAGACCGTGAAACCCCAGGAGCCCTCACAGCAACCGGCAGCCGTCGCAACCCCACCGCCTGTCCCTGACGAATCCGAGATGATCCGGAGCCGGGCCAAGGAGATGTTGCTCGGCAAGTGGAGGCGTCAGGCCCAGGGGGGCGACACGATCGAGTTCATGGAGGACGGCACGGTCACCCTTTACAGTGCCGTGGAGAGGATCGCCTACCCGGGCAGCTACCGCATTCTCGACAAGGACCAGATCGAGATAACGATGCAAACGGGAAGCACCCTGACGTGGGGGTATGCAGTCACGAAGGGGGATCTGACCCTGACCACCCCCACGGGCGTGGGCATGAAGTACAAGCGCTACCGGGGCAAGTAAAGCATCAAGCCGCAAGCTACAAGCAGCAAACCACAAGGAGGAAAGACCCGGTGACATGATTCCGGGTCCTCATTTAACGAGCCACTCCACCATACTCACCGGACTTTTCCTTCTTTCCTCATTCGGCCGCGGAGTCACCTGCCCAGGGGGTTGGTCATGAGCGCTTTCGCCTATCTCAGCAATCTGTTGCAGGACAGGCATGTGGCTTCGGTCATGCCCACGTCCCGGTTTGCCGTGGAGAAAATCTGCTCGCGGATCGATCTGCAGGCCGCGCAGGTCGTGATCGAGTACGGTCCGGGGACGGGGGTCTTCACCAGGGCCCTGCTGCGGCGGATGACCCCCGAATCCCGCCTGATCGCCATCGAGCGCAACGTGGCCCTTTTCAACCTTCTTCAGAGAACCTGCCGGGACCCGAGGCTTCAGCTCTACAACGATTGCGCCGGGAATATCCTCGACATCGTCCCTCGCTGTGATGCTGGGCAGGCGGACTGTGTAATCTCCGGGATCCCCTTTTCCTTCCTTCCGGTTAACGCCCGTGTCGAACTCCTGAGAAAAACCCACCGTATCCTGAAGCGGGGCGGACAGTTTATCGCCTACCAGACCTTCTACCAGCCCCCCGGTCACCTGAGGGCGCCCCTTCGAGAGCTCTTCCGCGTCGTCAACACCGGTTATGCCATCCTGAGCGTTCCCCCGCTCCTGCTTCTCGAGGCGACGAAATAGCGATTCCCTTCGCTATAATCGCTGTCCAGTCATTGCGCCTGATCCATTTCTTCGAGGTGGCGGTCCTCAAGGTCCGCGTCGGGAAGCCGATTTATGAGAGGAGAAGCCCGCCTTCCGGCGGCTCGTTAGAGGCGAGTGCGCCCAGTTGCAATAGAAAGGAGTCCTGAAATGAGAAAGACAATTTACTGGCTTTCCTGGCTGGTCCTGTTGGCGGTTCCCCTGTTTTCCCTTTTCCACACAGTCCTCTCGTAGATACCCCGCGAACGGGAACCTTCCTGCCGGATCGCAGCGATAAGGCGGGGGACCGGGCCAGCCCGGCCCCTCTTTTTTGGGTTGATCCCCCGTCTCGGGATTGTGGATAAGGGGGCCGTTTAGACGATCTAACCAGCTGTATTTCTATGATAAATTGGCTGTCTTTTTTTTCTCGACAGGCCCCACGAAATGCGATAACCTGCAGCCATCCATGATATGAAACAAACACGAAAGGGGGTCTGTCATATCTGGATGTAAAGCCTTATATTAACGATAGGAGGCTTTTGGGAGTCCTTCTATTCAGGCTGCATTTTTCAACAGCCTGTAACTCAAAGGCTTTATGTTCAACTTGGACAGGAGGTTATTAAAAAATGTCAACGGTTGATCGCGGGGGGTCTTCCGCCGGGCAGGGCAGCTCTACAGAGAACCGGGCAGCCCAGATCATCGATTTCGATCTCGCCCGCTGCAGGAAGATCATTTCCGATCTCCATTATAGACTCACGCGCTTTTCCAATTCCGACCGGTTTTACGAGGAGTACGAACTCGCCCTTTACGAGTATTTCGAGGGGCGCGGCGTTTACGGCGAAGACGAAGACGAGCTCTACGATAATTTTCAGAGCGAAGAGGAGTTCTCCAAGTTCCTCACGTGGTACTCCCTGCACTTCGTTACCGATGAGTACGACAAAACCTTCCCGGAACTCTACCTGGAGCGCAGGAAAAACCAGCTATCCGCTTTGGAGCGGGAGATTCTGCAGAGTTATGCCCGCTCCGTGCTGAGCGTTTATGAGGTCCAGAGGGTTGACCCCGGAAAGGGGGTCGAGATCCGGGACATCTTCGGAGACCGGGTCTGCAGCATCCTCGACCCGGCCGCCGCAAAGACTCTCTGCAAATGGGACCTGTTCTATGGCGGTCTCATCGAGATTCGCGGGTATCAGCTCCTCGGTGGCATGCCGCTCACGATCATCCCCCAGAAGCTCAGGCGTTTCATCGAGCAGAACCTCCTTGAAATCTACCACGAGGAGCGGGAGAACTACCGGAATTTCCGCGACTACCTGAAGCGGGCCTCGGCGGAGATCTGCGCTCTCGTCGAGAACGCGGTCCGCAACATAGAGCGGCCCGAGGCGCCGGCTGACCCTGAAGCGGACAAGTCCTCCCTGACGAGCATTCTCTTCCGGGTGGGGGATTACGACGCCTTCCTCAAGACCATCGAGAAGTCGCCGGTCTTCACGGCTTCGGAGCCGCGAAAGCCCGGAGCCCTGCCGGCGAAGGTGCTGCGCTTCTACTGGCTCCACAAAGAAGCTGTAAAGGGTCACCTGAAGAACGCCCCGGGCATCCTCTTCCTCAAGCGGGAGACCCTCATGGCCCAGTGCTCGTCGGCAAAGCGGGCCGAAACCCTGCGCGCCATCCTCGAGAAGATGTTCGGCACGATCATCTCCTACCGGACGACAGTCCACAAAAGCGTCGAGAAACGGGCCGAAAAGGCGCCGTCGGAAAGGTCACCCGATTCCTTTGAAGGGGGTGCGATTGGGCGGGAGACGGCATCGCGCCCGTTCGAAAACTGGCTCGACGAGAAAATCGCAGCCATCGGCAACATCACCCCGCGGGAAGCCGTCAAGACCCCCGAGGGGAAAAGGCGGCTGATCGACCTGTTGAAGGATTTCGAGAACCAGAACGAGCGTGCCCTCCGCAGGGGGATCAAGAGCCCCGATGCGGTCTTTTTCCCTGTGGAAAAGATACGCAAGGAACTGGGATTGTAGCGGGCGGCAGGTGACCGGGGGGCATCCCGACTACCCAGAGAAGGTAAGAAGTTGAGAGGGTAAGAACGTTGGATGAGTCGGCGGCTAAATCCCTGCTCGGTGCTTCTCCAACCTTCTCACCTTCATACCCACTTACCCTCAGTCTGAAGAGTGCGCGTTGCATCTGACACTGTGTAAAAAATCCTCAAGAAAAAGAGCCGAGCATCCATGAAATGGGACCTCTTTGCCCCGAAAAGGAACGATGGGGAGCATGTCTCCCGTTATGGAAAGGGGCAACTCCGGGAAAGGCGCCACTACCTCAAGGGGAAGCTCAACGGAGTCTACGAGTCGTATTACGAGAACGGGCAGCTCATCGTGAGGATGTCCTATAAGGACGGGCAGAGACACGGGGAGGCGGTCTCCTATTACCGCGACGGCAAGATCCGGGAGAAATGTACCTACGACAAGGACCGGTTGGTCGGCGAGTGCACCTCCTACTATGAGACGGGACAGCTGCGGGAGAAGGAAACCTACAACAAGGACGGAAAGCTCGAGGGCGAGTATCTGCTCTATTATCGAAACGGGCAGATCAAGGAGCAGGAACATTTCCTGGACGGGAAATTCGACGGGGATTACGTTTCCTACTACAAGAACGGGCAGGTTCGGGAAAAGGGGAGTTTCCGCAACGACAAGCGCGAGGGGCTATACGTGGCCTTCGACCGCGACGGCCAGCCCCTGGAGAAAGCGAATTTCAAGGCAGGCAGGCTTGTGGGGACCTTCACTCTTCTCGGGGCCGCAGCCGGGTCGGCCTTGGCCGCATACGACGGCCAGGGCGACGAGGACCTCGACGAGCACGAATTCGATCGTATGCTGCGGAAAATGGCCGACTACGACAAGAAGGTCGAAAACGGCACCGAAAAGAGCAAATTCGACGATCAAGAGGACGACGAGGAGGAAGACTGATGTTCCAGAACATCCTCCTTCCCACCGATGGCTCCGATTACAGCATGACGGCCCTCCGGTACGGCATCTACATTGCCAGGAAACTCGACGCCCGCCTCACGGGTCTCCACGTCATTGACATCAAGGTTCTCCAGGGACCCGTTCTCAATGACATCTGCAGCTCTGCGAGCCTCTCCCCGGGCCCCGAATTTTTTGCAGTCATCGAAAAGGCCCTCGAGGCGAGGGCCGACAACATCCTGCGCGAGTTCCGGGAGCGCTGCGAGAAAGAAGGGCTCAAGCCCGAGGTGAAGAAGACCACGGGGATCATCGACGAGGAGATCATCAACGAGGGGAAAAACGCGGATCTGATCCTGCTCGCCCAGCGGGGCGAGCACTATCCGCTTAGCCGCAGCGTACTGTTGGGCTCCACGGCCGAGGCGGTGGTGCGCAAGTCCGGAAAGGCCGTTCTCGTGACCCCCGTCTCTTTCATCGAGATCGAGAGCATGGGAATTGCCTACGACGGGAGCCAGCCCGCCGATCACGCCCTCAAGATCGCTGCCGAACTCTCCGACAAGGCCCGCTGGCCGCTCACGGTGCTCGTCGTAACGGAGAACTCGAAGCTTGCCGCCGATCTCAACAGGAGAGTGGAGAGCGCCCTGGAGGATTTCGCCATCGACAGCGACATCATCGTCCTGGGGGGGAAAGAGGAAAAGGAGATCATCAAGTTCATCGAGGAGGGGTCCGTAGAGCTTCTTCTGATGGGCACACACGGTCACAGCCGTGTCAAGGAGCTCCTGCTCGGAAGCACCACCTCCCATGTCATCCGCAAGAGCCGCATCCCCGTCCTGCTCACGCGCTAGCGGCCTGAGGCCGCAGAAGGAAAAAGGCTGAAGGCTACTAAAGGAAAGAGAATTTTTACCCTTTAGCCTTTGTCCTTTGACCTTTATCCTGGCCTAGCTTGATTTCCCCGATCTTCCCTCTCAACTCGTCCAGGACGTCGTAGCGCGTCATGTCGTAGTAAATGGGCGTAATCGAGATCATGCCGCTTCGAAGTGCCACAAAGTCCGTTCCGGCGTCCTCCTCCTGTGCGATCTGTGTTTCCCCTGCAAGCCAGTAATAGACGTTTTCACGGGGATCGGTGCGCCGCTCGAACTCCTCCCTGAGTCGGGCCTGTCCCTGGCGGGTGACGACGACCCCCTTGATTTCCTTCTCCGGGATGGCGGGGACGTTCACGTTCAACGGGATGTGGCGGTTGGGGTTGTGGTGGAGCATGAATTGCGCCACCTTTCGGGCAAAACGCGCCGCGAAGCTGTAGTCGGCGTCGCGGCTGTGCGTCCCCAGCGAGATCGCGATGGAGGGGACCCCCAGGATCGCGCCTTCCGTGGCGGCCGAAACGGTTCCGGAGTACAGGACGTTGATGCCAACGTTGGCCCCGAGGTTGATGCCCGAGACGACGAGGTCGACGGGTTTGTCCGACAACTCGCGCAGCCCGATCTTGACGCAGTCCGCAGGCGTCCCCGCCACGGCCCAGCCCATGAATTGGCCGTTTTTCCTCGCCTGCCGGACCATGAGAGGCCGAGAGATGGTGATGGCGTGCCCCACGGCGCTCTGCTCCACCTCGGGGGCCACGACGATGCAATCGGCATCCTTCGACAGCTCCCGGTACAGGGCACCCAGCCCGCGCGCATAAATCCCGTCATCGTTGGTCAGCAAAAATCGCATATATTATTTTCCGAAATTTTTCTTTCCCGATACCCGAGTCCCGATACCCGATACCCTTTTTTAGTATGCCGGGGTGACATCGACGATCTGCCTTCCCTCCACCTTCAGGATGAAGGAACTCCGCTGCATCTCCCCGGTCTTCGTCACGCTCACCCAACCGGTCACGCCCTCGAAAGCCTCGATCCGTTGCAGTCGGTCCCTCAGCGAACTGCGGTTCGTGACGCTCCGGTCGCGCAGGGCTTCCAGGAGCATCCTCGCCGTGTCATAGGCCAGCGCTTCGCGGTAATCCGGTTCCCGCCCCGTGGCCCCGAAGAGGGTGTCCGTGAAGTCCGCCACCATCCGCTTGTCGCTTTCCGCGAAGAAGGGTGCCGTCAGGACGGCGCCCTCGAAATAGTCCATCTCCTTGCGGATCCCGTCGGGGACGTACCACTGGGACGTGCCGAGAAGCTGGACGCCTCTCACGTCGTGAAAGGCAAGCTGGGGGAGGATCATCCTCACGCGCCGGAAGGCATCGGGCAGGTAGAGGGCATCGAAATCGACTGCCGGGGCCGGCGCTTTCACCGCCTCGGCCCCCTTCTTTTTCGCCGCGGGCCGGGGCGCCTTGAGGGCCGCCAGTTTCCTGATCTCCGTAGAGAAGTCCGTCTGATCCGGCTTGTAGGACTGGACACGTCGGACCTTGCCGCCCAGGCGCTGGGCCTCGGCCCGGAACGCGTTCATCATGGCCGTTCCATAGGCGTTCTCGGGGTAGAAGACGACCAGGCGGGTGAGGCCCAGGTTCTTGACGGCGTAAGAGGCCAGGGTCCGGGCCTCCCTCTCGTCGGAGCGCTGATCGCTGAAAACGTAATCTCGCGACCCTTCAGGCGCAGCGACGGGACTCAGGGCAAGAAGGGGCACCTGTGCCGATTGGGCCGCCTTTGCGGCTTCCCTGGCCGCTTCGAATTCCGGGGGGCCGATGATGGCCATCACGCGCGGCTCGCCGGCAAGCTTTGCGACGGACCGGCTGATGGCGGCAGGGTCGCTTCCGTAGTTCTCGATTTGCAGCGCAACCGGTGCGGCACGCTTCCCGTCGAAAAGGCCAATCCCCGCGATCAGGCCTTCGAGGACCCGGTTTCCCAGGGCCGCCTGCTTTCCGGTCAGCGGAAGCAGCGCCCCGATCACGGGCCGCTCTTCAGCCGCCAAGGCCGGTGCGACAATCCCCGCGACGAGAAGCAGTATCGCCGTCGCAAGCGAAAGAATCTGGCGTGGTGCTTTCATCATCATTTTTTTCTTCCGTTCCCTATATACTCTTTCGCGGGGATTTTTCAACAGGTCCTTCCCGCTTCAGACGTTCACTGAATCCACCGGAATCGCCATTCCATGATTCTCAGGGTTCCGTTCCCGATGCCTGACGCCTGATGCCCGCTTCAACGAAAAAAGCCTGACACCCTTTGCGAGTGTCAGGCTTTTTGTAAAAGCTTTGTTATTTGTTCTCCTCGAACTCGGCGTCGACGACGTTGTCGTCCTTCTTGCCGCCGGCGGCCTTCGGCCCCGCCTCGGGTCCGGCCCCGGGGCCCGCCCCGGGCTGCTGGCCCGATTTGGCGTACATGGCCTCGGCAAGCTTGTGAGAGGCCCGGGCGAGCTCTTCCTGGGCGCTGCGGATGGTCGCCGCATCGTCACCTTCCATGGCCTTTTTGACGCTGGCCACATGGTCTTCGATTTTCGCCTTCTCCGAGGCGTCGATCTTGTCGCCGAACTCCCTGATGTTTTTCTCGATCTGGTAGACGAGCGAGTCGGCCTGGTTGCGGGCCTCGATGAGGTCCTTCTTGCGCTTGTCGTCTTCCACGTGGGATTCGGCTTCGCGCACGAGCTTGTCGATTTCGTCCTTGGAGAGGCCGCTCGATGCGGTAATCCGGATGCTCTGCTCCTTGCCGGTCCCGAGATCCTTGGCGGAGACATGCACGATGCCGTTGGCGTCGATGTCGAAGGCGACCTCGATCTGCGGCACGCCGCGCGGCGCCGCCGGGATGCCCACCAGCTCGAAGCGGCCCAGCGTCTTATTGTCCCCCGCCATGGCCCGCTCCCCCTGGAGCACGTGAATGCTCACGGCCGGCTGGTTGTCGGCCGCCGTGGAGAAGATCTGGCTCTTGCGGGTGGGGATGGTCGTGTTCTTTTCGATGAGCTTCGTCAGCACGCCGCCCAGCGTCTCGATCCCGAGGGAAAGAGGCGTGACGTCGAGAAGCAGCACGTCCTTCACCTCGCCGGAGAGAACGCCCGCCTGGATGGCGGCGCCCACGGCCACCACCTCGTCGGGGTTGACGCCCCTGTGGGGCTCCTTCCCGAAGATCTCGCGAACCTTCTGCTGGACGCGCGGCATGCGGGTCATGCCGCCCACGAGGATGACCTCGTCGATGTCCTTCGGGGTAAGCCCGGCGTCCTTGAGGGCCATCTGGCAGGGCGCGACGAGCTTCTGGATGAGCTCTTCCACGAGGGCTTCGAGCTTTGCCCGGGTCAGTTTCATGAGAAGATGCTTGGGCCCGGAGGCATCGGCCGTGATGAAGGGCAGGTTGATGTCCGTCTCCATCGCGGTGGAAAGCTCCATCTTGGCCTTCTCGGCGGCTTCCTTGATCCGCTGGAGGGCCATGCGGTCCTTGCGCAGGTTGATGCCCTGCTCCTTCTGGAACTCGTCGCAGATGTAGTCCATCAGGCGCTGGTCGAAGTCCTCGCCTCCGAGGTGCGTGTCGCCGTTTGTGGACTTCACTTCGAAGACGCCGTCGCCCAGCTCGAGGACGGAGATGTCAAAGGTCCCGCCGCCCAGATCGAAGACGGCGATCTTCTCGTCCTTCTTCTTGTCGAGCCCGTAGGCCAGCGATGCCGCCGTCGGTTCGTTGATGATGCGCAGGACGTTGAGCCCCGCCACCTTGCCGGCGTCTTTCGTCGCCTGGCGCTGAGAGTCGTCGAAGTATGCCGGCACGGTGATGACTGCATCGGTCACCTTCTCGCCCAGGTAGTCCTCGGCGGTCTGCTTCATCTTCATGAGGATGAAGGCCGAGATTTCAGCAGGGCTGTAGCTGCGGTCCCTGATCGTGACCTGGCCATCGCCGTTGGGAGCCTCCGTGATCTTGTACGAAACGATCCCCTTGTCGTACTGGACCTCCCGGGAGGAGAACTTCCGCCCGATGAGCCGCTTGATGGCATAGACGGTGTTCTCGGGGTTCGTGACGGCTTGGCGCTTGGCCGACTGGCCGACGAGCCGCTCCCCTTTGTCCGTAAAGGCAACCATCGACGGCGTCGTCCGGCTTCCCTCCTGGTTGGCGATGACGACGGGGTCGCCCCCTTCCATGATGGCCACGCAGGAGTTCGTCGTGCCCAAATCGATTCCGATCACTTTTCCCATGATGCTCAAACCTCCTGTACTGCTCGAAGTGCTGGGTTACTGCCCCTCATCCTCTTTCGGGACATTTTTTGAAACGGAGACCTTGGAGGGCCGCAGAAGCCGCCCGTGCAGCGTGTATCCGCTCTCGTATTCGTCGACGACCCGGTTGCTCTCCATCTCCGGCGTTTCCACCTGCATGAGGGCCTGATGTTTGTCCGGGTCGAATTCCTCCCCCTTTGCCGCCACCTTCACCACCCCGTGCCTCTCGAGGCACCCCAGGATCTGGGAGTGGATGAGTTGGAGTCCCTGCTGGAAGGCCTCGAAGTTGTTCCGTGCCGTCATCTCCGATGCCTGGTGCAGGGCCCGGTCGAGACTGTCCAGGATGGGCAGGATGTCCTTGATCAGCTTTTCGTTTCCGTACTTGAGCGCGTCTTCCTTGTCCCTTGCCGCCCTCTTGCGGAAGTTGTCCATCTCCGCCATGGCCCGCAGGTAACGGTCGTAGTTCTCCGAGGCCTCTTTTTCCTTCGCCTCCAGGCTTGCGCGCAGGTCCTCCGCCTTCAGGGGCTGGCCCTGGTCGCCTTCCGCGGTCTTTTCGGCCTGTGCCGCTTCCTGCGGCTCCTGGGGGGGAGCGGCTTCGTGTTCCTTCCTGTTTTTCGATCTGCTGCCCATGTCCGTCCGGTATCTCTTCCCTTCCACGCTATCTCTGGTCAGGCCGCTGGAACAGCTTCCAGTCCACGAGTTCGCATATTGCATGTGAAATGACGATGTGCACCTCCTGTACCCGGGGGGTTGTGTTGGAAGGCACATTGAGATGGTAATCCGACATCATTCCGACCGCTCCTCCATCGCGCCCCGTGAACCCGATCGTCACGAGCCCCATTTTCTTTGCCGCCTCCAGGGCCTTGATGACATTGGTAGAGCTGCCGCTCGTGCTGAACCCCCAGGCGATGTCCCCTTCCTGCCCGAGAGCCCTGATCTGCTTGGAGAAGACTTCCGAGAAATCGTAGTCGTTTCCGATGCTGGTGAGGACTGACGTGTCCGTTGTCAATGCAATGGCCGGCAAGGGCGGCCGTTCGATCAAAAACCGGTTCACGAATTCCCCGGCGATGTGCTGCGCGTCGGCAGCGCTTCCGCCGTTGCCGAAGAGCAGGACCTTGTTGCCCTTCTTCAGGGCATCCGTGATGACATCGACGACGCGGACGATCTTTTCCAGGTTGCTCCGCAGGAAGGCCTCTTTGAGCTGGCTGCTCTCACGGAAGATCCTCTTGATGATGTCGTCGATTTTCTCCATCGGGGCCCCTTTGCAGAGATAAAAGCGCCGGCTCGCGTCCCCTCGACGGGGGCGCTCACCAAAATTACTGATTTAAATGGGGTTTTTCCTGGCGCCAGGTGTTTCCCGCGCCCTCGCTCTGAAATTTAGGCATCCGTCGGGGCGATGTCAAGGGAACCCGGGAAGATAATAGGAGGAATTTCCGCTGATCCTTCGTTCTTGTCTCAACTTCTTACCTTCTTAACTTCATAATTTCACAAAAAGGAAGGCACGGGCAGGGGAATACGGCCAGACGGAGAGAATGGCTGTCACCGGAGAGAGTCGGTACGGTACGTGTCGCGAAGCTCGGCAACTTTTCCCCGGTTCAGGCGGGAGGTGTGGGTCAGGTACCCGCCGACGCGGCTGATCCCTTCGATGCGGGTGGACCCGCAGCCCGGGCAGGCTGTCTTGAGACCGCGCACCGTCTGCCGGCAGGCGACACAGACCGTAAATTCAGGCGAGAAGACGATCTGGCTGCACGTCGTTTCGCGGAAAGACTTTGTCACAAACCGGGCCAGTGCCTCGGCGGAAGGCCTGGATTCCCCGAGCCAGACCGAGGTGATGGCATTGCCGTCGATGAGGGGGTGGAAGAGGCCCTCGCTTCTGGCTCGGGCGAAGGGGTCCGCTTTTGCCGCAATGTTGAGCTGCGTCGAGTTTGTGTAGTAAAGTTCACCCTTTACGATATCTCCGCGGACAAAACGTCCCGACCGGGGGGAGTGGTACTTGAGGTCGAGCCGTGCAAACCGGTAGGCGGTGCTCTCGGCGGGGGTCTGCTCGAGGATGAACCGCATGCTGTGCTGCCTGCCGAGCCGGTTGGCCATCTTCTGGATGTGTCCGAGGATCGCGAGCCCGAACTTCAGCGCACTCTCCCTCTCCCCCTCGTGAAGCTGTGCGCCCCGGTGGATATGCACGAGTTCGTTGAGCCCCACCATGCCGATGAGGTAGGTGGACCGGTCCAGTTTCAGATACGCCGACCCTGCACAGTCCATGGACAGCAGGGCCAAGGGCCCCCCATCCCCGATGGCGAGAAGCCTCTCGATGAACTGCCTCTTCTGGGAGTGGGCCCTGGCAACGATCTCCATGCGCTCCGAGATGAGGGAAAAGAGCTGCGTGTCATTGCCCTCGGCCAGATATCCCAGCCTCGGGAGATTCAGGGTTACGTTCTGGATGGAGGCATAGCGCATCTCCCAGGGCTTTCGGGCTTCTTCGCGGGCCCGGCTGTCGCTCCCGAAGTCGAGGCGGCAGCAATGGGGGACCTTGAGGGTCCCGTTGCGGTCGAAGATGAAATGGGGGTTTCCCTTCTCGGCGGCCACCCCGCAGACGTGCAGGAGGAAGTCTTCGTGGCCCGGCGTATTGAAGAAGTCCTCCGTTATCCGCAAAAGCGGCTTCGGGAAGAAGAAAGGGCTTCCCAGGGCGTCGCCCTCCCGGTAGATCTCGAAGAGGGCCCGGGCAAAGCGCTGCGCGTCTTTTGCATAATGCCCGTAGGTCTTGCCCGTGAACTCCCCCCCGGGCCCGAGGGCAGAAACGTCGCGCAGGTGCCGGGGAATTTCCCAGTAGATGCCGATCTCCGTGAAAATGGCCTGGCCGCCGCGTGAGACGGCAAGCTGGGAAAACTCGAAGACAAGCATCTGTGCGATCTGCTCGATTTCCCGGTCCGAGAGATTCTCCAGGTAGGGGGCAAAAAAGACATTCACGGCGTCCCAGCCGATGGTGCCCGAGAAGTACCCCTGCAGGACGGCGCTGTAGCGGACCATGTGGGCCAGCAGCACCTCGGCGTGTTTTGCCGGCTTCGATGCCGAGAAGGTGTTGGGCAGGTTCAGGCCGAACTTCTTGACGAACTCCAGGGTCTGGCTCGAGCTGTAGGGTCTGTCGACGTAGCCCAGGTCGTGCAGGTGCAAATCCCCTCTCACGTGGGCATCGCCCACATCGTGGGAGAACACGCCGTGCAGTGCGTACTCCTTCTTGATCCCCTCGGCGAGGATCAGGTTCGACGCTTCGGGACCGTGGGGGAGGTTGGCGTTTTCCTTGTTCTGATGAAGGATGAGCTGGTTGACATCGTACAGCGGGAAGCCGAGGCGGGTGTGCATCCGCCGGGCCTGTTCGAGACCGCGCTCCATGAGCTTCGCGTCGACGAGCTCGCGGATGAGGGGGGCCGTGAGATGGGTGAGGCCCGAGGCCATGATCTGCTTTTCGACGTCGAGGCTGATCTCTTCGGCCGTGTCGGCATCGACGTAGGTCTCCAGCATGAGGGCATCGACGATCCGCTTGCGGTCCCAGCGAGCGATCTCCTCGTCGGAGGTCCTGACGAACAGGGTGATGTCGGTCGTTTCCTTTGCGGCCACGGATGCTCCCTTTCGGACGAAAGAACCCCTTTTAACAGCTTGCCTGTTAACTGTCAATGAAACGGGATTCAGGATTTGGAATCAGACTTCGGGCTCCGGGATCGGGCTGGTCAAAAGGTTCAGATGCAAGGCGCCCGACATCCCGAGGAGCGAGGCGTACTGGTCGTACGTTGAGCGACGAGGGAGGAGGGCAACGCCGCAGATGGACCTTTTTCACCTGCCCGTCAGATGTTTGTTTTGGATTGGCCCGCCAGCGACCCCAGCGCCTTTTCGGCGGCACGGGCCAGGGCCTCGTCATGGTCGTGGGTGAGGGAGAAGACCCGGAAATGGACCACCCGGGCCGGGATGAACCGGTAGATGTCCACGAGGGGCTCCGGCGAGGTGATCCCCGTGGAGGGGTTGTAGATGTTGATCCGCTTGCTCTCCTCCGTGATGGGGTTTAGCGGCCTCGGGTCCTGGGTGGCCAGGTCCACGCGAAACGGCTTTCGGCGCAATCCCGGCGGGAGGTGCCTGCGGATCGCGTCCTCGTAATCCGTTGCACCCGAGAATCGAATGCCCCGGGGAAGCTCATCGATGGAGAGCTCCGTCACAAAGGACATCTTCCACTTGACCTCGCGGTTGTGGAGTTTCTCCCACTCCCGGCCGAGCCTGCGTTTCTGCGGGTCCTTGTCCCGGGGCCAGCGCTGGACGTCCCGGAAGAGGGTCCACTCGTCGCACTCGAGGTAGTCGTCGAGAAACTTCGAGGGGTCCCCGGGAAGCAGCAGAGTCATCGTGTCCCGGAAGATCTCCTGCAGATGCAGGTCGAGGGCCCGCGTGGTGCGGTGATAGTAGACGTTGCGGTACAGGTTGAGACGGGCGTTCAGGAACCGGGAGAGGGCCGAGATTCCCGCCTGGTGAAGGGTGATCCCCTGCTCGGTGAAAAACGTGTAGAAGCGCAGGCGCGAGATGTCCACCATGTCGAGCGAAAAGCCCGTCATGAAGGCGTCGCGCTGGACGTAGTCCAGGTTGTCGGCCGTGTAGATGCCCGAGAAAAGCTGCCGCAGCAGCTCCAGCCACCGGGGCCGCTTCACGTCCCGCCCCTCGGGCATCTTGATGAGGTAGGCGATGTACGCCGGGTCGATCGTCTCCCCTTTTTCGAAGGGCCCCGTGGGGCTGCGCCTCATGGAGCTGATCGTCTTTGCCAGTTTTTTCGTAATGATCTTCTGTCCGAGGTCCTCGTGGGTGATCCCGTACTGATCGAGGAAGTGATCATCGAAAAAGTGGCCGAAGGGGCCGTGCCCCACGTCGTGCAAAAGCCCCGCAAGCCGCGCCAGCTCTTCGACGAAGTTGACCGAAGGGGCATCGGGGCAGACGCTCTTGAGGCTGGGGTAGAGGTGCCGGCCGAACTCGCCGGCCATGTGCATGGTGCCCAGGGAGTGCTGGAAGCGGCTGTGCTCGGCGGCGGGGTAGACCCAGCGAGCGCTCTGGAGCTGGTGAATGCGTCTCAGGCGCTGCAGCCAGGGCGTGTCGAGGAGCTCTTTTTCCGTTTTTTCCCCCGGGGAATCCGGCCCCGGGACGGTGAACCAGGCGTACTGGTAGATCGGATCGGCGATGAGCGCCTTTCCCGTGTAGACTTTCGCGAACTCGGGACCCCTCTGAACCATGGATATTTTTTTATCGGAATTTGGCGCAATGTTCAATCGATAATCGGCGCTGGCGGGAAAAAGCTTTTATTTCAGCGACTTGTCTGGTAAATAGAAGACAGGTTCATGCCCGGGGGATGACGACAGGATGCCCAACAATCTCAAAATCGCCCTCATCTTCATCGTGATCCTTGTCGCGATCGGTGCGGTGGGCTTTCATGTCATCGAAGGGTGGGGCCTGCTGGAATCGTTTTATGTGACGGTCATGACACTCACCACCGTTGGCTATGGGGACTTTGCGCCTCAGAGCCGCACGGGTATGTTTTTCACCGTCATGCTCGTTTCTTTCGGTGTCGGCACCATGCTCTACACGGTGGGCCTCGTGGCCCAGACCATGGTGGAAGGCCGTTTGATGAATCTCATGGGGAGAGGAAAGATGGAAAAGGCCATCGATAAAATGACTAACCATTACATCATCTGCGGGTGCGGCCGGATCGGAATGCTCATCGCGAAGGAGCTTGCCGCGGAGAAGGTGCCCTTCGTCGTCGTGGACAACAGACCCGGGGTGATCGAGAGGCTCCAGGAGGAAGGCGTTGTCTACTTCCAGGGCGATGCCACCCACGACAAGTGCCTCATCGGGGCGGGCATCAAACGGGCCAGGGGGATCGTCTGTGTCCTTCCCACCGACGCCCAGAACCTTTACGTGATTCTCACGGCCAAGGAACTGAACCCCAAGATATGGGTTCTCGCGCGCTCGGAGGAGGAGCAATCGGAGCACCGCCTGCTGCGGGCTGGTGCCGATCGGGTCATATCGCCCTACACCCTGGGTGGCAGCAGGATGGCCATGGCCATCCTGAGGCCTGCCATGCTGGACTTCATCGAGATCACCACACGCCGCCAGAGCCTCGAGCTGAGAATGGATGAACTCCCCATCTGCGAAGGGTCGCCCATCATCGGGAAATCCCTCGAGGCATCGGAGATCCGCCAGCGCTATGGCCTCATCATTGTGGCTGTGAAGAAGGAATCGGGCAAGATGATCTTCAACCCCTTGGCGAGCTATGTCATCCAGAGCGGGGACAAATTGATCGCCCTGGGCGAAGAGGACAACGTCTCTAAGCTGTCGCAAGCGTGTCTTGGATAAGAGCGGCGGGGATGACCCCCTCGCGAAGAACCTTCACAGGGGAAACGGTGGCGTCGACGATCGTCGAGCCTTTCCCCCCCGGGGTCTGCCCGCCATCGACGATCCCTGCGATTTTCCCTTCCAGCTGAGAAAGCACTTCCACGGCCGACGTGCATTCCGGCGCGCCGGAGAGGTTCGCACTCGTGGCCGTCACGGGCCCGCCGAGTCTCTTCGAGATCGCCGTGGCGATGGGATGGCTGGTGAGCCGGATGCCGATCTTCCCGCTGCCCGCTGTCAGCTTCGGCGAGACGGAGGTTGCCGCCCGGAAGATGATCGTCAGGGGCCCGGGCCAGAAGCGGTCCATGAGCTTTCGTGCCTGCATGGGAACGTCTGCCGCAAAGGCATCCAGATGGACCCTATCGCCGATCACGACGAGAATGGGGTTCTTGAAATCGCGTCCCTTGATCCCGAAGATTTTATCGATAGCGGTTTCGTCGCGGGCATCGGCCCCCAGTCCATAAAAGGTCTCCGTCGGGAAGGCGATGACGCCGCCGCTTTTCAGGATGGCAACGGCCTCGTCGATCCGCTCCGCTTCCGGCTTATCCGGGTCGATTTTAATAATGGTTGTCATGGCTGATCGCAGACGAACAGACCGGCAGTCTCCCGCCGGTCCGGTTTTCTTACCCTATACCCTGTCCCCTGGACCCTGTACTCTGTCTTTCAAAGGCACTCCAGCTTCTTGTGCTTCTCCTCCACCTCGCGGGCCATCTGCTCGGCGTGCTGCTGGAGCTTCCTGCGCAGCGGGGCGTCGCCCAGGGCGAGGATCCTTGCCGCCATGAGGGCGGCGTTGCGCGCGCCCGCCTTGCCGACGGCCATGGTCGCCACGGGGATACCCCCGGGCATCTGGACGGTGGAGAGCAGCGCGTCGAGACCCCCGAGGGAGGTTGCATCGATGGGCACTCCGATAACGGGAAGCCGCGTCTGCGAGGCGATCACACCGGCCAGATGGGCCGCCGCGCCGGCTCCGACGATGAGAACCTTGACGCCCCGCTCCTCGGCCTTTCGGGCGAAGTTCGTCGTGCGCTCCGGGGTGCGGTGGGCCGAGGTGAGGAAGAGTTCGTAGGGGATGTCGAACTTCTTGAGCGTCTCCAGGGCCTCCTTCATGATGGAAAGATCGGAATCGCTCCCCATCAACACACTCACGACTGGGCCGACTTTTTTCTTCATATTGATCACTCCTGAAGGTGGTCGGCAGGATCAAGGCTAAAGGTGAAAGGCAAAAGGTCTTATCCCTGTATTTCTGCCTTTATCCTTTGTCCTTTCACCTTTGACCTTGTCTAGTGTTTGAAATGCCTGACGCCAGTGAAGATCATCGCCAACCCGTGCTCGTCGGCGGCCTGGATCGACTCCTCGTCGCGGATCGAGCCGCCTGGCTGAATGATGGCCGTAACACCCGCCTTTGCCGCCGTGTCGACGACGTCGCGGAACGGGAAGAAGGCGTCGGAGCCCATCACGGTCCCCTTCGTCGGACCCGTGGACTTCATGATGGCGATCTTCACCGAGTCGACGCGGCTCATCTGGCCTGCGCCCACACCGACGAGTTTGTCCTTCGTGGCGAGCACGATGGCGTTGGACTTCACGTGCTTGACGACCCTCCAGGCAAAGTCGAGGGCCTGGTACTCCTCGTCGGTGGGATTGCGTTTCGTGACCACCTTTGCCTTGCGGATGTCCGTGTCGTCGGTATCCCGCTCCTGGACGAGAAGCCCGCCGACTACGCGCCTGAAGTCATATCCTTTCTTTCCCGCAGCGCAGGAGGGATCCACCTCGATGAGGCGCAGGTTCTTTTTCGACTCGAAGATCCCGAGGGCCTCGGGCTCGAATTTCGGCGCGATCACGACCTCCAGGAAGAGCTTGGCGATCTGCTCGGCGGCCTTTTTGTCCACGGGCCGGTTGACGGCGACGATGCCGCCGAAGGCCGAGATGGGGTCAGTCTCGAGGGCCTTCGTATAGGCCTCGAGGATCTCCCCCTTCGAGGTGGCCGCCCCACAGGGGTTTGCGTGCTTCATGATGACGGCCGTGGGCAGCTCGAAGTCGCAGGCCATCTGCCAGGCGGCGTCACTGTCCATGATGTTGTTGTAGGAAAGCTCCTTGCCCTGCAGTTGCCTGCCGCCCGCGATCCCCGGCAACAGCTGCGCCCCTTCGCGGTAGAAGACGGCCTTCTGGTGAGGATTCTCTCCGTAGCGCAGGTCCTGAGCCTTCAGGAACTGCAGCGTGTAGACATCTGGGAAGTCTTTCTTTCCATTCCCCGGCACGATGGTGCCCATCCAGTTGGAGATGGCGGCGTCGTAACGGGCCGTGAGCTGGAAGGCCTTTGTCGAGAGCAGGAAGTTTGTCTGCTCGGAGACCTCGCCGCCCGTCTTTTTCATCTCGTCGAGGATCTTCGGGTAGTCGTCGGGGTCCGTGACGATGCTGACGAAGCGGTAGTTCTTCGCCGCTGAGCGGACCATGGTGGGCCCGCCGATGTCGATGTTCTCGATGGCCTCCTCCAGGGTGCAGCCCTCCTTGGCCACCGTGTCCTCGAACCGGTAAAGGTTGATCACAACCATGTCGATCATCTCGATGCCGTGTGCTTTGGCTGCCTTCATGTGCTCCGCATGGTCGCGCATGGCCAGCAGCCCGCCGTGGACCTTCGGGTGCAGGGTCTTGAGCCTTCCGTCCATCATCTCCGGGAAGCCCGTGTAGGCGGAAACATCGGTTACGTCGATGCCCGCCGCCTTGATCTGTGCCGCCGTCCCGCCCGTCGAGAGGATCTCGACGCCGAAGGCCTTCAGGCCCTTTGCAAAATCGACAATGCCTTTCTTGTCCGTGACGCTGATTAAAGCCCTTTTTATATTGGCCATTCATTTCTCCTGTGAATAGTTGATGAACCTTATGTCATCTGAGAGTTCATGATTGCGAAGGTGAGAGGGTAAGAGGGTAAGAGGTTGAGTAAAAATATTCGCTTTTCTCACCTTCTCACCCTCTCAACTTCTTACCTTCTGCCCTGCTTCAGGGCCCGCCGCGGTGCGGCGCCTCACCCGCGTATTTGCTTCATGTGATCGATGCGGCGCTGAATGAGAGCCCTGGTCCCGATGTCGGGCCGGTGGTCGACGGGACCCTTCACGGCCGAGATGGCGCTCTCGGCGATTTTCTCCGCCTCGTCGAGGTTTGCGGCGATCCCCACGACCCCGATGGCCCGGGACGTTGTCATGTAGAGTCCGTCGGCCTTCCTGTCCACCGATGAATAGTATAGCCTCGCGGAACCCACATCGCCGACGTCGATCTTCGCCGACGTCGATTTGGCGTCGGGGTGGTCCTTGGGGAGGCCGTAGGCCTTCGGGACGATGTATTTGCAGACGGTGGCCTTCTTTTCGAACTCCACGGGGAGTTTCTCCAGCGTCCCGTTCACGACGGCCCGGCAGATCTCGATGAAATCCGTCTTGAGCAGCGGCAGGATGTTCATCGCCTCGGGGTCGCCGAAGCGGGCGTTGTACTCCACGAGCCTCACGCCGTCGCGGGTGATGATGAAGCCGCCGTACATGATGCCCTTGTAGTATTCGCCCGTTTCTTTATAGATCGCCTCGGCCACCTTCTGGGTGATCTCGAGTCCCGCCTTGACGTCTTCGGGCTTCATGAAGGGAAGGCTGTGATCCCGATCGGAGTAGGATCCCATGCCGCCCGTGTTGGGTCCCTTGTCTCCCACGAATCGCCGCTTGTGGTCCTGGACGGGAGGTGTGGCCACAACGGTCTTTCCGTCGGAGATGCACTGCAGCGAGAACTCCTCGCCTTCGAGCTTTTCCTCGATCACCACGGCGGAGTGCTCCTGCAGGACCTCTTTGCAATACGTGAAGGCCTCCTGCCTGGTCTGGAAGTGGTCGCCCTGGACCTTCACGCCCTTGCCGCCGGTGAGCCCGTCGGGCTTCACGACGACGCCGGGAAGTTCCTCGAGAAAGGCCTCGATCCCTTCAATCGAGGTGAAGGTCTCGTAGCGGGGGTTTCCGGGGATGCCGTATTTCCGGACCAGGTCTCGTGTGAAGGATTTCGACGTCTCGAGCCGGGCGAGCTTCTTCCTGGGTCCCACGGCGGGAATCCCCGCTGCGCCTAACGCGTCGACGATGCCCAGGTTCAGGGGGTCTTCGGGCCCGATGACGGCAAACTCGCAGCTGTTCTGCTTCGCGAAGGCCATGATGGCCGCCAGATCCTCGTAAGGGCCGACGAGGGATTTCTCCGCAAGGGAGGCGATCCCGGGGTTGTTCGTCTTCATGCACGCAAAGAGTCTCGGCTTCTGGCCGGAGCGCATGATCGCCTCGGCGATGGCATGCTCCCGGGCACCGTTTCCGACAAGCAGCACACCCGGCATGAAACACCTCCTCCTGGTCCCCTGTCGACCACGGAAATCATTGAAACTAAAGGGGAAATGAATCGAAGAATGGTGTGCATCATAACGGAAAAAAGGCATCAAGTCAATGAAAACGGTTGTGCTGCGCATCCCGCAGAATGCTGCGGGGGATTGTGGGAATGGCAGAAGCTAAACCCCATCACCGGATCTCTAAATTCCCGGTACCTAGATGCGAAAATTTCCGATTTGCGATCCCTTGCGCAATGCCTCTCCTTGACTTTTGATGGATTGTCCGATAATCTCCACTCATCGTTAACCAGTCGAAACACCATAACAATTTCTAGCACCGGGCATTCAATCCCTTGGACCCAACCGTTACATTCAAGCTCGTGTTGATGGGCCTTTGCCTGTTGCTGTCGGGCTTCTTTTCGTCCTCCGAAGCCGCCCTTTTTTCACTTTCACAGCTTCATCTCCACAAGATGCGGGAAGAACGCTTCCCTTTCCTTTCCCATGTCGAGAGGCTCCTCGATGCGCCTCGTCGTCTTCTCATAACCATCATTGTGGGCAACGAGGTCGTCAACGTCGTGCTGTCCGCCACGGCTGCGGCTCTCTTCATCAGTCTCTTCGGCGAGCGGGGGGAGTGGCTCGCCATCGCCGCGGTGGCCCCGGTGCTGTTCCTTTTCGGGGAGGCCGTCCCGAAGATCTTCGGGAAAACCTATTCCATGCGTCTCTCCTCCATGGTGGCCCCGACCATGACACTCGTGCAGAAGACCGTGTTTCCCGCGGTATGGATCCTGGAAGGGATCTCCGGCCTTGTTCTCGGGTCTTTCAGGAAAAAGGAGACGGCGGAAAGCGACGCCCTCATGGAGGTGGAGTTCCGGAGTCTCGTCGATGCCGGGCATGAAGAAGGGATCATCGATGTCGGCCAGCGGGATCTCATCCATCGGGTCTTCGATCTGGCCGACACGCCCGTCGAGGACATCATGACCCCGCGGGTCGACATGTTCTGCCTGCCCGTGTCCACGAGCCCGGAGGCCCTGCGCAGGAAAATCATCGAGCAGGGCTACTCGCGGGTCCCCCTGTACGGGACGGGACCCGATGATATCGTCGGGGTCCTCTACGCACGAGACCTGCTGGGCCTGATGGCGGAGGGAAAGACCCCCGCGTCGGCGGAGTCTCTTCTGCGCAAGCCCTACTTTGTTCCCGAGGAGAGGCGGGCCGATGGTGTGCTCGGCGATTTCCGGAAGCGCAACATGCACATGGCTATTGTTGTCGACGAGTACGGCGGCATCTCGGGCCTCGTCACGATGGAGGACATCCTGGAGGCCCTTTTCGGAGACATCTACGACGAGAGGGACACCCGGGAGAGACCCTTCCACCGGATCGACGAGAAGACCCTGATGGTCTCGGGAGCCCTTGCGATAGACGATTTCAACGAAATCGCAGGCACCTCCATCCCGTCGGAGGATTTCGGAACCGTCGGCGGCTATGTCCTGCACCTCTTCGGGAGGCTGCCGTCCCGGGGCGACGAAATCGCCTCGGAGGGGCTCACCCTCGTCGTCCGGAAGGTCAAGGGCACGCGGATCCTCAGTGTCCGGGTGACATTAGGGGGTGACGGGTCATGAGCGATATCCTCACGCTGCTGCTCATCCTCCTCTGCATCGCCTTGGAAGGCCTTTTTTCCGGGGGCGAGATCGCCCTGATTGCCTCCGACATCCACCGCATCCGGCAGAAGGCGGAAGGCGGTTCTAAATCGGCGGCCATCGCCCTGCGGCTGCTCGACAACCCGGAGTGGTTCCTGGCCACATGCCTCACGGGGACGGATTTGTGCGTGATCACGAGCACCGCCCTCGCCACGTCCCTCTTCATCGCAGCCCTGGGGCCGGCAAGGGGCGAATGGGTTTCCGTGGCCGTCATGGTCCCGGCGATCCTCGTATTCGGCGAGATCGTCCCGAAGAGTTTTTTCCGACAGCGCGCCGAGCGGAAAGCCGTGTTCATCGCACCCTTCATCTGGGCGGCCTCCTGGGTCCTCTACCCCTTCGTGTACGTGGTCTCGAAGATCGCCCGCGGCGCCGTCTACGTCCTGGCGGGAGAGCGGGGGAAACACTCCCTTCCCTACATCACCAAGGACGGGCTCAAGGTCCTCCTGCACGAGGAGGCGAAGCAGACCGACGTGAAACGCTCGGAGAAGGAGATGGTGGACCGCATCTTCGACTTCTCCGAAACGAGTGTTGGGCGGGTCATGGTGCCGATCTCCAACGTGGCGGCCCTCGAGGACGAAGCCACGTTCGGGAAGGCCGCGCGGCTCATCAACGAGACGGGCTTCTCCCGGCTGCCCGTCTACCAGGGTGATGTGATCAATATCGTCGGTGTCGTGAACGCCTTCGACATCCTGAAGGCACTGCCCGCTTCGGCCTCCCGCCCTGTCCGATCGGCGCTCCGGCAGCTCCTGTATGTTCCCGCCAGCAAGCCCGCCGACAATCTTCTGCTGGAGATGCAGCGGCGGGGCGAGCCGATGGCCGTGGTGATCGACGAGTACGGCGGCGCCCTGGGGATCGTGACGATCGAAGACATCCTCGAGGAAATCGTGGGCGACATCCGTGACGAGTACGACAAGCGGGAGCGCGCGATCCGGAAGCTGAGCCCGGGCCGGTATCTGGTTACTGCGAGAATCGGCATCGATCGGCTGCAGGAGATCATTCCCCTCAACATCCCTGAGGGACCCTACGAGACACTGGCCGGGTATCTGCTCCACCAGATGGGGAGAGTCCCGCGGCGCATGGAGCAGTTTCGGTCAGGCAGCGTCCAGTTCGTCATCGAGGATGCCGACATGAAGTCGATCAAGCAGGTGCAGATCATCCTGCCCGCAGAGCCTCCCGTTGCGCAGAAAGCAGAGGGGCAGGCCGAACCGCAGCGGCCGTGACGGGGTTGTGAGTTACAGGTCAGAGGGTAAGAGGGTGGGAAGGTGAGAAGGTGAGAAGGTTGGACAGGCAGGAGGCGTATTGCATAGACCGGGATCAGGGTCTCGGGTCATAATATGAAAGTATTTCTCCTTCCCGATACCCGATACCCAATACCCGATTCCCGGCAAGATTCCGGGCGACAGCCTGTTGAGAAAGGATTGGGATGAAGGCGGAAGAAAAAGCGTTTGCAACATTGATACTGGCTGCCGGCAAGGGCACGCGGATGAAATCGGACCTGGTGAAGGTCCTCCACCCCGTGGCCGGGCGGCCCATGCTGGACTTTGCCCTGAATCTCGCCGAACAGATGGGGTCCTCCCGGATCGCCGTCATCATCGGCCACCAGGCCGAACTCGTGGAGGCACGCTACGGCAGCCGCGGGCTTGCCTTCGTCTACCAGCGCGAGCAGCTCGGGACGGGGCATGCCGTCCTGCAGGCCGCCGAAGCCTTCGCTGGCTACAGGGGTATCATCCTGATCCTCTGCGGCGACGTGCCCCTGCTGAGGGCCTCTACGCTTCGCGATCTGATGGAGCGCCACCGCGCCTCCGGGGCGGCCATCACGGTGCTGACGACCCTTCTCGAGGATCCCTTCGGCTATGGCCGGATCGTCAAGGACGCCGAGGGCAACGTGCTGGGGATCGTGGAGCACCGCGACGCCACGGACGAGCAGCGGAAGATCCGGGAAATCAACACGGGAATCTACTGCGCCGAGAACCCCTTTCTCTTCGAGGCCGTGAGTGAAATCGGAAACGACAACGCCCAGAAGGAGTACTACTTCACGGACATCTTCGCCATCGCGCGGCGAAAGGGCGTCCGCACGGCCTCCGTCATCGCGCCGGACCCCGGAGAGGTCATGGGCATCAACTCGCCCGATGATCTGGCCCGGGCCACGGAAATCGTGCAGGAGCGTTTGAAGGAAAAGCTGAAAGACAGCCGGTGATGAAAACAAAGGCCCGCGGCGCGGGTCTCGAGGCGTTGTGCGGTGTCCCAAAAGGATCATGCCCTGACGAGGCGCGTCAAAACGGGGTAAGCGAGGCGCCTCCAATCGACCGCCGTGGGGAGACAAGAATGACTCGAATATCATGGTTCCTTCGGTGTTTTGTTACAGTGCTTAGCGCCCTGTTGTGGGCGACGCTCGTGCCGGCACAGACGCATCATACCCATCAACACAGCTTTGAGGGGGCGGAACAATGGGCCAGGGAATTCGATGACCCGAATCGTGATGCATGGCAGAAGCCCCACGAAGTGATCACCGCGCTGGCACTCAAACCGGATGCCGTGATTGCCGACATTGGTTCCGGCACTGGCTACTTCTCTGTGCGCTTCGCCCATATGGTGCCAAAGGGCCGCATTTATGGTGTGGACATTGAACCTGACATGGTCCGATATCTTGCGAACCGCGCTCAACGAGAAGGGCTTAAAAACGTCATCGCCGTGCAAGCAGCCCAGGATGATCCCCGTCTGCCTGAAAAAGTGGACCTCATAATCCTGGTGGACACTTACCATCACATTGAGGGCCGCGAACGCTACTTTCGCAAGCTTCACGAATTTCTGCAACCGGGTGGACGCATCGCGATCATAGACTTTCGCATGGATTCATCGGACGGCCCTCCGAAGAGTGCGCGCAGTACGCCGGAATCCATCAGCACCGAGCTGAACGCAGCAGGCTATGTGCTTGTTCAAATGCACGATTTCCTGCCCAAGCAGTATTTCCTGATTTTTCAATCGGCCACGAAGTGAATTGTGTTCGACTCTCTTGGGGAAGCATCGGACAGAGTACGGCGACTTTCATGGAATCATCCGGTACGTCTGATCGTCATCTTCCATTTCGGAGTCGACCCCGCGGGTGAGATGTGGGCTGCGGTTTGAATCTGCTCTGACAGGCATGTATCGGTTGGGGCAGCGAGAAAACAATGGCGCCAAACAAACACGGCGGGAATCTCTCCCGCCGTTTTTTTAGGATTTGTTTTTCCTGTCCCCTGAACCCTGTCCCCTTGACCGTGCCTTATTTCATGTTCTTCCTGATCACCTCCGCCAGCTCGTTGGCCATGCCGGTGATCTCATTCTGCGAGGGGCCCTCGATCATGACCCGGCAGAGGGCCTGGGTCCCCGAGAAGCGCACCAGCACGCGCCCCTTTCCCGCGAGTTTCTTCTCGGCTTCGGCGATGGCCTGACCGATGACGGGAACCGAATCGAGATCCATCCGTTTCTCCACGGTCACGTTGACGAGCACCTGGGGCAGCGTGGTCATCACAGCCGCCAGCTCCGACAGGGGACGGCCCTTTTTTTTCATCACGGCCAGGACCTGCAGGGCCGACAGGATCCCGTCGCCCGTCGTCGTGTGATCCAGGAAAATGAGGTGCCCGGACTGCTCGCCGCCCAGGTTGTATCCCTTGTTCAGCATGTGTTCCAGGATGTAGCGGTCGCCCACCTGCGTCCGGATGAGTTTGATGCCCGCTTCCTTCATGGCGATCTCGAAGCCCATGTTGCTCATGACGGTGGCCACGACGGTGTTCTTCCGGAGCTGTTTGCGGGCCTTCATGTCGATTGCGCAGATCGCCATGAGGTGATCGCCGTCCATCACCTTCCCCTTCTCATCGGAGAAAATGACCCGGTCGGCATCGCCGTCCAGCGCGATCCCAGCGTGCGCCCTGTGTTTGCGGACGGCGGCGGCGACGATCTCGGGGTGCATGGCCCCGCATTTCAGGTTGATGTTCATGCCGTCGGGGTTGTTGCCCATGGGGATCACCTCGGCCCCCAGCTCCTCCAGGACGAGCGGGGCGATCCGGTGTCCCGCGCCGTGGGCGCAGTCGACGACGATCTTGAGACCCTCCAGGGACATGGCCTTCGGGAAGGCGTTTTTCAGGAAGACGGCGTAGCGGCCATCGGCGCCGAAGATGGCCTTGCTGCGACCGATCGCCGCACCGGACGGGGCCGAATCCCCCAGGCGCTCCGATGCCATCAGGGCCTCGATCCGGGCCTCCGCCGCGTCGGGGAGCTTCAGGCCGTTTCCCTGGAAGATCTTGATCCCGTTGTCCTCGAAGGGGTTGTGGGAGGCGGAGATCATGATGGCCGCATCGGCCTTCATGTCCATCGTGAGGAAGGCCACAGCCGGCGTGGGGAGCACTCCCACGGTGAGAGCATCGACGCCCATGGAGCAGATGCCCGCCACGAGGGCATCTTCGATCATGGGGCCCGAAAGGCGCGTGTCGCGTCCGATGAGGATGCGGTGCCGTCGCTTCGAGTTGCGGAACAGGCTGGCAACAGCCCTGCCGACGCGCAACACGATTTCCGGCGTCATGGGGTGCCGGTTGGCCACCCCGCGGATGCCGTCCGTTCCGAAAAGCGTTCTTTCCGTTTCTGCCATGGGCTTGTCCTCGCGCGGCTCGTCAGCCGGAAGGGTTCAATCTCATTTGAAAACATTGCAAAAAATCGGCCCGTTTATAACATGGAAGGCCTGCGATGCAAAGTTTTTTCCTTGCATTGGCGCTCTTCGCCCCCTAAGTTAGGGGCGAAGCGGATCGCGAGGAAAACGATGAATATCGGCAAGCTTCAGCTGCCCAACAACCTGATCATGGCCCCCCTGGCGGGGATTACGGATCTGCCCTTTCGGACGATTGTCCGGCGTTACGGGTGCGGGCTCTGCTATTCGGAGATGGTGAGCGCCGACGGGATCGTCCGGGGCCAGAAAAAGACCCTGGATTTTCTGCGAACCGAGCCGGGCGACCGGCCCCTGATCGCGCAGATCTTCGGCTCCGATCCGGACGTGCTTGCCGCGGCGGCACGGGTGATCGAAGAAGGGGGGCTCGCCGATGCCGTGGACATCAACATGGGCTGCCCCGTTCGTCCTGTGATCCGCCGGGGAGCCGGCGCCGCCCTGATGAAGGACCCCGGGCGGGTCCGTCTCATTGTCAGGCAGACCAGGAAGGCTGTGAGGATTCCGCTTACGGTCAAGATCCGCGCGGGGTGGTCCCCGAAGGAAATAAACGCCCTCGAGATCGCCCGGATCGCCGAGCAGGAGGGCGCCGATGCCATTGCCGTCCACCCGAGGACGGCTTCCCAGGGATTCAGCGGCCGCTCCGACTGGTCCGTGATCGCACAAGTCAAGGCGGCCCTGACAATTCCCGTCATCGGAAACGGCGACGTGGAGACGCCCGACGACGTGGGCGCCATGATCGGCCGGACGGGCTGCGACGCCGTCATGGTGGGGCGCAGCGCCCTCGGAAACCCCTGGATCTTCCGCTACGCGCTGCGCATTCGGGCCGGTGAGGGCACCGAACTTGCAACGCCTGAGGAGAAGAGGCTGCTCATCGGGGAGCACCTGGAGATGCTGGTCGGGCTCTACGGCGAGGTGACGGGGGTGAAGTGCTTCCGCAAGCATCTCTTCTGGTACACCCGGGGGCTTCGCGGCAGCGCCACGTTCAGGAAAGAGGCGGGGACGATCACGGGAAAAGCCAACGTCCTGGCCGCGGTTTCGGCGTACTTCGAAGAGCTTGCCGGAGGGAGTGCCGAGGAGAAAAAGTCGCTTGACTTTTCAAGGAAATTGAACATAAGCTGCAACCAAAGAGAGGCTTTTTCCCGGCTCGATCCGGGAGGCACGGAGGAGAGGTAAAACGGCATCGTGGAACTCGTCAAGTTCAAGGAACTCGAAGAGAGAATCAAGGGACTCGTCGAGGAATACAACGTACTGAAGAAGAGAACAAAGGAGTTAGAGGAGCTAATCGAAATAAAGAGTGGAGAGCTAAAGGAAGCAAACAGCAGGATAGCCAAGCTCAACGAGGAAAGGGACTCAGTCAGAAACAGGGTGGACACTCTACTGGATTTGCTGGAGGATATAAACGCATCGGAGCAGACATCGGGGTTGTTGTTTGAAAAAAAGGTTTGATATCAAAATCATGGGTCAGGATGTCTCCGTGCTGAGTGATGCCGCTGATGACCATGTTTTGAGTATCGTTCAACATATCAACACCAAAGCGGAGGAAATCAAACGCGCCTCAAAGAACTTGACGACGTTGAACATCGTCCTCCTGGTTGCCCTGAATCTGGCCGATGAGTTGTTCCGGCTTCGGGGGGAAAAGGAAACGATTTGCAGTCAGCTGGAAAACCGGTCCGAGGAGCTGATTCATCTCATCGACCGGAAAGGTAAAGAAGATAGTATTCCCCTGCGATGTGCGTGATTGACAGAATCCTTTGAGCTAACACCTAATAACAGGGAGCCCTCCCTGGTCGTATGTGTGCAGGTCCTCTGAAGGAAAGCCTGACTCGACACACAGGGCACCCACCTTGTTGACAAGGTTCAAGGTTATTCGTTAACACGGCATAGGCGGGGGATTTTTTTAGCCCCGCGGCCGGATGGAATAACCCCCCGAGATCCCGCCGATTTGCCCCGTCCTTTCTCTTCTCCCTCGAAGACACACTTCACGGCATTAACCCGGAAGGATCGTTTCATTGCATCGGTCTTCCTATGCCATTAGGGATGAGGAGGTAACATATATTGGACTTTTTGCCAGTCATGATTGCCATCGCATCGCTTGTCGCCGGTATCGCCTTCGGGTATCTCCTGCGGAAGCTGATCACGCGGAAGGAACTGCAATCCTCGGAGAATCTCTCCGTCCGGATTGTTGAAGAGGCCAAGAAAGAGGCCGACAGCATCAAGAAAGAGGCCATCCTGCAGGCCAAGGAGAGCCTGCTCAAGACGAAGTCCGAGTTCGAACGGGAGGCACGGGAGCGCAAGGCCGAGCTTGACAAGCTCGAGGGGCGCCTGCGATCCAAGGAGGAAAACCAGGAAAAGCGCATCGACATGCTCGTTCAGAAAGAGAGCAACATCGAGAATCGCGAAAAGGGCCTCCAGCAGAAGGAAAACGCGCTGCACGAAAAGCATGAGCGGATGAACCGCATCCTCGACGAGCAGAAGGAGAAGCTCGAGAAGATCGCCGGCATCACCTCCGAGGAGGCCAAGGCCCAGCTGATCCAGTCCCTGGAGGCCGAGGCCAAGCGGGAGGCGGCCATCCTGATTCGAAAGGCCGAAGAGGAGGCCAAGCGCACGGCCGACAAGAAGGCCCAGGAGATCATCGCCTACTCTATCCAGCGCTACGCCGGCGACTTCGTTGCCGAGAGCACCGTTTCCGTCGTGAATCTGCCGACCGATGAGATGAAGGGACGGATTATCGGCCGGGAGGGCCGGAACATCCGGGCCATCGAGGCGGCCACGGGCGTCGATCTCATCATCGACGACACGCCGGAAGCCGTCGTGCTCTCCGCCTTCGACCCGGTGCGGCGTGAAGTGGCGAAAATTTCCCTCGAGCGCCTCATCAGCGACGGCCGGATCCACCCCGGGCGCATCGAGGACGTGGTCAAGAAAGTACAGAGCGAGGTGGACAAGATCATCCAGGAAACGGGTGAGCGGGCTTCGTTCGACGTGGGCGCCCATGACGTTCACCCCGAGCTCATCACGCTGCTCGGGAAGCTCAAGTACCGCTCCAGCTTCTCCCAGAACGTTCTCCAGCACTCCATCGAGGTGGCCCACCTGACGGGCATGATGGCCTCGGAGCTGGGGCTCGATGTGAGGGAAGCGAAGCGGGCCGGGCTGCTGCACGACATCGGAAAGGCCGTTGACCACAAGCTCGAGGGGACCCATGCCGAGCTCGGGGCGGACTTCGCAAAGCGCTTCGGCGAGCACGAACGCATCATCGAGGCTATTGCCACCCATCACGACGACGGCCGGAACAACAACCTCCTGGGCGTCCTCGTCCAAGTGGCCGACACCCTCTCGGCGGCCCGTCCCGGCGCCCGGAGGGAAATGCTCGAGACCTACGTGAAGCGGCTCCAGGAGCTCGAGGGGATCGCCAGGTCCTTCAACGGCGTCGAATCGTGCTTTGCCATCCAGGCAGGCCGGGAGATCCGGATCCTGGTGCGCAACGAAAAGATCTCCGACGACGAATCCGTCATCCTCTGCAAGGATATCGTCAAGAAGATCGAGTCCGAATTGACTTACCCGGGTCAGATCAAGGTCACCGTCATCCGGGAAACACGGGTGACGGACTTCGCAAGATAAGACGGGCCCCATGCAGATACTTTTTATCGGAGACATCGTCGGGCGGCCGGGGCGCCGAGCCGTGCGGGAACTTCTGCCGGGCCTGGTCAAGGAGCACGGCGTCGATCTCGTCATTGCCAATGCCGAAAACGCCGCCGCGGGTTTCGGCATCACGCGGGACACGGTGGATGAGCTGCTGGAATGCGGCATACACCTGTTCACCACGGGAAATCACGTCTGGGACAAAAAAGAGGTCCTGGGCTTTATCGACGAATACCCGAACCTGCTTCGGCCGGCCAACTTCCCCGAGGCCTGCCCCGGGATCGGTCACGCCGTCGTGAAGACGGCAGGCGGCATCCCGGTTGCGGTCATCAACCTGGCCGGCCGGATTTTCATGCACCCTGCCGACTGCCCCTTCCGGGTGGCCAAAGCCCTCGTGGAGCAGCTGAGGCGCCAGACCCCGGTCATCTTCGTGGACATTCACGCCGAGGCCACTTCGGAGAAGCAGGCCATGGGCTGGTTCCTGGACGGGGAGGTCAGCGCGGTGCTGGGCACCCACACCCACGTGCAGACGGCCGACGAGATCGTGCTTCCCGGCGGGACGGTCTACCTGTCCGACGCGGGGATGACGGGTCCGCACAACTCCGTCATCGGGATCGAAAAGGACATGATCATCGAGCGGTTCCTCACGGGGATGCCCTGCCGCTTCGAGGTCGCACGGGGCGATGTGCGCCTCCAGGGGGCCGTCGTGGGCGTTGACCCGCAGACCGGCAAGGCCCACTCCATCAAGCGGGTGAATCTGAGACTCAAGGAATAGAAGTTGGGAAATTAAGAAGCTGAGTAGCTTGGAAAATCAGCAGGAGTGAGCGCAAACGAAAAAAGGGGTTGAAAAATCCCTCTTTTTTTCATATCCTCCGGACTTTCTAACATATCGACTTCGCAGGTATTTTATGAAAAGCGTGTACGACATCCTGATTGAGCGTGGTTTCGTCGAGCAGGTGACCGACGAGGCCGAGGCCCGGCGGATGCTCGCCGGCGAGCCCGTGACCTGCTACATCGGCTTCGACCCGACGGCGACGAGCCTCCACATCGGGAGCCTTGTTCCCATCATGTCGCTGGCCCACATGCAGCGCAATGGCCACAGGCCCATCGCCCTGGTCGGCGGCGGGACGGCCATGATCGGCGACCCCAGCGGCAAGACGGAGATGCGCCAGGTTCTTTCGAAAGAGAAGGTCGACGAAAACGCCGAAGCGATCAAGAAACAGCTCTCGCAGTACCTGGATTTCGGCGACGGGAAGGCCGTGCTCCTCAACAACGCCGACTGGCTTTTGCCCCTGAAATACATCGAATTCCTCCGGGATATCGGCCGTTTTTTCAGTGTGAACCGGATGCTGGCCGCCGAGTCCTACCGGATGCGCCTCGAGACGGGCCTGAACTTCATCGAGTTCAACTACATGCTGCTGCAGGCCTACGATTTTCTTTATCTTTTCCAGAAGCAAAACTGCCTCTTCCAGATGGGCGGAAACG